>Ga0209345_10005232_pt1 | contig 12139 bp, 8 predicted proteins | sample Cruoilmetagenom7_FD_187294 | JGI IMG/M metagenome (GOLD analysis project Ga0209345, IMG submission 187294) | Oil polluted marine microbial communities from Coal Oil Point, Santa Barbara, California, USA - Sample 7 (SPAdes) (version 2) | ecosystem: Environmental > Aquatic > Marine > Oil seeps ...
TCCGATCTCGAACATGCCGGCGTAGCTGGCTGCAACCGAGCACAGGTAACCCAGCGCATTACGGTTTTGCAGCACACTCAGATAGTTGCGCAACGGATTGGACAGTGGGCCTTCGCGTGGTGCAAGTGTTTCAGGCAGGCGCAGGAAAAGTGCTATGGAGAGAATCAGTCCATAACCAAACAGAAACATGAAGATGCTTCGCCAGTCGCTGTTCTTGAGAATCAGTGCCCCGATGACGGGGGCCAGCAATGGAGCCGCCATGATGATGCTGGCCATGCGACTCATCGCCTGAGCACTTTCGCGGCCGGAATGGCGATCCCGAATGATCGCCATTGAGTTGACCACACTGATGCCGCCGCCAAAGCCCTGAAGGATTCTGGCCATCCAGAGCGCATGGGCAGAGTCTGCAAGCATGGCCCAAAGTGCGCCCAGCAGAAAAATACTCAAGCCGGTAAAGACCGCCGTGCGCCTGCCGAAGCGGTCCGAATAGGGGCCGCCGAATAACTGCCCAAGGGCAAAACCTGCAAGGAAGAGACCGACAGTCAGCTCAATATCATGAACACTGACGCCAAGGTCACTTGCAATCGCCGGTATGGCAGGCAGGTAGGCATCCGTTGACAGCGGGGCTAGCGCGGTCAGTCCGGCCAGCATCAATATCAATCCCGGAATATGGGTTGTCTTGGGTGTCATTGAAGGTCCTCATAACTGCAATTGCGGCGCGTTCGCACAATAGGAGTCGTAACGAGACAGGAAAGCGTGCAAGAGGAGCGGGCAGCGTGTATCCGAAAAGTGTAGTGTAATATACATTACATAATAATGAACTGTCCATTGCGCTCGGTCGTGCTGACAGGGCAGCAGGCCTGATATAATGGCCCCACATTCAGACGCAGAATTTGGCATGAACAAAATGCAGCAGGATGAAAAAGCAACGGCGTGCGGGCTAACCCCAAAAGGGCTGGAGCGACAGAAGCGCATTCTCGACGCCGCTCGGGAAGTGTTTCTGGAGCAGGGCTACGACAATGCCAGCATCAACGACATCATGTGCCGAGCCGGTGGTTCACTGAGTACACTCTACAGGCTGTTTGGCAGCAAGCTGGGGCTGTTTGAAGCGATGATGGAGCAGACCTCAAATCAGGTATTTGCTGCCTTTCAGGCATTCGAGTGCTCAATCAAGCGGCAGGAAACCCCTGAACAGGCGCTCAAGCGTTATGCGCGTCTGTTGCTGGAGCGTGTATTGTCACCTGAGGCTGTCGGTCTCTATCGTCTGATCACCACTGACTGCAGCAGCGAGCGTGAGCAGATACAGCAGCTTTTTTATGCGCAGGGTCCCAGGCGTATCAACGAGAAGCTCGCCGGCTACCTGCGTGTTCAGGTTGAACAGGGTGACCTGCAGATTAATAATCCGGAACTGGCGGCCTTTCAGTTCGTGGATATGGTGAAGGGCCAGTTCCAGCTGCGCGCGATGCTGGGCATGACAATAACCGATGATGAACTCGATGCAGCGGTAGAGCAGGCCGTGGATATATTTCTGCGCGGAACCATTCCGCGCTGATACGCACTGACAGGCCCGCGCTGACGCTGTTGCCAAAACCTCGAATAGGGTATCTTAGGCGCAATTTGTACCCGAACACAGATGGACACTGAATCCGCATATGATTATCAAACCGAAAATCCGTGGCTTTATCTGCACTACTACCCATCCTGTTGGCTGTGAGGCCAATGTGCGTGAACAGATCGCATACACTCAGGCACAGGGCAAGATCGAGAGCGGCCCCAAGCGTGCGCTGATCATCGGCTCTTCCAGTGGCTACGGCCTGTCATCTCGCATCGCAGCCGCCTTTGGCAGTGACGCTGCGACCATCGGGGTGTTTTTTGAAAAGCCGGGCAGCGAACGCAAGACCGGCACGGCGGGGTGGTACAACGCAGCCGCTTTCGACAAGCTGGCCAAGGAAGCCGGACTCTATGCCAAGAGCCTCAACGGCGATGCATTTTCACACGAAGCCAAACAAAAGGTGATCGACCTGATCAAGCAGGATCTGGGGCAAATCGATCTGGTGGTGTACTCGCTGGCGTCTCCGGTGCGCAAATTGCCGGATACCGGTGAAGTGATTCGCTCTGCGCTGAAGCCGATCGGTGAGCCCTACCGCTCGACCGCCATCGACACCAATAAGGACGTGATTACCGAGGCCGAGATTGAGCCGGCTACCCAGGAAGAAGTCGACAACACCGTCAAGGTGATGGGCGGCGAAGACTGGGAACTCTGGATCAACGCTCTGGAAGAGGCCGGTGTGTTGGCCGAAGGCTGCAAGACCGTTGCCTACAGTTACATCGGCACCGATATTACCTGGCCGATTTACTGGCACGGCGCCCTTGGCAAAGCCAAGCAGGATCTGGACCGCGCCGCTGAAGAACTGAACGGCCAGCTTTCTTCGGCGCATCAGGGCCAGGCTAATGTGGCTGTGTTGAAATCGGTGGTTACTCAGGCCAGCTCTGCAATCCCGGTCATGCCGCTCTATCTCTCCATGGTGTTCAAGGTGATGCGTGAGCAGGGTGTGCATGAAGGCTGCATGGAGCAGGTGCATCGCTTGTTCAATACCGGCCTGTACGGTGATACTGCCCAGATTGATGAAGGCAACCGTTTCCGCATGGATGACTGGGAGCTGCGTGAAGACGTACAGCAGGCGTGCCGTGATCTTTGGCCGCAGGTCACCTCCGAGAACCTGTTTGATGTGACCGACTACCAGCTGTACAAGGATGAGTTCCTCAAGCTGTTTGGTTTCGGTATAGATGGCATAGACTACGATGCCGATGTAAACCCGGACGTACAGTTCGACGTGGACGATATCTGATTTCAATACCCTTTGCCGGTAACAGACTTTGCAAGCCCCGCTGTGAGTGATCGCAGCGGGGCTTTTCGTTTTGGTGCTTTGCAATGTCTGGTGTACATGGAGGAACGGGCCGGTAACGGCTATCTTGAATCAGGTAATCGCGGGGTAATCCTATATTCAAGGCAGCTGTTATAGGCATCTGCTATGGTGAACATAAAGATAATCAACCTTACAGAGTCGGTACGAGCTGCTAGGTTTGAAGGCAGACAATATCAAGGCAACAACATTCAACATCAAATCGAAAGGGAAGACTGATATGAGCCAGAATAATAATTCCACCGGCAAATGCCCGGTGATGCATGGTGCCAACACGGGAGCGTCTGACAGCGTCATGGAGTGGTGGCCCAAGTCACTCAACCTCGACATTCTTCACCAGCACGACAGTAAAACCAATCCTCTCGGCGAGCAGTTTGACTATGCCGAGGCGTTCAAGCAGCTCGATCTTGAAGCGGTGAAGAACGACCTGAAGGCACTGATGACCGACAGTCAGGACTGGTGGCCGGCTGACTGGGGTCACTATGGTGGCTTGATGATCCGCATGGCCTGGCACTCGGCTGGTACCTACCGTATTGCAGATGGCCGTGGCGGTGCCGGCACAGGCAATCAGCGCTTTGCCCCGATCAACTCATGGCCTGACAACGGCAACTTGGATAAGGCACGCCGTCTGCTGTGGCCAATCAAGAAAAAATACGGCAACAAGCTTTCCTGGGCGGATTTGATGATCCTGGCCGGTAACATGGCCTATGAGTCGATGGGCTTCAAGACCTTCGGCTTTGCCGGTGGTCGTGAGGACATCTGGCATCCTGAGAAGGATACCTATTGGGGGTCCGAGAAAGAGTGGCTGGCGCCGTCCGGCAGCGAAGGCAGCCGTTATTCCGGTCAGCGTGACCTGGAGAACCCGCTGGCGGCGGTAATGATGGGCCTGATCTACGTTAACCCGGAAGGGGTCGACGGCAAGCCGGATCCGCTGAAAACTGCTGAGGATGTGCGTGTCACCTTCGAGCGTATGGCGATGAATGATGAGGAAACCGTGGCTCTGACCGCCGGTGGTCACACCGTAGGCAAGGCGCACGGCAATGGTGATGCGGAAAAGCTGGGGCCAGAGCCAGAAGCCGCACCCATTGAAGAACAGGGCTTTGGCTGGATGAATCACAAGGCCCGGGGCGTCGGTCGTGATTCCGTGACCAGCGGTATTGAAGGGGCCTGGACCAGCGAGCCGACCAAGTGGGACTATGGCTACTTCGACATGTTGCTCAACCATGAGTGGGAACTGACCAAAAGCCCCGCCGGTGCCTGGCAGTGGAAGCCGGTGGACATCAAGGAAGAGGACATGCCAGTGGATGTGGAAGATCCTTCCATCCGTTGCATGCCGATGATGACCGATGCCGATATGGCGATGAAGATGGACCCGGAATACCGCAAGATCTCCGAGCGATTCCAGAAGGACCCGGGATACTTCGACGAGGTTTTTGCTCGTGCCTGGTTCAAGCTGACCCATCGTGATCTGGGGCCGAAGAGCCGCTACCTGGGGCCGGATGTACCGGCCGAGGATCTGATCTGGCAGGACCCGGTCCCAAGCGTGGACTACACCCTGGACGATGCCGAAGTTGCCGATCTGAAAGCGAAAATTCTGGCCAGCGGCCTGAGTGTATCCGAGCTGGTTGCCACCGCGTGGGACAGCGCCCGTACCTTCCGTGGCTCCGACTATCGCGGCGGTGCCAATGGTGCCCGTATCCGCCTGGCACCACAGAAAGATTGGGAAGGCAACGAGCCTGAGCGTCTGCAGAAGGTGCTCAAGGCACTTGAAGATATTCAGTCAGGCCTGAGCAAGCCGGTCAGTGTGGCCGATCTCATCGTTCTCGGTGGTACTGCTGCAGTTGAAAAGGCAGCCAAGGACGCCGGGGTCAATGTAACCGTGCCGTTTGCACCTGGCCGTGGTGACGCCACGCCGGAGATGACGGATGCGGATGCGTTCGACGTGCTGGAGCCGCTACACGATGCCTACCGTAACTGGCTGAAGAAGGACTATGTGGTTACACCGGAAGAGATGATGCTGGACCGCACCCAGTTGATGGGGCTGACGGCACCGGAGATGACCGTGCTGATCGGCGGCATGCGTGTGCTGGGTACCAACCACGGTGGCAGCAAGCATGGCGTGTTCACGGATCGAGAAGGTGTACTGACGAACGATTTCTTCGTCAACCTGACCGACATGAGCAACAGCTGGAAGCCGACTGGCAAGAACAGTTACGACATTGTGGATCGCAAATCCGGCCAGACTAAATGGACCGCGACCCGTGTGGATCTGGTGTTCGGTTCAAACTCCATCCTGCGCGCCTATGCCGAGGTCTATGCCCAGGATGACAACAAGGAGAAGTTCGTTAAGGACTTCGTCAATGCCTGGACCAAGGTGATGAACGCGGATCGTTTTGATCTGAAGTAAACACCAGGCTCGAGAGGGCCGACTCAATGCGAAAAAGCCACGTGCAGTGATTGCTGCCCGTGGCTTTTTTATCTTTATCGGCCTACGTTCAGTTGCGAGTAGCGACCACTTCCACCACGCGAATGGCACGGTTCTCAAGGTTCAGCACCAGGTTTTTGCCCATCGTCGCGAAACGGGTTCCCAGTACCATTGTGGGTGACAGGAGGGCACGGGTGGCGCCACCGGACTGCTCCTTGTCAAGCTGGCGCTTACGCCAGACAAGGGCCTCATCGCTCCAGTCATCAATCCTGACTTCGCTGAAGCCGCTCTGTTGCAGCTGTTGCAGCAGAGTCTGTTGCCGGGTGAGGTGTGAGTGTGCAGCATCTTCCGCCCATGGGACAGGGTAGCGCATCTGCTCAGGATGCTCACCGCACACCACTTCATGCATCAGTAGTGAACCGCCGGGCATGAGTACGCGGCAACACTCATCCAGAACCCTCCGGTTGTCCGGCATGTTGAGGAAGCTGTGCTGGAACAGGATAAGGTCGATACTTTGATCGGCAAATGGAAGATGATGGGCATCAGCCGTGATGATCGGGTTACTGACTTGACTGCTAAGGCACCGGTTGAGGCCAAGGTTCAAGCGGTTGAAGGCGTGAGTAATATCCAGGCCAACCATACTGAAACCCAGGGTGGATGCCTGTCGCATGAGGCCGCCGGCACCGGAGCCGATATCCAGAATCCGCTTGTGTCGACCCGGGTCGAGATGACGCAGCAGACGCTCGGATGCCTTGATGCCGCCGATATGCAGCTGGTCCAGTGGTGCCAGCTGAAACAGGCTGGCACCTTCTGGATAGGCACTGTGTACCTGCTCCAGTATCCACTCAGGCTGCAGTGACTGGTCGTAGTGCTTGTCGATGCTCATAACTGAAAACGCCGGCCAGTGGCCGGCGTTGGGTCTCCTTCAGGTAGCTGAATCAGTCATCCAGACCCAGCTCGGCAATGGACATTTCGCGCATTTTGAACTTCTGAATCTTGCCGGTTACCGTCATCGGGAAGGCGTCGACAAACTTGAAGTAACGCGGAATCTTGAAGTGAGTGATCTTGCCCTTGCAGAATTCACGCAGCGCCTCGGCCGTAACGTCATCGGCATGCGGATGAAGCTTGACCCACGCGATAAGCTCTTCACCATACTTCTTGTCCGGTACGCCCGTGACCTGTACTTCGGACACGGCCGGGTGAGTGTAGAGGAACTCTTCGATCTCTTTCGGGTAGACGTTCTCACCGCCGCGAATCACCATATCCTTGATACGGCCGACGATCTGTATATAGCCCTCGTCGTCCATGGTGGCCAGGTCACCGGTGTGCATCCAGCCAGCTTCATCAATGGCTTCGGCAGTGGCCTTTTGGTTGTTCCAGTATTTCAGCATCACGCTGTAGCCGCGAGTGCACAGCTCGCCGATTTCACCGCGGGGCACAATCTGTCCGTTACCCGGGTCGACAATCTTGCTTTCCAGGTGCGGCTGAGTCCGCCCTACGGTGGAGACACGTTTTTCGATGCTGTCGTTGGCACCGGTCTGGGTCGAAACGGGGCTGGTTTCGGTCATGCCGTAAGCGATCTGAACCTCTTTCATGTTCATTTTGTTGATCACCTGCTTCATCACCTCGGTGGGGCAGATGGAGCCGGCCATGATGCCGGTACGCAGGGTCGACAGGTCAAAGCTGGCGAACTCCGGATGATCCAGCTCAGAGATGAACATGGTGGGTACCCCATAGAGGGCCGTGGCCTTCTGTGACGATACCGCCTGAAGTACTGAGGTCGGATCAAAACCCTCATCCGGATAGATCATGGTTGCACCGTGGGTGATACAGCCCAGGTTACCCATCACCATGCCAAAACAGTGGTACAGCGGTACTGGAATCACTAGTCGGTCTTCGCTGGTGAAGCCCATGCTTTCAGCAACGAAAAAGCCATTGTTCAGAATATTGTGGTGCGACAGGGTGGCACCCTTGGGGAAACCGGTGGTGCCTGATGTGTACTGGATGTTGATCGGATCATCAAACTGCAGTGTGGCCTGCAGGTCGGCGAGCTCGTCTTCACTGACATGACCCGCCAGTTCCAGCATGTCGGCCCAGCGCCACATGCCAGGGTGTTTCTCGTCCGACAGGTTGATGATGCACTCCAGATCAGGCAGTTTCTGTGACTTCAGTTTGCCATCGGCACAGGCTTTAAGCTCAGGTGCCAGCTCGTACAGCATGCCGCGATAGTCGGAAGTTTTGAAGCTGTCGGCGGTGATCAGGAAGCGAGCGCCTGACTGGTTGAGGGCATATTCCAGCTCATGGGTACGGTAGGCCGGGTTGACGTTGACGAGGATCGCACCGATCTTGGCCGTGGCAATCTGGCTAACGGTCCACTCGGAGCAGTTCGGTGACCAGACGCCGACTCGATCCCCCTTACGGACCCCCATGGACAGGAGTGCACGGGCGCACTGATTGGCGCGCTGCTGCAACTCGCGGTAGCTCCAGTGTACATTTTGGTGCAGCACAATCAGTGCGTCGTTATCCGGGTAAGTATTGGCAATCTCATCGAACTTGTCACCGATGGTCATGCCGATCAGCGGTTTTTCAGCGGTGCTGCTGGTGTAGCTTGGTAGTGGTTTGCTCATCGCTATGACTCCGATTTTTGTTGTTATCCGGACAGATGAATAGATGTAACCGCTTAGCGGAATCGTCCGTGGTATTCAGGGTTTGGCTGCATGTCCACCGCGCTGGCAACACGGTTGGTCATATTGTAGAAGCCGGCAATATTGGCAATATCCCAGATGCCGCGCTCGCTGAAACCCACATCACGCAGTGCCTGCCGATCCGACTCCAGGATCTCGGCAGGGGTTACGGTCAGTTTATGGGCAAAGTCGAGCATGGCACGCTGACGTGGCTCAAGGTCGGCAACGCGATAGTTCATCACCATCAACTCACCCAGGGCGGGGTCGCCCGAGTACTCGCGTACTGCGGCACCGTGTGCCGTAAGGCAGTAATAGCAGTTGTTGTTTGAAGAGACGACCACTGCGATCATTTCACGCTCCAGTGGTGTCAGCTCACTTTCGCCGAACATCAACTCGTTATAGAAGCGGGTAAAGACTTCAAACTGTGCCATGTTCTGACTGTAGGCCTTGAGGACATTGGGGATCATCCCCAGCTTTTCATCACACTTGCCAAAGTACTTCTGCACATCGTCCGGCAGCTGGTGTCGCTCGGGGATCGGCAGTTCGAGCGCGGTAATATGATCGGGCTGAGACATCCTGTTTATCCTCCTGTTATTGTGATGCGGCTGACCCTGAGGTGCAGTCGCCCATCGCTTGTGCAACTTTGGAACCGTTGTGGCGTCCCAACTGCTGTGTAATCCAGTGACCGGTATTAACCACCGCCTGCAGATCAACACCGGTTTCAATGCCAAGACCCTGCAGCAGGTAGAGCACATCTTCGGTGGCCACATTGCCGGATGCGCCCCTGGCATAGGGGCACCCTCCCAGGCCTGCCGTGGAACTGTCGATGACGGCAATACCTTCTTCCAGTACCGCATACAGATTGGCCAGTGCCTGACCGTAGGTGTCGTGGAAGTGGGCGGCCAGCTGACTGACCGGCACCTCTTTGGCCACCGCTTCGAGCATGCGTTTGGCCTTGAGGGGCGTACCCACACCGATGGTGTCTCCGAGTGAGATCTCGTAGCAGCCCATGTCAATCAGGTCGCGGCTGACGCGGGCAACCTGTGCCGGGTCGATATCACCCTGATAGGGACAACCCAGAACCGTCGAGACATAACCGCGCACGCGGATGCCCTCGGCACGGGCCTGCTCGATCAGCGGGACAAAGCGCTCAAGGCTTTCGGCAATGGAACAGTTGATGTTCTTCTGCGTAAAGGCCTCGGATGCGGCGCTGAACACGGCAACCTCTTCAACCCCGGACGCGATTGCACCCTCCAGCCCCTTCAAGTTGGGGGTCAGGGCTGAATAGATCACCCCGGGCTTGCGCTCAATACCCGCCATGACCTCTGTTGCATCACCCATCTGGGGTACCCATTTGGGCGATACAAAGCTGGCGGCTTCAATATGACTAAGACCGGTGGCACTGAGGCGGTTGATCAGCTCGACTTTGATTTCCGTGGCAATGACCGATCCCGGCTCGTTCTGCAGTCCGTCCCTTGGTGCCATTTCAACGATGCGGACCTGTTGCGGGAATGCCATCAGGCCGCCTCCTCTGAGTCGAGTTCAAGTGCGATCAACTCGGCGCCTTCGGACACCAGATCACCTTCGGCGAAGAACACTTCACTGACGCTCCCATCGGCCGGTGCCTTGATTGCGTGTTCCATCTTCATTGCTTCCATAATCACCAGTGTCTGGCCGGCCTTGACTCGGTCGCCTGCCTTGACGAGCACAGCAACAACAGAGCCGTTCATCGGTGCCTGCAGCCCACCCTCGCTGGCCTGATCTTCAAGGCCAAACTGTTCGCGGTGCAGTGCACAGTGGAAGGTTTCTCCTTCATGGAAGAGTACCAGCTGGTCCTGATGCATCTCGCCATGCAGGCTCATGCGGTGCCCATTCAGTGTGGCCTGCAGGCGATCATCCTGCAGCGACGCCTGCACGTCATAGCGGCTGTCGCCAATACGGATCTCATAGCCCTGATCGCGTTCCAGTACCTTCAGTTCATGCATCACATCGTCACTGAGCAGCGTCATCGGCCGGGCGTATTCGGAGTTCAGGCGCCAGCCGTTTTGACGAGCGAACGGCGAGAAGGGATCGGATGGCAGTGTCTGTTCCGCCTTGCTGCGCAGCAGGAAGAAACAGGCACTCAGTACCAGTGCACGATGTTCATCCAGTCGCGGAGCCGGGAACAGCAGGGCTTCATGTTTGCCGATAAAACCGGTGTCCAGTTCTTCATTGCGGAACGGTGCCGAATCGGCCAGTGCGTGCAGGAAGCGGGTGTTGGTTTTGACACCACTGATACGGTATTCCTCCAGCGCCTGTACCATCCGGTTGATGGCGGCCTCGCGGGTGTTATCCCACACGACCAGCTTGGCGATCATCGGGTCGTAGTGGATGCTGACTTCATCGCCCTCAACGACACCGGTATCCACGCGGACATGAGCATTTTCATCCGGGGTGCGCAGGTAGCGCAGGGTGCCGGTGGCCGGCAGGAAGTCATGATCCGGGTCTTCTGCGTAGATACGGGCTTCCAATGCATGCCCGCGCAGCTGGATCTGTTCCTGTTGCAGCGGCAGAGGTTCGCCATCGGCAACACGCAACTGCCATTCGACCAGATCCTGACCGGTGATCATCTCAGTGACCGGGTGCTCGACCTGCAGGCGGGTATTCATCTCCATAAAGTAGAAGGAGCCATCCACGTCATACAGGAACTCAACCGTACCGGCACCCACGTAGTCGATCGCCTGGGCAGCGCGTACGGCGGCTTCACCCATCGCCTTGCGTGTTTCGGGGCTGAGGCCGGGTGCAGGCGCTTCTTCAAGCACCTTCTGATGGCGGCGCTGAACCGAGCAGTCGCGCTCGGCCAGATAGACACCGTTGCCCTGGCTGTCGCAAAACACCTGTATTTCCACGTGGCGGGGCTGAGTCAGATATTTCTCGATCAGCATGTCCGGGTTGCCGAAAGCGTTCTTCGCTTCGCGCTGGGCAGCGGCCAGAGCATCGTCGAACTCGCTCATCGCTTCAACCACACGCATGCCCTTGCCGCCACCACCGGCAACCGCTTTCAACAGCAGCGGGAAACCGCACTTTTCGGCCTCGACACGCAACAGCTCAGGCGACTGGTCGTCACCGTGGTAGCCGGGCACCAGCGGGACACCGGCATCCTGCATGATCGCCTTGGCGGCGGACTTGGAGCCCATGGCGGCGATGGCTGATGCCGGTGGGCCGATAAAGACGATATCGTTGGCCTCACAGGTCTTGGCGAAGTCGGTGTTTTCGGACAGAAAACCGTAACCGGGGTGAACGGCCTGAGCACCACTGGTTTTGGCGATCTCGATGATCTTGTCAGCACGCAGGTAGCTTTCACTGCTCGGAGCCGGGCCCAGCAGGAAGGCTTCATCGGCCATGGCAACATGACGTGCATGACGGTCCGCTTCCGAGTAGACGGCAACACAACGGATGCCGAGGCGGTGGGCGGTCTGAATCACTCGGCAGGCGATCTCGCCACGGTTTGCGATAAGAATCTTGTTAAACATGGCAAATTATTCCTCGATCCAGTTCGGTTTGCGTTTGTCGAGGAAGGCGCTGAGCCCTTCCTGACCTTCTGCGCTGACACGGATATCGGCAATGCGGCAGGCCGTGTCATCGATGACCGACTGGTCAGTGGGTTTCTGGCTGACGGCAAAGATCAGTTCTTTTGCGGCATGCATCGCCTGAGGGCTGTTGCGGCGCAGCTGGGCAATGAAACGGTTGCAGGCTTCATCGAGCAGATCGGCATGGGGTACAACCTGATGCACCAGACCGGCATCTGCTGCAACCCTGGCGTTGAAGGGCTCAGCCGTGAGGAAGTAGCGACGTGACAGCCGCTCGCCCAAAGCCCGCACCACATAGGGGCTGATCACCGCCGGAATCAGGCCAATCTTGACTTCGCTGAGGCAGAACTGGCTCTGCTCGGTGGCGATCACAATGTCACAGCAGGCGGCCAGGCCGACGGCACCGCCGTAGGCAGCACCCTGTACCAGCCCGATGGTGGGTTTGCTGTGGTTGTTCAGTACCTCCATCAGGCGCGCCAGCTGACCGGCATCTTCAAGGTTTTCCTGATGGCTGTTCTGGGCCATCCGCTTCATCCA
>Ga0209345_10005235_pt1 | contig 12133 bp, 15 predicted proteins | sample Cruoilmetagenom7_FD_187294 | JGI IMG/M metagenome (GOLD analysis project Ga0209345, IMG submission 187294) | Oil polluted marine microbial communities from Coal Oil Point, Santa Barbara, California, USA - Sample 7 (SPAdes) (version 2) | ecosystem: Environmental > Aquatic > Marine > Oil seeps ...
TTTGCCCGGCCCAGGTCAGGGCGGCTGGGTGCGATTGACCGCCCAATTCTAACAATGTCTGGATGGCCGGAGGGGCACCCTCCTTCCGGTCATCCTGCCATTGCGCCCATTTGCGGCCATCAAAACCCCCGGTCTCTCAAAAGAACAAAGAGCAGAATGCCAACATCGTGCGATGCTGTTCAGCGTATTTCATAACGCTAGCGGTCTTCAGGCGGCTTTGATGGAACGCTCCGCGATGCACTGCCACCTATACGCCGCCTAAGCGGCCGCCACAAAGGCGTGTTTATCACACAGATTATTCAAAATAATGGAGCGGGCGAGGCGAACCCAACGCCCGACCCCAACCTTGACAAGCGTGAGTGGTGGCTGAACATACAGGATATGGATACGAATTTTCAGTATGTTATGGGAAATCGAGGGTGGTTTTGAAAGCACTACATCAACGGCTATTTGGGCATCGGCCTAACATTGCTTGCGGTATCACCGTCTTTTTTCAGCGGACGAGGCGTTCTGCCGCTTTGATGGCCGCTTTGCTATTGGCGGCATGTAGTACCAACTATTCCGCCAGCGACCAGCAGGTGACATACATTCCCACCGATAAAGGGGTGGAGACAGAAAGAGTGAGTGCGGGTTCGATGCCCGATAAAAAATTTGACATTCAAGCTTATCTTCGTGCCGATGGCCCGTGGGATGAAGATTTAATTCGGCGTGCCCAGCTGGCGGCTCTTCAAGGCAAGAGTTCCGCGCTGGAATACGTCGGCAGCTCGGTCGAAGGGATCTTCATTACTGATATGGTAACGGTGAACCACTTCGGCTATGGAATCTCGGCGGATGGGGCTAAATTGCGGGAATTCTGCCTTATTTGGCAGTCCCATGGCCAAGAAACCTTGGGCGTCGGGCCGCTCTCGCACTGTAAGTCTTTCAGACTACAAGTCATGGCGTGGAGCGGCAAAGGTTGGGTTTCAGCCGGCAGTGACTATCGTTCCTTTGAGTATATTTTCGATGGAATGGCATTCCCTTGCAGTCATTACGAAATAGGTTGCGATCCTACCCCCCTATCGCAAGGAGGAATAGTCGATTTTCCCGTGTGTGTCATTGCGAATACTTATAGGTTTCGTTCAGAAGCAGGCCGGGAGTTTGTGATTGTTGCGGATACAAGCGAGGAAATCTATGGAGTCACTGCTTCTGTAGCGTATGTCTCCGACCCGATGTTATCGAAAAAAGTTTTCGGTCGTGATTTTTCAACACTCAACAATCGCGAAGATTGCGCAAATTTCATGAAGAAATCCTTGGATTAGTGAGCCTGCGAAAGGTGGTCCAGAAGCGAACAGCGAGCGCCTTTTTGAAGGTCCGCCCGCTTCTATTCTTCTTATGCCCGCCTTCATAGTGAGTTTATCAAAGCGGTTACGGATGTTGCGGGGCAAACGGGCGCCGTTTTATTCAGCTAACCACCTGCGTAATACCTACAAAGCGAAATCGGCCCGGATTGCCTCCGGCCCGATTTCGCTTGTATTCCATATGGAAATGGAGCGGGCGAGGCGATTCGAACGCCCGACCCCAACCTTGGCAAGGTTGTGCTCTACCCCTGAGCTACGCCCGCTCAAAAACGCTCTCCAGACCCGTGGGGCCCGGTGGGGAAGCGGGCAACTAGCAGCGGTCACGCAGCCTAGCAAGGGGAAAATGACGCTAAAAAGACATAGGCGGCCCGCAGCTCTTTTTAGCCCTTCACATATGGCGCGAAAGGCCCACATTGGGCCCTCAGCCTGTGCGAATTTATGATTGGAGTACACTTTGGCCAGCATGGAACTCAATTTAGACGAACAAAAAGCGGTAGACCGCTTCAAGAAAGATATCGTCGAACCTTCGATGACCAAGCTGGTTGTGCTCGATTTCTGGGCGCCGTGGTGCGAACCATGCAAAGCTCTGACGCCCATTCTGGAAAAAGTCGCCGCCGATTATGCTGATAAGGGCGTGATACTGGCAAAGGTGAATGTCGATGAAGAACAATTCATCGCCGCACAATTTCAGGTCAAATCAATCCCCACCGTCTATGCAATGTTTCAAGGCCAGCCGGTTGCCGATCTGACACCGGCCCGGACCGAAAGCCAATTAAAGCAAATGCTCGATCAATTACTGGAAAAATTGCCGCTCGAACCTGACCAGAACAGCCCGCAGCAAGACGTAAGCCAGTTCATCGAAATGGCCGAACAAGTTTTGAGTGATGGCGATGCGCAGCGCGCCGCCGGCGTCTTTGGCCAAGTGTTGGAAATGGCGCCCGACAATGCCAGCGCCCATGCCGGGCTGATCCGTTCACTTACCGCGCTGGGCGAAACAAAGGCGGCGCAAGATGCGCTGGATGCGCTCGATCCGGCGTTAAAGAGCGATCCGCTGATCCAGGCTGCATCACTGGCGCTGGAATTGGCTGGCACCAAAGTAGACGATAGCGAATTGCAAATGTTGCGCGCCGCTGCCGCTGAACACCCGGCCGATATGGAAGCGCAATTCGCTTTTGCGGAAGCCGCCTATGCCGCAGGCGCGCGCGATGATGCTGCCGATAGCTTGCTGGCCATGATTACGGCCGACCGCGAATGGAATGACGGTGCGGCCAAGGCAAAGCTGCTGCAAATTTTCGAGGCTATCGGGCTGGAGGATCCTTGGGTCGTCATAACCCGGCGCCGACTGTCCAAGCTGCTGTTTAGTTAAGCTGATGACCAAGCGCCTATCTATTTTCCCGCTGAGCGGGACGATTCTTTTACCCGGCCTTCAATTGCCGCTGCATCTGTTCGAACCGCGTTATCGGGCGCTGGCCAAAGATGCTCTGGCCAGGGATCGGCGGATCGCCATGATCCAACCGCAAAGTCCGGCCGAAGGCGCGCCCTTGTTTGAAATTGGCTGTGTTGGCCGGATCGGAGAATTCGAAGCGCTAGATGATGGCCGCTTTAATCTGGTGCTTGAGGGTGAACAGCGGTTTCGCATATTGCGCGAACTGGAAGTGAACACTCCCTTCCGGCAGGTCGAAGCTGATCTAATAGAAGATGATGAGGACACCGCCTTAAGCAGTATCGAACGCGCTAGTTTCGAGCGTGAGGCGAAACGTTTTGCCAGCACGCAGGGCTATAGCGTGGATTGGGAATCAGTTGCGCGGCTGGACGATGTGTCACTCATCAATGGTGTATCACAGATCGCCCCCTTCGATCCTGCTGCCAAACAGGCGCTGTTGGAAGCATCCAATCTGGGTGAACGCTGCGAATTAATGGTCCAGCTGATGCAATTTTTCAGCCGCCGCGACGGCGATGATGACCGGATAACATTGCAATAGTGCATCTGATGCTAGTGGATCGCCAAATCGGGCCAAGACCAAACCCCTGCTAGGCAAAACTCTCGCGCAGGCCATCAATCACATATTGCGCCGCAAGCGCAGCAAGCAACACGCCCAGCAGGCGGGTAACAACCGCCTCTACCTGAGCGCCAAAAATCTTCATCAACGGAGTTGCGGCAATCAGCGCGAATAAGGTCAAGGCCAGCACGCATCCCAATGCACCAAGAACCACCAGCGTGCCTTCGATCCCGTTTGATCCGCCAACCAACAACATAATTGATGCAATCGCGCCCGGCCCTGCCAGCATTGGCATCGCCATGGGAAACACCGAAACATCCTCGATCTGTGGGTCGGCCCGCACTTTTTGTGCGCGGTCTTCGCGCCGCTGGGTGCGTTTTTCGAACACCATATCGAGCGCGATCAGGAACAGCATGATCCCGCCCGCAATCCGAAATGCGCTGAGTTCAATATGCAATGCCGCCAATAATTGTTCGCCAAACAGCGCGAACCCAAGCAGGATCAAGCCTGCAATAAGGCAGGCCTTGATCGCCATGTTGCGCTGCTGGGCGGCGCTCGCCCCGCGTGTCAGCCCGGCATAGATCGGCGCACATCCAGGTGGGTCAATCACCACAAACAGCGTGATAAAGGCGGAAAAGAACAATTCGCTCATTGATAAACCGCCCTAATTGAAAAATTCTGCGCTGAACGCAGGCTGCCATTTATCGCCGTCCCAATAATGGGCGGTAACTTTCCGGCTGTTGTCAGGCTTAACCTGCACATTCCAATAAAGCGTGGAATCATCCGAGATCGATCCATAATCGGCGCGATCAACGCGCTCTGCACCAAGATCGGCCCCAAGATCGCTCTTTGGCGCGCCGCTGCAATCTGCAACAATTGCCGAAATCATTTCCGGCGCTTCGAGCGGCTCTTCAAGGATACGGCCTTGATCCATCAGCCAGCGATATTTGCCGCCTCCCTGGCGCTGCCACACTGTGGTGAAATCGCCGAATGAACCATCGGCGCCCTGCCATGCCCCCTTGGTCACCGCGAGCGAGCCATCACAGCTCAACCACACATTATGGGACTGCCAGGCCACCGCTTTGGCCGGATTGGCGCGCCCTTTCAGCCAATCCTTGGCAAGGACCGCTTGGGGCACAAACATCACCGCATCATTTGCTGCAAATTTGGCAAAGGCCGTCCATTGCCCCTCGGTCCGCGCCGCGCGGGCAAAGGCGAGTTCAGCGGCAATCACTTCACCTGGAACCGCAACCGGCTTCAGCGAGGCCGCGAAACTGCTAGGTTCGTTCGCGGTAGATGTGCACGATGCCGCCACGCCGGAAAATAATGCCGCGGCAAGCCACTTTCTCATATCGCGCCATCCGCCAATTCAATTCCGGCATTGCGATGTGCGGCCACCAGCGTATTTCTTAACAGCACAGCAATGGTCATCGGGCCGACCCCGCCTGGCACTGGCGTAATTGCCCCGGCAATTTTGCTGGCTTCATCATAGGCGACATCGCCGACCAGGCGGCCCTTATCTTCACCCTTTGCCGGCGGCAGGCGGTTAATCCCGACATCGATTATTGTCGCGCCCGGCTTAATCCAGTCCTTGCCAATCATTTGCGGCCGGCCAACAGCGGCCACAATAATGTCCGCGCGGCGCACCACCGCTGGCAGGTCTTTTGTCCGGCTATGGGCAATCGTGACGGTGGCGTTCGCATCAAGCAGCAATTGCGCCATCGGTTTGCCGACAATGTTTGAACGGCCAATAACCACTGCTTCAAGGCCGGATAAATCGCCCAGCCGATCAGTCAGCAGCATCATACAGCCAAGCGGGGTGCAAGGCACAAAACCGCTTTGCCCGACCGACAGGCGCCCTGCGTTTATAACATGAAACCCGTCAACATCCTTGGCTGGCGAAATGGCCTCGATGATCCCTTGTTCATCCAGATGGGCGGGCAGCGGCAATTGGACCAAAATGCCATCGACTGCAGGATCATTGTTCAATTGTTCGACCAGCGCCAATAATTCCGCGTCTGAAACATCATCGGAAAGACGGTGTTCGAAACTGGCCATATTGGCGGCAAGCGTCGCCTTGCCCTTGGACCTGACATATACTTGGCTGGCCGGGTCATCCCCCACCAAGACCACGGCCAGGCCTGCCTTGCGCCCCGCACGCCGCTCAAAATCAACTGCGATTGCCCCAACCTTTTCACGCAGTGAAAGTGCGAAGGCTTTACCGTCAATCCGTTCCGCAGTCATACCCCGTATGCACCCCAGATCAGCAGCCTCATTCCCACTTGCAGCCCAAGGATCAGCACCAGCGGTGAAAAATCGATTCCGCCAGTTGATGGCAATATCCGCCGGATTGGGTTCAGCACCGGTTCCAGCAGCAAATTAATCGAACGATAGATCTGGTGCAAAAATTGGTTGCCTTGGTTCACAACATTAAAGGCAAACAGCAAACCGATAATGAACTGAATAATTATCAGCATAACCAATACGTTGATCAGCATGGATAGAATGTCGATTAACGGGCCCACTGGAGTTCCTTTCGCGGGTGATTTGCAAATAGTGCGCCCTGATACCCGACAGGCGCTGGCTGTATCAACCGCATAATACGCATTATCAAGCGCGGATGAGGGTGCCCGCCCCGTGCGAAGTGAAAAATTCCAGCAGCATTGCATGGGGCACGCGCCCGTCCAGCACCACCGCGGCATCGCAGCCCGATTCGACCGCATGGATGCAGGTTTCCAGTTTCGGGATCATCCCGCCGGTAATGGCCCCATCATCGCGTAATTGCTGGATTGCCGCAGGGTTAAGGTCGGTCACCAATTCGCCGCTTTTGTCCAGCACGCCCTTCACATCCGTTAACAAGAACAGGCGGGCCGCGCCCAAAGCTGCTGCAATCGCCCCGGCCATCGTATCGGCATTAATATTATAAGTATGCCCATCCTCGCCCACACCGATCGGGGCAACCACCGGGATCATCCCTGCGGCGCTGACCGTGTCCAAGATGGCCGTATCAACATGCGAGGGTTCGCCCACAAAACCCAAATCAATCACGCGTTCGATATTGCTTTCAGGGTCCTTGGTCGTGCGCTCCACCTTGGTGGCAGTGACCAGCCCGCCATCCTTGCCCGAAATGCCGATCGCTTTGCCGCCCGCCGCCGCGATCCAGCCGACTAAATCCTTGTTGATCGCGCCCGATAAAACCATTTCAGCAATTTGCGCGGTCTGTTTATCGGTCACCCGCAAACCATCCACGAAACTGCTTTCAACCCCCAGACGTTTTAACATTGCGCCGATCTGCGGGCCGCCGCCATGGACCACCACGGGGTTGATCCCGACTGCTTTAAGCAGGACGATATCCTCTGCAAATTCGCGCGCCGCCTTGGGGTCGCCCATCGCATGGCCGCCATATTTCACAACAAAGGTGCGGCCCTTGTAACGCTGGAAATAAGGCAATGCCTCGATCAGCGTCTCTGCCTTGGCTAGAATGTTTTTATCGCCATTTACTACTGGGCTGGTTTTCATCGGGCCGCTACTTTCTGGATGCCGGGACAATGTGTCAGCCAGCACCTAGCGGCTTGGCGCGCCGGTGGAAAGCCGCGAGCGCGCCCGGCATGGGTATTCGCCCCTAAGTAGGGAACCGGAATAGGCGCAGGCCCGATCCCGGCGCAGGCTAAACGCCATGTTTCGTATGATTTTTATCTCGCTACTGCTTCTTTCTGGGCCCGCATCGGCCCGGACCATGTCAGAAACAGTGGCGGATGTCGCCATCACCACCAGAAACGCCGCCAATCCTGCGGGAAACCCCTACACCCGTTGCGGCACCGCCAAGCGGATAAACTGCGTGGTCGATGGCGACACCTTTTGGCATCACGGGGACAAGATCCGCATTTCCGACATCAACACACCGGAAATTTCCCATCCCGACTGCGCCAATGAAGCAAGCTTGGGCGTACAGGCGACATTGCGCCTGACCCAATTGCTTAACGCTGGCCCCTTCGCATTGGAACAACAAGGCCGCGACAAGGATCGCTATGGCCGCAAATTGCGCGTGGTGACACGCCGCGGCGCATCCGTGGGCGAAATTTTGGTGCAAGAAGGCCTGGCCGAACGCTGGCCGGGCCGCCGCCGCAATTGGTGCACCGGTGCCTGACGCGGCCTAAAGCACTAAATCCCCGGCCAGTTCCGCAAAATTTGTATGGCCTGTTACCGGCGTTACCTGTTCGCGCCACAGCGCATCGATACGCCGGCCAATATTTTCAGGAATGGCGGTGCTTGCCCCATCATCAATGCGGACTTTAGCCGAATCGCTGCCCTGCGGCAGATTGGCTTTGGCCTCGCTGCGGCCGCGTTGAAGGGCATCATCAAACCGGTCCTTATGCGCCAACATATAGGCGCGGCTGGTCCGCTCCTCGACCATTGCAGCAATTGCATCATCAATGGCGATGTCACAAAATTTAGCCAACATGCGAATGGCTGCCGGCTTATCCGCCACAACCCCGGCATAGCTAAGCAACAAAGTATCGGGCTTATCGCGCCGCGCCCACCAGCTGAGTAAATGGGAAATATAGCTTTTGCCTTGCGGCCCGCCTCCCAGCAGCCAGCCTTCAAAAAACTCCTCTGCCGGGATGCTTCCAGGTTCAACAAACCAGCCTTCCATGAAACGGAAATATGACATGAAGGCCGATTTGGGGTCACGCAAGGTCACCACATAACGCACACCTTGGGGCAGATCTTCATAGTTAAGATGGCTCTTGAACCCACGCGGATCAGCCCGCTGCTCGGCGCTGATATCAATCCCGACCCCGGCTGAATTTTCTATCCACGGCACCACCCGGCTGATATCGTCAAAATCCATATCCCCGCCCGTAGATTGTGCGGTGCGCAATTGGTGGAACATCTGCTGCATCATGGTTGTGCCGCATTTGCCAAAGGGGGCAATGATGACATCACTTGCCCGGTGATCGTAAGGGGCGGCCTTGGCCAACTCTGCCTCGCTTGGTGCCATGCCTGCCTTCTTCATCGCATATTCGGACATGGTTCGGGCCCGGCTTGGCAAATCGGTCATCGAAATTCTCCTTCGAGCGTATCTGGATCTGGCTAGTGTGTATGGCCTGTACGTTGCACCCCGGGTAATCCTTGGCAAGATTTAGCGCAGCGCGCCCGCGTGCCGCCAGGAACCAGCCGCGAATTGTATGTAAGGCGCAAAATGGTTACTTTGGCGCAGAATTTTGGCCAGCAAGGCTGGATCATTCAGCCAAACTTAAAGGGCAAGCAGCGATGGCAGACAGCAAGAGTGAACACGCACCAGCCCCCCGCAATAATAATGACGCCAGCGATGCGGGCCGTAATTTCGAGCTCAATCGGCCGACAATTATCAGCCTGCTCTATCTAGCGAGTTTTATCACCGGCATCACTGCCATCATTGGCGCGGTGCTGGCTTATGTGTGGAAGGGGGAGCCGCAGGCGGAATGGGAAGCATCGCATTACACCTATCTCATTCGTACATTCTGGATCGGGATGATCGGCGCCTTTGCTGGCATCATATTGATGGTTTTGATGGTGGGTTTCGTGATCATATGGGCCGCCGCCATCCAGTTGATTATTCGCTGCGTCTTGTCGCTGCTCGCCGCGCAAAAACAAGAACCCATGCCCAACCCCAAAAGCTGGCTGATCTAAGCTGGTACTGATTTACGCCTACGCTGGGCCTCAACCTGCGCTGCTTTCAGCCTCTTTGGCCTCGCAGGTTTAGCCTTTGCCGCGCCAATAAGCGGGATCATCCCGCAAGCTGACCATATTGAGATTGCTGCGGCCTGACTGGCCTGAAGTTTACCTAGTCCAGTCAGGCACACCGCGCTTTCAGCCGTGCCATTGGGCGCGCGCTAGGCTTTGGCAGAATTTACCAGCGCGGAAATTTCATCGAGCAGGCCGAGCCGGCGCTTTTTCAATTCTTCGACATGGGCATCCGAGGACGCTTCAACTTCAGCTTCGATCCGGTGAATATTCTTATTCACATCGTGATAACGATCCGCAAGCGTGACAAAATGCGCATTATCAAGCTTGAGCCGGTGAAGCACATCACCATGTTCAGGAAATTCGGCGTGCAAATCATGCGGAGTGTGCGACATTTAGACAAGTCTCCTTTGTTGATGTGTGCATCTTAACACTGCGCAGCCGCCATGCTTTGCGCTAGATCAATCCAGATCATCCAACGAAGAAGAACCACTAGGATGCCCCTGCAGATGACAATGTGGATACCCCTGCAGATGCCCATACAGGCGGCAATGCAACCGTTCGTGCCGCTCAGGCGAACCTGCAGTCAGCATGGATGCGCGGCATTCATGGCCATAATGAACATCGGGAGAGTCTCATGGTATCTACTCAATCCAAAATTACATTGGCCACCGCAATCATGGCAGGATTGGCGCTGTCGGGTAAGAATGGCTGCGCTGCAGGCGCAGGCACCTCTACCATCGATTATCAGGGCAATCCCTGGTCATTAGTGGACAAGGGCACTTGCCTAGAAGTCGAAACCCCTCTCGGCAATGGCTCGCTCGAAGCGAAGGTTAATGCCTCATATTGGCAAAGAGTGGACACCAAGTATCGCAGTTGCCAACGCCCTCTGAATCTTTAAATCTGATACTAGAGCGCAAGAGCCTGATCTATGAAGTGTCACCGCGACCGAACACGCCGAAGGCGACAAACCCATCCTTCTAATATAATTCAATTTCGTCAAAGGCCAAGGCGATCTCGTTGATCATTTCTGGACTAGCTATCCATGAGCGAAGCACCTGCCTGACCGGCGTGTGTTCGGAATGTCCGAAACGGGTTGCCAAATTCCTCCACAATCTTCTTGCCTCTGGTTTGTCGCCCAATAGTGCGGTAGAAAGGATATAGGTTAATTCTAAACTGGGTTCCGGTCGCAACGCTCTGGCCATGTATTTTTGAGATAGTTTCTGGGCACCAATAGCGTCACCACGTTTGAATTTCTGAAATGCCAACATCGCGGCAATCGTGGAATCTATGTTTGTGTCCATTTCCAATGCGCGGACCGCCCATTCGTTACTCTCAGGCAATTTACACCCATGCATGTACAAACCAAGATAGCCTATGATTCTCGAATTCAAGGGGTTGAGTTCAGCAGCTCGCCTCCCCCACGCGACCCCCGCGTCACAATCACCTCCAAGAAAAGCTGTATGTGCTACCGCAAAATTTGCTGAAGCACTATGACTGTCGAGCTGTACTGCGCGGCGCGCCGTATCCATCGCGGACGGACCTATCGCGTCATCTAGGCTAAAGCGCTGAAGAATGCTTCCAGCGACAGCCAGCAAACTCAGCACATAAGAATCATTAGGGAATTGCATGGCGGATTTTTGCATGCATCCACGCACGGGCTCGACCATGGCCATATCGCGATAGCGGAGGAATTCATGGAACTGTAAAATACATGGATATCCCGGCGTAAAGTCGCCCCTATACTTCGATAATTCAGCCTGCCCAATAACCCCGTATGGGCCAGCAATATCTATGACAATACTCGACAGTTTAGAATCCAATTCCTTCCTACTAAATAGTACAGACTGCTCTGACCAAATTAGTTCTCCAGAGCTGTTACTAATAAGTTGAAATTGGATCATTTTAGCTTCTTCATCCAGGATGTTCGATTCCAGCGTGTATAGCTTGGAAGAAGGTTTAGCGCCTTTCCGACTCAATACTTGTAGTTGGTCAAATCTACCTAGCGACGTTATGAAATGGGCTTTAGTGGATTCTGCTACTGTTTTAGTTTCTTCATTTACGATACCTGATGTGTCCGCGACAATAATTGCGGGGTACGCGACCTCCTTTTGAGGCGGCAGAAGGAACAAAAAATAGCCCCCGACCATAGTAAGTACTATTCCAGCTACAGCTATTAAAATTCCAACCTTCAATCTCGACCAGCCCCACAAATTGAGATGCTGCCCCATCAGAGACGAAGAGATATGCTCTAGGTCCGGTTCACCGGTCGGTGCTTCGATACCAATCATATCGCCCGCAGGCAATTGGAGTAGAGAAGCCGCCGCGACCGTGTTAGATACAATTACAATCTCATAGTCGTTGCGCGGGATCGACAAGCGATGTTTTCCGCCTTCGCGCAGGTAGAAATTATTCAGAATCTTTCGTAGCCGGCTCATCTGAACGCGAGGATAGCTGTCAGTTCCAGTATCGAAACTGTCCTCCCTTCCCAAAGCGTCTACAGCAATTGTATATGCTTTGAGGGGTAGTGGATTATGGGATAGTCGATGGTCAACGAGGAACCGGAGAAGTTTGCTCATTATTGGCGAGCGTTCAAATTCTGGATCGCAAAGCAAACGGTCTCGCTCCAAACATAGCTGGAGCTTTTGATCCTCATCAAGTGGCTGACTAGCGCGATTCAATCAAAATATCCTATCGTTGAGGATCGTATGAATTAGCTTTAACTTGAATGTCTTAACATATTCATGCAGCGTTGCACAACATTGGCCAGCGGCGGCTACTAGGGATTTTTGTTCCCCGCCAGCGTTTGTGAGACAGATTGAGGTTATTGAATAGAGGAGTGTTTTAGTGTCATCGAAGGGTCGTAAGGAATGAAGATGAGATCAAAACGAAAAAATTCCAAGGCACCTGCTTAGCGGATGGTAAAGGACATTCGCCGCAAGACGCGGCGGCACTTCTCAGCCGAAGACAAGATTAGGATCGTGCTGGAGGGCCTGCGCGGCGATGACAGCATTGCTGAGCTGTGCCGCAAGGAAGGCATAGCCCAGAGCTTGTATTACACCTGGTCAA
>Ga0209345_10005236_pt1 | contig 12132 bp, 11 predicted proteins | sample Cruoilmetagenom7_FD_187294 | JGI IMG/M metagenome (GOLD analysis project Ga0209345, IMG submission 187294) | Oil polluted marine microbial communities from Coal Oil Point, Santa Barbara, California, USA - Sample 7 (SPAdes) (version 2) | ecosystem: Environmental > Aquatic > Marine > Oil seeps ...
TGACCACTGTCATCGGCCTTGCAGGCTCCGGCGGTGGTCAATACGCTGATCGCTCACCCAGAGCAGGCAACGCTTGCCAAACAGTTCCACGAAGCGCGCATTGAAGGGCTGTTTTACCGCTTTGCACGCATTGGGCGCGATTTTTATGCACAGGAATCCCAGTGGCCGACCAACCCCTTCTGGCAGGGCCGCAGCCAGTGGCCGGATCAGGTCCCGCTGCATCTGGAGGTGACCCCGGCGCAGGTCAGCACCGGAGTACGGCCGGTGGTGCAGGATGGGCTGATTCGTGAAGCACAGGTAGTGATTACACCCGACCAGCCACTGGGCATCTGGCACCTCAATGGGCTGGAGCTGGCCCCGCTGCTTGAGCAGGTCAGGGCACGACCCGACCTGACGCCTGCCGAGCAGCTATCACAGCCCCTTGGGCCGGTGATGGGGGAGCGCTTGGCGCTGTGGATGCAGCAGCAGGGCTGGGTTTGATTGCAAATTAAGACTTCAACAACACAAAAAACAATGGGCTGAATTGGTTTTTTCGGCTTTTACATTTTCAGGACTTCTTCAAGCTGGAGGTAAGCCTCTACATGTTTTTTCGGTTTCATCCTGGTCAGGTTCTGCAACTTCCAGCGGACGGCAGGTAACTGGTCAATGCCAGTTAGCCCCAAAAGAGCCCAATCAGGAGTGCGATTTTTGAATGACAGTAAAAACGTCCGATCCTGTGTTGTCAGCGAGGTATTGATGAGCCTAACCAGTTGCTCCCGTGTTGCTTCAAGATCAGCCAAGGGAATGTCCTGGTCAGCCATATTGCGAAATTCTCCCTCGTAGATACCTGAAATATCTTTAAATTTTGGCCTGATCAGCTCGGCAATGGGCCGTGGATGACTGATGATGTATACCAGCAAGGCTTTGCGTAGTTCATCGCTGAACCCTTCGTTATCGAGTAGCAGCTTGACGTCGAAAAGATCTCGTGGGTGCTGGCGATCCAGTGCCGCGCAGATTTTGCCGGCATACAAATCCTCGAAGCTCACAACGGCCATCTCGGCAAAGCCAAACTCTTCTTCAACGGCTTCACTGACCGGTATGATTCTGGGTTTGTAAACTGTTCCGCGCAGTACAGGGGAGAGCTCTATTTTGATTTGGATACCATCCTGTTCCACCAATAGGCGCAGGGCATCCACTTTATCCTGGAAGGAGCGAACAACCCGAGTATTGTCGATGCTGGCGGTGATGCTTGCAGCCAAGTTATCCAGATGACTTGTGATGGTTTTCAGAGCCTCTTGCCGCTCCATCATGGGAAGAAAAACCAGATCGATATCGACTGAAAGTCGGGGAAAGTTACGAACAAACAAGTTGATAGCGGTGCCACCCTTGAGGGCGAAACAGTCGTACCGGGAGACGAAGGGAATAATCCGCAGCAACAGCTGAACTTGTCGGTAGTATTGGCTTTGTCTGTCCATGTTATCTACATCTCCTTCGGTACTGTGATCTGCCAGGTTGGCTCCAGCCTGCCGCCTTTGGCAAGCAGTCTCTTACCGGTTCCCAGCGCATACTGATCCGGTGTCAGGTGCTTGAGCCAGGCGTGTTGATGTCTTTCCGCCAGCCAGAGAAAGAGTCGCTTCGCTTTGATACTGAAACAGGTTTTCAATAGGGCGTCCAGCTTGCGAGGTGAGAGGTTGTGCAACCCCTGCATCAACTGGTCAGCATGTTCAAAGCTGATGGTGTTGGGTACCGCTGCCAAGAGCTCGATAATGGCTTTTTCCGGACAGGAATAGTGGAGTGGGGGGCGTGATGCCAGCCAGATGTCTTGGCGGAGATACTTATCGTCTTGCATCAGCGTCTCTGGCCATAGGCGGCGTGTGCCGTGCCACTCAAACTGTGCGGGGACATCGACTCTGCCAAGCCATCGAGGGAGTTTGGTATCGGAATAGAGCTGAATCCTTGGTTTGCTTCCCTTGGTCAGATAATGGCCAAGACCTTCCAGCTCTAACGCGGTTAAACCACCGACATGGACAGGAGCATCGAACATGCGTTGCAAGGATGTAACAATACCTTTCCAGGAAAGCCTTGATTCCTGCCTGATGTAAACACCGGCTGAGAGGGGGATCAACGTCCGATTACGCACCGCGTTATCCAGAAAATGCAGGTTGAACCCTTGTGCCTCCAGCCATGATTTGGTGGCCACCATATCCAAAGGCAGCGCCTTCTGTAGCTGCTGTCTGGCTTCAGTGTTCAGCATGAATGACCTTAAGGTGGTTTGAGAACAATCAAATATACGTTAATTATTGCCGTGATTTTTATGTTTATCAAACTAATTTGCTTATAGTAGTTTGTGAATTTGTAATTTCACGCCAGCTAATGCCGTGAAAATGATAGTTTTCAAACCCGGTATTGCCGAGCTGGTGTGTCAGGTACTGCTCCATCAGTTTAAGAGGGGTACACTGGTACAGGCCCTCACAGACTGGTATCAGCCGGCGGATATTGACCTGATTTACTCTTCGCGGCTGGAAACTTCGGCCTGTTTGGGTGCCTGCATACATTGAATCTCTGCAAGGACAAAACACTGATGCGATTTGCTCCCCCGCTTGAAGCCGTGACACTGCTGCGGCGTTACAAGCGTTTTCTGGCGGATGTACGCCGTGCCGATGGCAGCGAAATGACGGTGCATTGCCCCAATACCGGCTCAATGAAGAACTGTGTGCTGTCGGGTATCGAGCAGCCTGCACTGATGTCTGACAGCGGCAACCTCAAGCGCAAGTACCGCCACACACTGGAGGCCTTGCAGGTGGCTCATGGTCATTGGGCGGGCGTAAATACCAGCCGCACCAATGCGCTGGTGGAAGAGGCCATTCGTGCCGGCCAGATTCCCGAACTGTCACCGCTGACGGGTGTCGAGCGTGAAGTGACCTTTGGTGACAGCCGTTTTGACCTGGCGCTGGGAGAGCGTAAGCAACCGCATACCTTTATTGAGGTGAAAAACGTAACGCTGGGGCCGGGGCCCGATGATCCCGATGATGGCGTCATCGCCTTTCCCGACTCGGTCACCGAGCGTGGCCAGAAACACCTGCAAACTCTGATGCAAGTCGTGGCGCAGGGCCATAGAGCCGTGCTGTTTTTCTGCGTGCAGCACACGGGGGCGACTGCGGCCCGACCGGCGGACGAGGTCGATGCTCGCTACGGTGAACTGTTGCGCATGGCGATGGCGCAGGGGGTTGAAGTGCTGGCCTGGCGCGTCAGCCTGTCAGCCGAGGCCTTTACACTGGAACACTCCCTCCCGTTGCAGATATGAGGTAGAGTCGATCTACCGTGATGAAACCTGAATTCTGTTGGAGGTTGCCATGTCGGTAGCGGATGACTCAGCCGGTGAGGCGCTGGAAACGGACGCCAGCGTCTACAAGACCCTGCTGGAGTCGACCCGGGCGATCCCCTGGAAAATCGACTGGAAAACCCTTCGCTTTGCCTATATTGGTCCCCAGATTGAGCCGTTGTTGGGCTGGAGCCCGGAAAGCTGGGTCAGCGTTGAGGATTGGGCAACGCGAATGCACCCGGAAGACCGCGAATGGGTGGTGAATTTTTGTGTATCACAATCAAAGAGCGGCGTAGACCACGAAGCTGACTACCGTGCCCTGACCGCCTCTGGTGATTACGTCTGGATTCGTGATGTGGTGCATGTGGTGCGTGACGAGGCCGGTGAGGTGGAGGCCCTGATCGGCTTCATGTTCGACATCAGTGAGCGCAAACGTACCGAGCAGGAACTGTTGCGTCTGCAAAAAGAGCTGGAAGAACTGTCCCTGCGGGATGGACTGACAGGTGTTGCAAACCGTCGCCATCTTGATCAGGTGCTGCAGCAGGAGTGGGAGCGGGCACAGCGCCACAACCAGCCATTGTCACTGGCAATTTTCGATATCGATTACTTCAAGCAATACAATGACTGCTATGGTCATCTGCAGGGAGATGAGTGCCTGAAACAGGTGGCGCAGCTGTTACAGGCTGCCATTCGCAGTGGTGATTTCCTGGCTCGCTTCGGAGGGGAGGAGTTTGTTCTGGTTCTGCCGCAGACTGATCGCGGGGCGGCACAGAGAGTGGTGCAGCGCTGTTATGAGCGGCTGGCCAAGGCGGGTATTGTGCACCGCGACTCTCCGATTTCCGAGCAGCTGACCTTCAGTTGTGGTTTGGGCAGTTGTCTGCCCGGTGCGATTGAAACCCTTGAAGCCTTTGTTGAACGGGTTGATCGCTCCCTCTATCAGGCCAAGCATCGCAATCGCAACGCACTTGTGATCGCCGATACGGACTGAGCCTCAACCCGTGGCCTGTCGTGAGATGATCACCGCTGTTCTCAGTCCTTCCTTGCCAAAGCGCGCCATGCGCCAGAAATGATTGCGGGGCACCGGCACGTTCTGGATATCCAGCCGCGTTTTGTCATCCTCTTCGTCCACTTCCGGATCATGCAGATACACGTAGTGGTTGTCGATTCCGGTGAGCACTACCCAGTGTGGGCTCTTTTGCCGACTGAAACGCCAGCTGCTGATCAGCATCAGGACAAAACGACCGGCTGAGAGTGCCTGCTCCAGCGCTTCGAGGGTGACCTCTTCACTGTGTTCGAGGATGCCGGCGGCATCGATCTGCTGCTTGAAATCCTGATGTACCAGCTCCAGCACTTCCTTTTTCAGCTCGGTGCGAACACCGTGAATGAACAGCGGGCCTTCACGGTTAATATACAGCTCCACCTGAAAGCCGCGCCGCCAGGCTGCCAGTGCCAACCCGCGCGGGCCGCAGCCACCGTGGCCGGTGGTCATGAAAATGGAGGTGGCTTCGCGCCAGATCTGCAGCTCCTGCCGCCGATCCATCACCATGGCCGGGTTAAGTGCCTTCATCGCCATCAGCAGCGAGGCCGGTCCGCAGGTAAAGGGCAGTGTCTGACCATACCAAGGAACAATTCCCGGCGAGCGGGTGATCAGGCCCAGCAGTCGCTTCTGGAAACGCAGTGCAGGGGCATGATCCTCGTAGTAATCCTCATACAGACCAAATTGGCGGTAGCCCAGCTTTTCATACAGCTGGATGGCACCGTTATTGTCGGTGCGTACCTCCAGTCGCAGGGCGAGGCAGTCATGTTCCAGTGCAGCCTGTTCTGCCGCCTGCATCAGTTGTTGGGCGATACCCTGTCCCCGTACGTGATCGTCGACGGCCAGTGAATAGATGCGCCCGAGCGATGTGCCGCGATGGAACAGCACCAGCACATATCCCACCAACCCACGTGTCTGGCTCTGGGCCGCGATAAGGGCGCAGTGACCGCGCTTGAGCATCCAGCGAAACTGGCGCCGGCTGATACGGTCTTCGCTGAAGGTCTGGTTTTCAAGCGTAACCAGAGCCGGTAGATCCTGCAGGCTGGCCGGGCGTAACTGAACACAGTCGGTCATGGCGATCACCACTGAAATGAATAGCTCTAGCCTACTGCCGGAACGGCCTGCAGAGCCAGTGGAGGGCAGAAATATTGTTTGCCCCCGATTGCGCAACCGGGCAATGCATTCCATAGTGACACTCAGCCATAACAGCAGGTTGAACCATGACAAAACTGAAAATCGTCGTTGATAAAAAAGAGGACTGGCAGGCGTTTTATCCGGCTGACCAGCTGATGAGCGCTCACGAATATCTGGCGCAGGGCAGTCGCAAGGATCGCACCCCGGTACAGATCATCAACCTGTGTCGCAACTACCGCTATCTCAGCTATGGCTATTACACTTCGCTGTTGGCTGAGGCGCGTGGTCACAAGGTGATTCCATCGATTCAGACCATCAACGATTTGGGGCGCAAGTCCGTGTACGGCCTGAACATGAAGAACCTGAATGAGCTGCTGGGCAAGCTGGTCAGCAAGGATGCCCGGCTGCGTGAACAACTGGAGGCGGATCGGCAGCTGGAAGTGACCCTCTGTTTCGGGCAAACCCTGTTTGCCCCGTTACAGGATCTGGCACGGCAGATTTTCGAGCATTTTCCCTGCCCCATCCTGCACCTCACCTTCCGCAAGGGTGAAAGCTGGCAGATCGAAACACTGAAAGCGGGTAGCCTGAAACAGCTGGACAGCGCCGAAGAGGATCTGTTTGCCACTGCCATTGATGCCTTCAGCCGCAAGCTGTGGCGCAAGCCCACGGCACGTCGCAAGTACCGTTATGACCTGGCGATTCTGGTGGATCGTGAAGAGGTGCTGCCGCCCTCTGATGCGCTGGCGATCAAGCGCTTCATCCGCGCAGGGCGTCAGTTGGGCATCGATGTCAGCCTGATCGGCAAAAAGGATTTCAGCCATCTGGCTGAATATGATGGCCTGTTCATCCGTGAAACCACCTCAATCAGCAACCACACCTATCGCTTTGCCAAAAAGGCGGAGCATGAAGGAGTGGTGGTGTTTGACGACCCCACTTCGATTCTGCGCTGCTGCAACAAGGTGTATCTGTCAGACCTGCTGGCCACCAATGGCGTTGCGATGCCGGAGACCCATTTCCTGTTCAGGGACAACAAAAAGGAGTTGCAGTTGCTGGCCGAGTCTTTGAGCTACCCGCGGGTGCTGAAGATCCCCGATGGGGCTTTTTCAAAGGGGGTGGTCAAGGTCAGCTCGCCCGAGGAACTGCTGCGTCAGGCCGATGAATATTTCAAGCAGTCGGCCATTGTGCTGGTGCAGGAGTACATGTACACCGAATATGACTGGCGCATCGGCATCCTCAACAACAAGCCGCTGTATGCCTGCAAGTATCTGATGACCCGTGGTCACTGGCAGATCTACAACCACAGCAGTGGCCAGGCCGAATCGGGTGGCTTCGAGACCCTGCCGGTACATGAGGCGCCAGTGAAGGTGGTCAAGGCCGCGCTCAAGGCAACCAGACTGATAGGCGATGGCCTGTACGGGGTGGACCTGAAGCAGTCCGGTGATAAGGTAGTGGTGATTGAAGTGAACGATAACCCCAGCATCGATTCCGGGGTTGAGGATCTCTATCTCAAGGACAGCCTCTATCGCATGATCATGGAAGAGTTTCTGCGCCGAATGGAACGGCGCCGACTTGGAATCGGACACTGATACAGACGGTAGACAGGTGCACTATGAAACGAGTCCAGGCGCTGAAAGCCCTTTCAAACGACCATCATCAGGGGCTGGTACTGGCCAAGCGTGCCATGCAGGCAGCCGAAGAATACAAGCCGGCAAAGATGGTCTGGGCTGAAATGACCATGCATTTCAGTGACGTGCTGGAGCCGCACTTTCAAATAGAGGAGGCGACGCTGGCTGAACCTCTCAGAGTCGCTGGAGAAACGGAGCTGGTGGAACGTCTGGAGCGCGAACACGCACAGCTGAGGGCCTTCTTTCGGCCGGGGCAGGCGCGAGGCTATGAAGAGCTAAAGGCTTTTGGCGAGCTGCTGAAGGCGCATATTCGCTTTGAAGAGCGAGAGCTGTTTGAGGCTGCACAGGAAAAGCTCAGTGAGCATCAACTGCAACAGGTGGAGGCTGCCTGCCACTGATTTCGGCACAGACAATGAAAGGCAAGGCCGAAAACGTGCTGCCGTACAAGGATTGCAACATGTCACAAGATCGCCCTGCATTGAGTTCAGCAGCCCCTGTCGCTTGGGGTATCGTATTTGTACCGGTATTGCTGTGGTCAGCCTGGCAACCGGAAGACCGAATGACCTGGCTGCTGGAGGCTGCACCAGCCGTGATTGGAGCCGTTGTGCTGCTGGCGACACGCCGTTATTTTCCATTGACGCCGTTACTGTACGTGCTGATTCTGATTCATTGCATCATCCTGATGGTGGGAGCGCACTACACCTATGCCAAGGTGCCGCTTTTTGACCTGTTCAAAGACTGGTTCGAATGGCAGCGAAACAACTATGACAAGCTTGGTCATTTGGCGCAGGGCCTTGTGCCTGCGATGATCGCGCGCGAGTTGCTGCTCCGACTGCAGGTGATTCCGTCTGCAGCCTGGCGCAACTTTTTCATTATCTGCTTTTGCCTTGCATTCAGTGCCTTTTACGAACTGATTGAGTGGTGGGTAGCCCTGATATCAGGAGAAGACGCCGAGGCGTTTCTGGGTACTCAGGGCTATGTCTGGGATACCCAGTCCGATATGGCATGGGCGCTTGGAGGCGCGATTCTGGCATTGTTTACGCTCAACAGACTGCATGACCGACAGTTGAATGACATGGACACCGACCGGCCGTAATGTGAGATTTTGATCCGTTACCGGTAGACTGGAACCTGGTTTATTGATGGAGCGGATGATGAAACTGAAACAACCGGGGCGGATATTTTGTCTGGGTGTTTTGTTGGTCTGTTTCCAGGGGCAGGCACTGGCTGAATATCAGATAGAAAGAAACAGTGAATTACTGCTGCAAACCTCCCTCTGGACCAAGCATTACAGCAATGATCCTGAGCATACGGAAAATCAGAAACTGATCAATGCCGAGTGGACCTTCTCAGGCTCCGGGATTACTGCAGCGCGTACAGGTAAGTGGTATGACGATATCCGTGTCGTGGCGGGTGGTGCCAGATTCAAGAACTCGTTCGACCAGCCTACTGTTTATCTGTATGCCGGTGGTCGCTATGACTACTATGAAACCCCATCCGTACGCGCCTATGCCAAGCTAACGGCAGGGCTGCTGCACGGTTACAAAGGCGAGTACAAGGACAAAATTCCTCTCAACCACTTCGGTGTCGCACCTGCAATTTTGCCTGCCTTCGGGGTAGAGGTGAAACGGGTCAACCTGGAGCTGATCCCGTTTGGCACAGCGGGCGTGATGGTCAATATCGGTTACGTATTTCGCTGAGAGATTGGTGTTGATCTCGGGCAGCGCTCACATACAGAGCGGTTGCCCGAGGTTGCTACTTACACCTTCATCAGCACCGACTTGAGTTCGGTGTAGTGTTCAATACAGGCAGCCCCCATTTCCCGCCCGAGACCGGATTGCTTGAAACCGCCAAACGGCAGGGATGGGTCCAGTGCCGTGTGGCAGTTGACCCACACGCTGCCGGACTTGATACGGGGAATCATGCGATGGACCGCCGACAGATTATTCGACCAGATGCTGGCACCCAGGCCATACTGGCTGTCATTGGCAATTCTGACTGCCTCGTCGATGTCATCAAACGGCATGGCCACCAGTACCGGGCCGAAGATCTCCTCCTGTACCAGCGATGAACGCTGATCCACATCCACCACCACGGTTGGCTGGATGAAGAAACCGGGGCCCTGACGATCACCACCGGTGGTGATTCTGGCACCTTCGGCCAGACCCTTCTCGATAAAGCTGTGTACCCGCTGCTGCTGTACGGCGGAAACCAGCGGCCCCATCTCGGTGTTCGGGTCCAGTCCGTTACCCAGACGAATCCTGCCCGCGATATCGGTGATATCCGCCACCAGATTGTCAAACAGCTTGCGCTGCACATACAGACGCGAACCGGCACAGCACACCTGTCCCTGATTGAAGAAGATCGCATTGGCGGCCCCCGCGGCGGCCTCCTGCGGATCGGCGTCTTCCAGCACGATGGTGGGTGACTTGCCACCCAGCTCAAGGGTAACCCGTGTCATGTGGTCCATGGCGGCCTTGCCGATCAGCTTGCCAACACCGGTCGAGCCGGTGAAAGTGAGCTTGTCGACGTCAGGGTGTGAAGACAGGGCTGCACCGGCATCACCGCCCAGGCCCGGGACAACGTTCAACACCCCGGGCGGATAGCCCGCTTCCAGCGCAAGCTCACCCAGTCGCAATGCGGTCAGGGGGGTATCTTCAGCCGGTTTCAGTACGACCGTACACCCTGTCGCCAGCGCCGGGCCGAGCTTCCAGCAGGCCAGCAGCAGCGGGAAGTTCCAGGCCACAATGGCACCCACGACACCGACCGGCTCACGCCGGGTGTAACCGTGGAATTGGGCGCCGGGCATAAAAGGAACAGAAGGCTGTACACAACTGCCCTCGATTTTGGTTGCCCAACCGGCCATGTAGCGCAGAAAGTTGACGGCCAGCTGGATATCCACTCCCTTGGCGATGGCAACGCTCTTGCCGTTATCCAGACATTCAATCTCCGCCAGGGAATCGGCGTTGGCGTCGATCAGGTCGGCGAAACGCCATAACAGACGCTCGCGTTCGACCGGTGTCATGCGGCTCCAGCTGGAATCCTCGAATGTCTGGCGTGCGGTTGCAACGGCCTGATCAATATCAGAGGCGGTGCCGCAGGCCACTTTGGTGAAGCACTCGCCGGTGGCGGGGTTGATCACATCAATTTCTCGGCCATCAGCACTTGCAGGGCGTTGATCGCCAATCAGCAGGGGGTGGCGGCGGTTGATGAAGGCCTGGGTATCAGAGTGAAGGGCAAACTCCGTCATGGTGAACCTCTTATCGTTGTCGTTGAGTCTGTCTCCCCTGTATCGCAATGGCTGTGCCAGTTTTGCTTAAATCCTAACTCAATGAAATTGAATGATTTTATTTGTATGTGCCCAGGTGCTGGCTGTTATGGCCTGTCGCAGAATGAGACAGCTGTCTGAATCTGATTCAGCCCGGTACTCCGGCGTCAGGCCCCGCAACAGGGCGTCTGTCTCAGGATGAAACAGGTGTCGCGATATTAAACAGATTCCGCGGCCTGGCTGACGGGGTCGAAAGTCGTAATATTTCACTCAAGTGACTGTTTTGTTTTGGAAAGATGAACTTGGCACAGGCTGTGCTACCTCCTTTGTGACTCAACATTGACCTGGATCTCGACGGGCGTCTCGAAAGATGCTCTTGCAATGACCACAGAAGGAGGTCGGACCTTGAATACAACAACTCTGAAACCGCTGGGCGGGGGGCTGCTGGCATTGGCGCTGGCGGTGAGTGCTCAGGCGGCCATGGCCAACGACAGTGCCGAGCAGATCATCAGCAGCAAGTGTCTGGCGTGCCATACCCAGGAGGCTGATCAACAGTGGAGCCGTATCAGCCATCAGCGCAAGTCGCCGGAGGGCTGGCTGATGACGATTGCCCGCATGCAGATCATGCATGGCTTGCAGATCAGCGATGAAGACCGGCGCACGCTGGTTAAATATCTGGCGGACCGGCAGGGGCTGGCACCGGAAGAAACCGAAGGGGCTCGCTATGCACTTGAGCGTCGTCTGAATACGTCCGAAGCGTTCGATTCACAGGAATTTACCGAGATGTGTGCCCGCTGTCACTCGGGGGCGCGTGTGCTGCTGCAGCGTCGGCCCGCCGAAGAGTGGGAGCATCTGGTTCACTTCCATCTGGGCCAGTGGCCCACCACCGAATTTCAGGCGCTGGCGCGCGATCGGGACTGGTTCGAGCTTGCGCTGAATCAGATGGTGCCGCATCTGGCTGAGGCCTTGCCCATGGAATCCGCAGCCTGGGATCAATGGCAGCAGCAGCCGGCAGCGCCGGTCAGCGGTGGCTGGACACTGGTGGGCCATATGCCGGGTCGCGGGGCCTTCCATGCCGAGATGCAGGTCACGCCTGCAGAGGGTCAGGATCAGTATCAGGTCACCCTCAGTGGTCAGTATGACGACGGCGCCCCCATCCAGGGGCAGGGTATGGCTGTGGTGTATACCGGCTATGAATGGCGAGCGGATCTTGAGATTGACGGCCGTGCCATGCGGCAGGTGTTTGCGCTGCGCAATGGGCAGCTTGAAGGTCGCATGTTCCTGCGTGATCACGATGAAGTGGGGGCTGACGTGGTGGCCGCTCGCGCAGATGGCAACAGCCGAGTTCTGGCATTGCAGCCGGCTTACATCAGGGCGGGCAACGAAGCCGAAGTCAGCATTATCGGTACAGGCCTTAAGGGCATGCCGGTATTGGGCCAGGGCATTGATGTTATCGAGGTGATCAGTGAAAGCGACAGCCTGATTAAGGTGCGCGCCAGAGCATCCGAGGCCGCCTCGGGCATTCATGAGGTGAGTGTGGGCGCCGCTCAGGGCGGGCGTTTTGCCGTCTATGACCGTATCGCTCAGGTGAAAGTGGTGCCGGAGTTTGCCGTGGCACGTGTGGGTGGCAATGGCAGTTCAACACCGAAAGTGGAGGCGCGCTTTGAGGCTGAAGCCTGGGCCGTTGGTCCGGACGGCAAGCCCGGTACCGACGACGATTATCGCATCGGCATGATGCCGGCCCAGTGGGCAGTGGCACCCTTTGATG
>Ga0209345_10005237_pt1 | contig 12132 bp, 15 predicted proteins | sample Cruoilmetagenom7_FD_187294 | JGI IMG/M metagenome (GOLD analysis project Ga0209345, IMG submission 187294) | Oil polluted marine microbial communities from Coal Oil Point, Santa Barbara, California, USA - Sample 7 (SPAdes) (version 2) | ecosystem: Environmental > Aquatic > Marine > Oil seeps ...
TAATCCTTAAATCCAAACCATCCGCATATCTCAGGTTGAAACTACAACCCAATAGATAACCACCCATCACCATACCGTGATGCACCTCGCAGTTGTCAATCTAAATCTAGAGGAATCTTGCGAATATTCGAAATCTACTTAAAGAAATGGGTTAGAAATGACTTTTTACGTCTCACTCCGAAGGAATAAAAACAAAACCCCAGTCAGAATACGAATCTGAGTCCTCAAATTCAGAAAACTCTTCAGAAAAACCAGACTGCTTAATTGGCACCATATGGCTAGAGGAACGAACGCCAACCAAACCACCGCCAGAGCCGTAAACCATATCCCACTGAGCATTAGAAACCGGATCAACATATAACGAACGCATATGCCGCTTCCCGGGAAATCTCGGATCATTGATGAGATTTTCCGGTGCCGTCGGCAGTGCAGGATTTTCTGCATCGGAAAAGTAGTAGCTTGAGATTGCCAAAACATACGCCCTGCCCCGAAATAGCAGCTCCAGCTCCTTTTCCCGAGCGCTTATCGTGCTGGAAGGAATCCATGTGGTTAGGGCCGCAAGCGCCAGCGTGAACACCACAATCAGGATTGTGATATAGGTGTATCCATCATCCCGGCTCAATCAATTACTCCAGCTTTCGATATCGGCAAATTCGTTCGCGCCGCCTTCCAGCCCGTCTGCGCCAAATGAGACAATTTCAAAGCCGCCGTTTCGCCCGGGAGACTTGAAAACGTAGTCATTTCCCCAGGGATCAAGAGGTATGGATTTTTTCAGATATGGCCCGTTCCATCCAGGTATCCCGGGATCAGAGCGCAAGGCGGAAAGCCCCTGTTGATTGGTGGGGTAACGCCCGACATCGATCAGATAATTGTCGAGCGCTGTCATAAAGCTACCCATTTGCGAACGTGCAACCGTTTGCTTGGCAGGGCTGATCCGTTGGTACAATGTTGGACCCACAAATGCGGCAAGCAGGCCAATAATGACAAGCACAACCAGCAATTCCATCAGGGTAAACCCGTCATCATTTTTCTTTTTCATGTCTGTCGTGTTCATACGTTCACCATTCACTATAGGATGTGTTTTTAGAGCCCTGCTCGGTGGAATTACTATGCAGATCGATTATCCCGGTAGAATCTTGTGTGTATTCTAAATGCCAGCTTTCACTTTTGGTTATCGGATCAACGGGAATAGAGCGCAGGTACTTTTCGCCAACTAGTACCGCCAGCGTTTCCGGATAGCTCCCCTTGTCACTATAATAGGCATCAATGGACCTTCTGGTGATTGCAAGCGTTTCAAGCAGCGCAGCCTCTCTCGCCCTGGTCAGGGAAGAAGAGACAATCGGCACAGATACACTTGCAAGCAAGCCAACGATAAACAGCACCATCAGCAGTTCCATCAAGGTGAAACCGGCTTCGCTCGGGGTCTTACCAGTCGGAAATAGTCGTACCATTCAGCGCCACCCTTTCCGTTATTGCGCGAAGATCATACACATCTTCTCCGTTCCAGCCGTTCGCGTCCGGTTGATCTCGATAGCCCAACACCAGCCATTGCTCTTCAAAAGGGGCATCACCTGATGAAAACGGGTTTTTAGGAAATGCCCGCAGGTATCTCAAGAAGTTTGCGTCCGCACCCACCCCTTCGATACCATTAACAAGCACCTCAAAATCCACAGGGTATCCGTTTTCACTAGCGACTGCCCTGCCCTGTGGGATTTTTTGCGCCTCCCAGTCTTCATGAAACTCATCAATTGCTGTGCGTACTTCTCGAAGAACGCGCCTCAGCTCAATTTCATTGCGCCGCTGCACGGTTTTTTCGACATAGGGCAAAGTGACCACGGCAAGCAGCGATATAATCGCAAGCACCACCAGCATTTCGACAAATGTGGTGCCGCATTCCCCACGCCGCCTATCTGGCGATGATGCGGGATGCTTGAAGCTGAACACTGGCTGGAAGCGCATTACCCTGACCTCCATTAGCTGGTTTTGCGTAGATCAAGTAAGATAAGCCGGCGCGTTTAGCCTGAAATGTAATTTCGGCAAAAATGGTGCCGGGCCCAAAACTCATTGAGGGCATATCAAAGGTGATCTCACCCGCAGCATTGTTGATTTGTGCGTTTATACTTGGGTTGCCAAGCGTGTTGATTGAAACGGCCTCGACAATGTCCCCTTTGAAACGGATCACAAACCCCGTTTCCTGAAGGTCCAGCCCCGCGGCTTTTAGTTTAACAGTAATGCTCTCGCCTGTTTGCCCTTCATAGGAGGGTTGCTCAAACGAAAGTGCCGATGATAACACCCCGGAACCCACGACATTCGCCGAGCTGATCGGCAAGGATGCCTGAACATCCTGGCGAATTCTCTCAGCCAGCACGCGGTTACCATTGCCACTCATATCCAGCCGAATTGTTGGTGAAACGCCTCCAGCATCCGATGGGGCCATAAATTCAAATTGTGATGTGTCTGAAACCCGCTGTCCGGTGCCTGAGAAAAACTGGCTTTCAGCGGCGGAAGGCAAATCCCAGCCCCGAACAACCCGTGGGGTCAGGGTCAACAAAATATCTGTGCGGGTATCCTGATTGTCCCGTGATTGGAACAGCCGCCCAACAAGGGGAATGTCGCCCAGCCCCGGCACTCGTTGGATTGTCTCGCGCTGCTCATCACGTATTAATCCGCCAATGATCGCCGTTTCACCGTCTGCAAGCACCATATCGGTTTCGATATTCCGTGTGCCAATTGAAAAGGCCGGCTCTGCGGATGTTCCAAGATTCTGCCCCAATGAGCTTACCTCAAGGTTTAAGCCAACAGTCACTGAACCGTTTAAGCCAATGTCAGGAATAACGCGCAGCTTAATACCTATATCGCGATATTCAAACGTGGTTCGGGTTTGCCCGGTAGCATCCTGTACCGTCGAGGCACGCAATGGCACCCTGTCGCCGATGTGGATGAGGGCTTCAACCTCATGGATTGTGCGAATGCGCGGACTGGCGAGAGTAACCGCATCAACGTCTTGCTTAAAATATCGCAGCGTTACCGCAGGGAGGGTAATAATGCTGGTATCCAACAGGTCCCCAAGGCCACCATTAAACACATCACCAGCGGTTATTGATGGCGGAGATATTCTGATTTGAGAGCCAAAATCTACCCCGAGCTGCTCGCTCTTGGTCCGGTTGACCTCAAGTATTTCGACCTCGAGAACAACTTCAGGCAGCTCCCGGTCATTGTTGCTTATCAAACGGTCGGCCAGCGCCAGTTTTTCAATTGTATCTCGTATGGTTATCGAGTTGACTTCACTATTAACCGACACATTTTGTAACCCTAGGGTGGTTGTCAGTATTTGAGCGATGGCATCCGCCTGAGCTGCGTTTAGAAAGAATGTTCTGACGATATAATCTTCATACTCGGCCCGCTTTTCTGCATTGTCCGGTATGATCAAAACTGTATTTTGCCCAAGTCGCCGGAAAAAGCTGCGATTGGCCCGCAGCATCAGATTGAAAGCCTGCTCGAAGCCTACATCTTCCGCCCGGATGGTAACAGGTTTATCGTCGATATCAGCATCAAAAACAATATTCACTCCGTATGCACTTCCAAGAGCCAAAAAGGAATCCTTGAATGACGCGCGATTGAAATTGACAGTGATAAGCGCGTTGCTCTCTAATCGAATAGGCTCGATTGAAGTTTCGTTGTAGGCTTCTCTGGTCAGCTGGTTAAACAGCGCAACAGCGTCATAATTACTGGGGTCAAACGATAGCGCCTCTTCGAGTTGCTCAAGTGCCTTGGGATTTCGACCCAGTTGATGACTGACAAGCGCGCTTTGATAAATCAAACGGCCCCGCTTTATACCCTGCAAACTCTCAAGTTCTTGGCGCAATATTTGTGAGCTGGGAACAATTAGCAATCCACGGCTTATCTGCGCCTCGGCATTTTCATAATCACCGGTATCACGGCTGCGCTGTCCATTTTCCAGATAATACCTTACCGCATTTTCAGCCACGGAATAATAGGCCACGCGATGCGATGCATTTGAAGGCTCCCTTTCCAGAGCCTCACGGTAATAGCTGATTGCCCCTGCCCAGTCATTACTGTCAATCATGCTCTGAACGCTCTCAGGCGCATCCCTCGTTGTTACTGGCCCGCAAGCATTTAGGCCTGATGCCACCAACAGTGCAGCCACAGCAACCTGTACAAATTTCCAGCCCCACTTACTCATTCCTGCACAGTCTCTCCGATTGAGTACAATCTTTGTATGTTCAATGTTTCATTAACAACTCGAAGCTGTGTAGTTGAAATACCGGTAATTGTATATCCCGGAATCAACTCATCTCCGACTTTTAGTAAAACTGCCGCGCCATCAAATCTCAGCATTGCTACAGGATCGCCAGTTGTTGAGATTATTCCCTCGATTTCAACACCATCGAGCCATGCATTCGCACGCTCACGTAAGGCAACCATCGGATCGGGTCGTGCTGCTGGCACAATGGCGATTGGCGCGGGTTCCTCAACCACAACGGCAACCGCGCGATGTGGTTGAAACAAATCCCGCACAGGATCAGACGCAGGCAAAAAATCATCCTGAACCAATAACTCTGGCAGCTTACTGGTTTGCAGTATACCGGCAGTTGGCCCGCTTCCTGACGCAGGAGCACCGCTGCCCCACCATCGCAGGATATTTGCTGCGACAAGGACAAGAACCACTCCTAGCACAATTTGGTTGCGTCGTTTTTTTGAACCAACTTCCATTATAGTTCAGGCCTTCCACTCAAAGTGAACAGCGAGATTTTCAATCTTAATTGGCGGCCAGACCGATCAGCCGACATTTCAAGATTACGAACAAGGGTGAAGGTCTCGATTCCGGCTAAGGCGCTAAAAAACTGGCGAACTGATCTGTAAGATCCTTCAATGGTCAACTCCTGCTCGACAGGGGTCAGCCCCGCTCTGCTCTCTCCAAAACTGTTGGCACCATGGATTATACTGCTACCACTTGCTTGTGCGATTTCTGACAAGTTTAAAACCATTTGCGCGCGATCAACTGGGGTTGAAAGCCGAAGCATCATTCCCGCTGTTTGTTCTTCAAGTAGGCCAAACCCATCTGCCAGATCAACGCGGTTTCGATAAGAATCAATTTTGGACTGGGCAACGACTACATCTTGCCTCACATGCTCAAACGCCTGTTGTGCCGGCGCCCAGACAAGCAATCCAGAATAAACAGCAGCTCCTGATGTAAAGCAGCACATCAAGAATCCAAAACCAACGACCGGAACCCGCAAATACCTGAGGGCGCTATGCCAATACAATCTCATATCATTCGACCCTTGCCCGTATATCGTATTGCACCAGACCCGATTGGTTACCCTGAAGCCGTATCTGCCTTTCCAAAATCACGTCGGCAAAACCTTCAATGTTTTCCAAGGCATTCAAAACTGGGGGTAAAGAAGTCTCTTGATCACTCAAAAGACCAAAACTCAGCAAACCTGTTTCAACGCTGTAAGACAATTGCTGAATCCAGACATCCTCGGGGATTGTCTCTTCCAGAAGGGTTAAAACAGCGAGCGTCGACGCTGCGCGTGGGCCGGATAGGCTATTTAGATATTCAACATCATCAGCCAAATTCTGCATGTCACTAACACTGGGGGTTAATGTTTTAACGCTTGTTTCCAGACTAACCAATTGTGCACGCAACTCGATTTTGTGTGTCTCAAGCTTCACAGTTCGTCGTTTCATTTCATTGGCATCAAACCAAAGCCACGTAACAAGGAAAAGTGACGCCAGGGCCAGAACCCAGAACACACCGCCGACCAATCGATAGCGTGGATTAGGGGTAAATACAAAACTCCCATGACGCATCTTCATGGCAATGCCACCAAAAAAGAAGGCTCACGATCGACGCCAGATTCAAGAACAACCCCGGCGACCGACAGCAACAGATCCTTGGCCAGATTAGATACAAGCACCCTCTCAAAGTCTTGAGGTACTTCCAGTATCACGTACTTCGGCTTTCCTGAGGTTTTTAGAACAAACGCTCGCGCCAGACGGGTTATTCGTTCCGCTATACGGTCAAACGATCCCGACTGGTCAATCCAGCCACTGGCAACAAAACTCTCGCCCGTGTGATCATGCCGGCATTCAAGAATCCACCACTCTTTATTTGCCCAAATACAAATTTCGGCCCGAGGGTGGGGCCAATGATTAAAATGAAACCCCGACCAGCCATCAAGCCGCGCGATTTTTCCACCACCAGCTTCGATCGCATCTTTTGTGAGATCAAAAACGCTTTGGTCCACCGAGCGACCAATAACTCGCACGGTTTCATTGGTCTCCTGAATAACCTGATAGCTGCAATGTATATCTCTGGCCTGCGCTCCTGCATCCGTAGTGATCCGCCACTTCACCAAATCGGTTGCCTCACGAGGGTTTTGAGGAAATCTGTCGAATTGAAGAATGGTTTCCCTGATCAAAGGGTCTGGAAGGCTGACCATGACATTAACATCAGCCCGCTTGGCCTTTCCAGGCAGGCTTGCAACCAGTTCCGATATCATAGAAGCCGCTTTGGTATTCTCCTGATCCCAAAGAGGGGTTTCGAACTCTTTTCGTTTATACGAAATCCTTTTATAGCCACTGTTTCGAGCCCCTACAATCAGCGATGCTTCAGCAAATGATCGCCCCAAGAACAGGCCCACAGACATCTTCGCCATAATCTACGCCTGCTCTGAAAAGGTAACGCGGTTGACCTCGGCCAGCGTCGTGCGCCCGGCAATTGCCAGTTCCAAAGCCGCCTGTCGGATTGTTCTCATATTTTGAGTGGACGCAGCCTGCTTCAGTTCCGTTAAGCTTGCGCGCCTTACCAACAGCTCAGCCATCTCAGCCGAAATTTTTAGGTGCTCCATCACCCCCACTCGGCCCGAATACCCTGTGCCATGACACGAAGGGCAGCCTTTCCCGTACTTCCAGTTGGCTTCATTGATCTTACTGATGGGAAGACCCGATCCCTCTAGTTCTGCAACAGGGATTAGTTGATCATCCAAACAATGCCGGCAATTCAAACGCAACAGCCTTTGCGCAACAATAGAATTTAATGATGTTACAAAATCATGCCGGTCGACCCCCCAATGGGTAAAGCGGCTGATCACATCAAATGCTGTATTGGCATGCACAGACGCAAAAACCAGATGCCCTGTCAAAGCCGCCTGAATAGCTATTTCGGCGGTATTAATATCTCTGATCTCGCCAATCATTATCTTGTCCGGATCGTGGCGCAGAATGGATCGCAAACCGCTGGCAAAGGTCAGCTTTTTCTTCTCATTAACGGCAACCTGCACGATCCCGGGTAAGCGATACTCAATCGGGTCTTCTACTGTAATGATCTTTTCTTCGCCGGTGCTTAGCTCGGACAGCATGCTGTAAAGGGTCGTGGTTTTTCCGCTCCCTGTTGGTCCTGTTACCAACACCAACCCGTAAGGTTCCCTTGCGGACTTGCGCAACACTTCAATATCTTTGTCTCCAAGCCCCAAATCATCAAGCGTCAGGCTGGTGCCAAAACGCGCCACCGCCGCTTTGTCGAGAATTCTGATAACCACATCTTCACCAAACGGCGTGGGCAATACTGAAACGCGAAAGTCAACATCCCGGTTTTCAAAACGCAGCTTAAACCGCCCGTCCTGCGGAATGCGCTGTTCGGCAATATCCAGATCCGCCAGAATTTTTATGCGTGAAATCAGCTCGGAACGGTGTTGAACATCAATTTGATCCATAGCCGGGTATAAAACGCCGTCAATCCGGTATTTCACCTCCAGCCCGGGTTCTTGTGATTCAAGATGAATGTCGCTGACCTGTTTTTCCATACCCGCCATCAGGATTGAATTTGTCAGCCGCACAATACCGCTTTGGCCCTGTATGGTCTGGAGGTCAATCACCTGCTCTTCGCCCTCACGGCCTTCCCGCACAACCTGCACCGCAAATTCTTGACCAACATTGCTCAGAATTTTTTTCGAGCTTTCGCTTTGCCGAAGTGCCTCGGTAATTTGTTTGGCTTCCGCGACAACAATATCGATCTCACACGAAACCGCATCCACCAGCTTGCTATCAAGTTCCAAGTCAAGTGGGTCAGAAATGGCGATGGTCAGAATATTATCTGTGAGCCCAACAGGCGCAACACCAAGTTTGGCGGCCAGTTCCACAGGTATCTTTTCAAAAAATTCGGGCCGGATCATCCCGGGCCGAATTTGAACATATTTTAACCCAAGTTTTCGCGCCAGTACCGATAGTTTCTTCTCAGTGGTCAGGTGCAGAATTTTGGGTTTTGCTTGTTGAGCTTTCATTGAATTACGTCCGCAACACCAAAAATTGGCAAGTAGACCACAATAATAACTGTCCCGAGGACAATCCCGACCAAAAGCATCATCGCGGGCTCTATCAAGGCAAGCACCCGCGCCATTCTGTCGTCCAACACCTGTTCGTGAAGTTTAGATATTTCCTCAAACATTGCCCCGAGTGACCCGGAAGCTTCGCCGGCCTTAACAAGGCTGATGGATGTTTCGGGCAAGAGTTTTTCCTCCAGGAATGCGTCAGACACGGCTTTGCCCGTAGAAACAGCTGCCTGTGCGCGGCTAAGCCCCGCAGCATATACCACGTTGGTCGCACTCTCTGATGCAAAACCCAACGCGTCTCGAACCACGCCACCCGCGGCCAACAGCGTTGATAAAAGGTAACACATCTGGATTTGTGACATGTTGTTCAGAACCGGCCCTATAACGGGCAGTGATAGCTTAAACCGATCAACATAGGCCCGCCCCGCAGGAGTTTGCGCCCATTTTCGATAAAGAAACCCCAAAGCAAGAAATACAGGCACGGCAACAACAATAGCAATCGGAGCGGCGTTTACGGCTGCCATCAAGACCCGTGTGGCAAACGGAAGCTCCCCGCCAAACTCGGCGTACAGATCAGCAAACCGTGGCAGCACAAACAGGAAAAGACCTGCAAGAACCACTACAAGCAGGCCGATCAAAAATATCGGATAGGTCAGCGCCTTTTGCAGATTTCTTCGTAACTCATACCGTAAAACCAGAAAGTTAAGATAGCGATCCAAAGCCTGTTCAAGCCGCCCGGTCTGAGCGCCAACCCGTAATGTTACCGCAAATAGCGGGTCAAAAATCCGGCTTTGTGTTGCCGCTGCGTCCCCTAAAGATTGCCCCTTAAGAACAGCCTGATGCATCGCCTGCACTGCCGCTGACAAGGTAGGTTGCTTTGGCCTCTCGGAAAGCATTTCAAGCACCTGAGCAATAGGAAGACCCGCGCCAAGAAGTGTTTTAAGTTCTCGAACAAAGCTCAGTAAAGCCGCTGGTGAAACCCGTCCAGATCGAAAAGACCAGATAGTGCCGGATGATCCCTTTCTGGCTTCAATCAGGAGCAAACCTTTTTCATCCAACGTTTTTTTAACCTCGGCCTCGGACGCTGCCGCCAGCTGTCCGGCGATAACTACCCCCTGCCTGTTCCTGGCTTTATAGTTGAATACTGACATGGATTTACGCGCCACAAATTTTCCCGAAGCGAATATTGACCACCAACCTTAATAATTGTCAAGAATTCTACTCTTTCAACTGGGGAATGCAGGCCCTCCACTAGTAGATAAGCAGGAAATATTCTTCAAAAAGCCAGGCACACCATATTGCCAACGCCAAAAACGGGCCAAAGGGGATACGCTCAGTTTTTGACCCACCTTTAAGGAAAACGAATAATATTCCACCCAGTGATGACAAAACCAGAATTGCTGGCAGTGTCAAAGGCTCGACCCACATTGCCCCAGCGCCAATCAGCTTGGCATCCCCAAGCCCAAGGCCGTTACGCCCCCGCAGCATAAAGAAAACCTTGTTTACAATAACAAATAAAAGAAACACAGTTGTTGCGGTGACAACATGCTGGAGTATTTCCCCGGGTGTCTCGACTAACAAGAACACCCCCCCAGCAAAAGCGAGGGAATAACTCGTGCAATTGGGAATTCTGAATGATGTCCAGTCGGTTACAGAAACATGTATTAAACCCGCAGCCAGAGCAAGATCCGCAACCAGAACATAGCTGTCGTAGGAGTAGTACTTCAGTGAAGCTACAAACAAACCCAAATAGAGAAGCGCCATGAGCCCTAACCTAACGATCATCAATTACTCCCTGCCATTTTAGGGGCACCCAACCTAAATTTCTTGTTAGGCTGCTCATATCGTGATGCCAAGGCTAATATCGTTTGCCAAAACTTTTTTTATCAACATCATTTGGCATGGAGCGGTAATCCCCTACTTTTAGTAGAGATGGATTGCTGAGCCAGATCGGCCAGAAAATTTATCGGAAAACCTAACGCTTTGCTGGTCCCAAATGCCTGTTTAGAAGGCCGCTTGAAAATACAGTTTCTAGTTACGATAACAGGAAATTATGCTGACCATCCGAAAAGCCATTCCAGTAAAAGCTATAGCTAATTTATTTGATGCTAACGGCCGAGCTACTTGGTCAACAATCACCCTGGTTCTTGGGATAGCGGCCGTTCAGAGTATTTGTATCTACGCTGGTGCCGTTGTTGATGATACTCTCTGGCTTCCAAATGAGGGGGATGGTTTTCTAGAACACTATGGCGTTTGGGCCATCCTCGCGACGGATCCTTTATTGATTATTGCCACCGGATTTGCATATCGACGATTTCAAATTGCAATAAATACACTCCCTCTCTCAACGAAAAAACAAACACAGAAGGCGTTTGACCAAACGGTTAAAACTTACCTCAATTACATCAACATGAACAAATCTTCGATATTTGTATATTATCTGTTGGTTGTTTTTGGGTTTTTGTGCTGGCTAAACAACATTCGCCTAACAGTCGAACCGACAGAAACATATGGAAACGACGTCTTCGACAGCAGCCAGTATGTTTGGGGCTACTATGCCAATAAAGTTAACTTATTCACTTCTTGGGTGGTGGTGTATCCAATTGTTGGTTTTCTACTTGTTAGTATGAGTCTCAGCATCCGTCTCATTTTGCTACGGCTGACTTCTGCAAATGCAATTGCACTCAACGTTCTGCACCCAGATGGATGCTACGGAATGCGCAGCCTTGGGATATTGAATTTATCGCTCATCCTCCCTTATGCCCTTGCTTACTGTGTTGTTTTTGCTTTGTTGATAACTCATGAGAACCAGTATTTTACTATTATTGCCGCTCTTGTGGGCCTAACTGTAACCATGATTTCAGCAAGTTTTCTTACCATAGGTCCTATCAGTATATTGGGGAGAAAAATCAAAGATGAAACTTACGCCAAACTTGAGAAAAAGAGCCGAGATTACAATGGAAACAACAAAACATTGATAAACAGATTTGCGTTTGAACGTATTTGCTATTCCACGGCGCGGGCATCGCCATATTCCAAATGGATTCAAACCTTCTTAAGTACGTTCCGAATTTTGCCTGTGCTGCTTACCGCTTCTCGGTTGATTGTCTGATCAGACCTTTGCTAATGAAGAATACCGTAGCCCAACCAAACAGTGCCGAAGCGTACCCAAAAATTGCGAGCACCCAGAAAAATAGGCTGGGTAAGCTGTGTCCGTAAACATTTGCGGCAGATATCACAAAGAAAATGAGAAAGAAAAGTCGGATGAAACCTGCTTGCCACAGAGACAAATGCCGTAGCTTTGTTAAATTATTAAGCCTGTCTCGATCAATCGAGCGCAATGCATAAAGCACAAGTTCCCTTGTGACCAATGCCCACATTAGCAATGATAGGGCCGGAAAGATGCGTGCAACAACAAAACAGATTGAAACTGTAAAACACTTGTCTCCTAAGCCATCCAAAAAGTACCCTGTCTCGGACGTCACATTCCATCTTCTTGCGAGGTACCCATCGGCAAAGTCAGTTGCCAAGGCGAAAACGGCGACAGCGATAGCCAACCAAAACCCAACCACTTCAGAATCGGAATAGAACCATAAAAAAACGGCACTGGCTGGTATCCTACTGAGTGAAAGCAGATTTGGAGCAAGGTTTCGGATGGTCAGCATAATTTCCTGTTATCGTAACTTAAGAAAAACGAAGTCTACGATTGCAATTCGACTAGGTTTACGCGTTAAAAGCAACCCCTCAAGCCCACTTTCCACTTGGTCGCATCAAC
>Ga0209345_10005239_pt1 | contig 12129 bp, 11 predicted proteins | sample Cruoilmetagenom7_FD_187294 | JGI IMG/M metagenome (GOLD analysis project Ga0209345, IMG submission 187294) | Oil polluted marine microbial communities from Coal Oil Point, Santa Barbara, California, USA - Sample 7 (SPAdes) (version 2) | ecosystem: Environmental > Aquatic > Marine > Oil seeps ...
GAACGAACGGGTGGTCATATCCAAGCCTGTGGCCACTCCGGCATCCTGAAGAACGATGCTATCTCGAACGAGCGATCCAAAGGGGGGGTGCCAGCGCCCCCCCACAACTGTTTTATTGGTCGCCACCGCGATCCTGTCGAACTGGCGGCAAGGAGATAGATATTTGATTTCGTTCAGTGCGCTGGCGTTCCGATAACATGGTGCGTTAGCTTGTGTCGTCTGGTCGCAGTTCGTTGTCTTCCGCTACCCGAACGCGATGTCGAACCAATTCAGATCGGACGGCTGAGGTTTGTTCACAGCAATAGTCCAAGAGTTGCAAGGGACTTTGCCGTCGCGCATTCGGAGTTCCAAGGCTGGCTTGCAACTCTCCCAGAGCAACTTCATGTCTTTTGCAAGGGCGAGAAACGACCGCTTTCCACTCTCTGTCCCTGACGACTTTCGCATTTGCAGCGCAAATCGAGCACTCGCGCCGAACGGAAGGAAAGTCCGCCAAGCCGACCTCCAGCCTTGGTTAGACATAGCGTCGTGTCCACGAGGCCGGCCACGAGTTGCACCACGAAATGCAAAAGGGCTGGCCCAAGTTGGCGCAGTAGTGAATTGACAATCCTCCTGCCGGTGATCCTTCAGATATTATCGATATCGACCTCGATCGGCATTTCGCCCTGCCGCGCATGGCAGAGGGTATTAAGCTCGGCATCTTCCTCTTCATCGTCATGACACCACAGGTCAGCCGCTGTCGTCCTCTGACGGCTGGGACGCAGCGAGTGCCTGAATGCGTTTTGCTGGGCCCTTGTAACGCGCCCCTCGGACGAAACCGCCGTTAGCGCGCGCCATATCAGCGGGCGAAACTTCACCAGAACGAAGTAGTTCTTCATCGCGTTCGCGCGCGGCGGCTTTCTCAGCTGCGCGTTCTTTGAACGAAAATCTGGGCACCTTGGGTTTCATGTTGCCTCCCTCGGGTGAAGCTTATCACATCGATGTCGTTTTCTTCCTGGGAAATCGGGACACCTGTGGCCAGCCTGTGCCGCACTTGCAAAATGTGAAAAGTGCCAACTGAAGATATTAGCCTCTTCAACCATCGGGGAGGAGCTGTCGAGCGGTGACATGTCACCGGACTTCGGGGCAATTGCTTCGATTGCACAAGTGCGCCAGAACCTAAATCTGGCGCACTGAGGGAGAACAGCGATCTCTGATCTACTGTTCCTTACCGGCTGTCGTTGCCAGCGCCGTAACCACCGTAGATGTAGCCTTCGCCGGCGCTGCGTGCTTCGGAGCGGGTGCTCATCACTGTGTCGTCGTTGTAGCTGTTGTCGGCCGTGCTGAAGGTAATGTCATTCGCTTTGGTCGACTCGAGCGGTGCGAGCATCCGCGCCTCATCACCGTATGTCATCTCAGCGCCGATCGACGTGTCCAGAAAGAGGTCCTGACGATAAGTCGAGGTATCAGCCAAGGCGGCGGTGGAAATCAGGGCGGCGGCGGCGGTTGTCATAATCAGTTTCATACTGTGATCCTTTGATCTTACGGCTGTCGCGTGATTGCGACATCATCGTTGCTGTAGGAGTAACGGGACCAGCAGGATTAAAGTTTCTGCAGTGCAGCGCACACGGTCTGTGCATCACCGAACAACTCACCGATCTCGCGAAACGGCCTACATCGACGTAGAGGCTTTGCGCGGATATCTGGTCACCTGTGGCCAGCCTGTGCCGCAGTTGCAGACAGACCGGCGCTCGAACTCGTGTTGCGTAATGTCGTCGGGCACATCGCCAAGCCTGCGGGTCACCGTATGACCGCACTCCCAACATCGAACCTCGATGTGAGTGATGCCGGGTGAGAACAGTTCATCAATGGTGGAGGTCATATCCGGTCGACATACGCTATTGGCATCATGCCGCCAATACAGCGGCCGCGAGGATTTCTCCCTCAAGCTCTTCCTGTGTGTCTGCGCAGGTGTTGTAGGTTAGCTGGTCCAGCAGCTCCGCCACTTGGTTAACACGCGCTTCAAGTGAAGGATCGGTCAGTCGGGGCAGGGCAGTCAGAATCTCATAAGCATTGTTCAGGTCAGCATTGAGGTCAGCATAAGTGATTGACCATGTAGGCACTGTATTCACGTCGTCATTAGTGGGATTGGTTCCCAGAGCGACGAGCTCGCAGTAAATGTAGGAGGCGGCAATGTCGGCGGTCTCGTCAGCGATGCAAGGATCGTCAATCGGGCTATTGGCCAAAAGGTCCCACGCATGATCGAATAGAGCCCACCAGCGGCGCAGTGTCCTGACCTTCACCAGTGAACGACCAGCGACGAACTGAGCTGTGGCGCGCCGGATCACCGCCGCATGTTCGGTGAAACCGTGCCGGTGCAGGGCGGAGATCGTCTCTTGGGCGGCCTTTACCAGACCTCCGGCGTCCGCTGCGTGGAAGATGGTGGTGTAGGTGTCAAAAATCTTCGTCAAAACCTTGCTCCTATGGTGATAGGAGCAAGGTGGTCATGTTCGACTGATTCAAAAAAATAGGATCTCTCCGGGCCGGCAATCCGTTAAATGAAGAAGATGGATGATATGCCCCTATGCCGGTTTTTGGCGATCGCACCGGGAGCTGATTAGCCCATTCCCGTTTGCACTGGCGGTGTAAAGTCTCTTTGCCGATACTTCGGCAGCGTAGCTTGTGTCGTCGTCACAAACGAAGGGCCCCATGCAAAATGTGTGTGGTTCGGCGTGCCTTGTGGCATAACCCGTGCTATATGTATCTTGTTCATTGCGACATTGACGACGGAACAAAGGAGAGGACATGGCTACCTTTGACATTGTTGTGTCAATCGCGTCGGTTGTTCTGGCTGGCGTGACGATCGCCTATATGGCCTACTTGGCTCGGGTTAGCGGTCGGGACCGGCCGCACGATCCGGAGCGCCTGCGCCGATTTATCGCGAATGCGCCTTACCATTTCCTCAAGGGGGAGAAGAAAAACGGGAGTAGATGACCGGATTTCTTATAGCCAGACCTTGTCTGTAGGCGACCCACTGACGGGGGCATTGTTGCCTGTGGCCGCAAACCCAATAAAGATGATTGCTGACGACGTCCTTGCCGAGCCAGTAGTCCAACGCCGCAGCGTTCCATTCGCAATTACTACTTTAGAGAGTCAAACCCTCCACTGACCAAGTGTCCTCGGCTGGCGTCACAATAGCTACGCAGTCTTCCAGGTGAAGGGTCCCTCCAAAGGTCTTTGCAACTTCTTTGAAGCGACTTAGCAGCCGCTTTGAAGCCTTATTGCGTTTTAAATATCCTTTCACCGCATTTTCGCTTTTGAAAACGCTTGGGGCTCCTACTGCAATACTCTTGTAATCGAACTTGACCACTCTTCCTTCGACCAATGCCAGCGCAATAGCTGCCTCAATGCGGTCCCCCTGCAAATCATTCCAGCTGATTAATTCATTTACAGGCAAACCAGGTATCGGAATATTGCAAACCAGAATAACACGTTTTCGATTGGGGGCATGTGCCAATCTGAGCCTCTCGACCAATTGACGTGTAGCCAACTCCCGAGATTGAAGTTGTAGTCGTCGGATGCGAGCATCTGGATGACAAGGCACCATGACTGAAAATCCACTATGGTCTGCCATTTCATAAGGCACTTCAGTCAAAGGGAGCCGATGTTTTCCATTCAGGTCTGGTGCCACAAAGTCGAGCGGGTTGCTGGCTGTATCGCCCCAGAGTGCACGACCTTGATCTTCGAGAGCCGATATTGGCAACTCCTGACGGCCGAGAACGATGACGGTTCCACAGTCCTTGTAACGGTTTGAGCCTAACGACCGGCTTCCGAACCAAAGCCAATCGGCACCATGTAACTTAGTATTCAGCAAAATTTGGCAAATTTCTGCGTCGCTTCTTGCGCTGAAATCCCAACCCGCGTCCTCAAATATTTTCCTTACTACTTGCTTGGTAGCTCCAACAAGAACACCCTCTTTTCTTGAGAGCTGATCTCGCAATACTTCCCTCGCAATCACCCGGCGGAAGCCTTCGCGCTGTCGTTCGCTTTTTAACAGCGCCGTGCTGGACATCTGTTGATCGTGGACCTGCACTATATGCGCGTTCGGCCGTAGCGATAGCTTATGTTCAGCTTGCACATCGCATCCAATCGCAGTCAGGATTTCGGTATCCGCGTCTGCATCCAAAATTAGGATAGGTTCCTTGTGCTTGAGGGGGCGGCAGCGGCTCACGCGAAGGAATTCTGTCTGATTGTTGGCAAATAGACGAAGCCGTTCGCAGTCTGCGAGGTTCTTTTGCTTGGCCTCGCGCAAGACTTCCCAAACCGCAGCGAACCGGGATACCTTGAGATGCAACTCCTCGGCGGCTTCCAGCTTCCTTCTCTGCATTTCGATGTCCTGATCTGGCCGAATTTCGGCACCAGGTGCCTGTGCTTTCCGCTCAAGCTGAGCAAATGCCGTGTAGTCGCTCGCTGTATACGGCAGGGTTAGGGGAGATTCACCTGAACAGAGCTTTCCAACAACCTGTGCGGCAGCCGTTATCAGCTTAGTATGGGCTGCCACTTCGGAAATCGTCAAATAAGTTCGGGGCGCTTTGAAGCTAACAACATCAATGTCCTTAATCCACAAGAGGCTTCCCCAGAATGTTTCGTCAATGACACGTAGTGACGGTTTCAGAGCGGCTGGATTAGGCAAGCTCAAATACGCGCTCGCAAGAAAATAGCAGCTGGCATCACTTTGGAATTGTTTCACATAAGCGCACGCGTCGAAATGATAACATTGAATTACGGAACCATCTTCCGCCTTCATTTTGCAGAAGTGTTCTCCCGCCGAGATTCCAATCCGGCTTGCTTTCGCGACCAGCTCAGCCTTGACGCACATCGGTCCATTCCCTTCGGGGTTTCGAGCAGACCGACCTCGGATGGCGCGCGCTTGAAGGCCTTGTGCTGCTGCATGGGAGGACGCTTCCTCAGCCAAGTCAAGCGTTGGAACATGAAAGGCGATTGCCCGGTCGTCTCCTTCAGCCAAGCGTTCCCCCATGAGTTCTCGCTGTAGCGTGCTCTTTCCAGCGCCCGGGCTGGCTCTAATAACGGCGCTCGGCACACCTTCGCTGACGACCATTTGCCGCAAGGTTCTATCCGCGTCTTCGAGTGCGGTTCTTAGCGCTTTGCGTGCCTCTGATGCAGGGGTGAAGGGGGAGGGGACACATGCATTGGGCACTCGATATGCGCCGAAATTGCAGAACCGGCCCAAGCTGTCGCGGGCCGTCGCTTTTTGGTCTGTAGAAGTCATCGCCTATTTCCTGATCTGTTCAGGAGGTAGATGAGTCCTTTTCGGAAAATCGAGAAGAAATTGGTTGGTTGCGGAAAAAAGGTGTCATCCCGGTAGTAAATACCTCTTACCGGAGTGACACTTTTCCTTCGCAAACCTCAATGACTTCGGATGCCGTTCCTCCGGGACCGCATAGCTCCTTTTTTACTTCGGAAATTTCCGAGAAAGCTGTGCGGAACCTAATTCCTCCGTAACCCAAAGGAGGAAAAGAGTGAAAAAGCCTGTCTATTACACCGCCAACGAAGTCGCGGAAATCTTCAACCGAGATCCTCATACGATCCGGGACTGGATCAACCACGGTTGCCCGACACCAGAAGGTCTTGTGAGGCTTCAAGCCGCGAAGCTCGGCAAATCGTGGACGATCAAGGACGAGTGGCTGGCGATCTTCGAGCTTCGAGTCCGGCCTGACCCTGTGAGGCCGGACCTCGAACTCGAAATCCCCCGCGAACCTGAAAGGGAAACTCCATGACACTTGACCAAACCCTACGCGATTACCTGGAAACCAGTGGCGAAAGCATGCGCGCGTTGTCTCTCCGTGCCGGGCTGAACCCGAAAGCCGTCAGCGACATCCTGAACATTCCCGGTCTTCGGCCGCGCCACTCGACACTTTCGGCGCTATCTGCAGCTACCGGGTTGGATCTGTTTGGAGCGCAAGCGATTGCCTGTGTGACCTATGCCGACTTGATCGAAAAAGCCCTGCGCCAAGGAAAAAATGGTCTCGTTTCAAAGCTACGTTGGTTGTGCCGAAATGCCGGGTGGGCCCCCGAACTGAAACAAGTTTGCAAGCAGGATGTAATTGACTTTTTCGATAACAATGAGGCGGCGCGCTTCAATCTGAGCCGCGGAAGCTATGCAACCTACCGCTCGACGCTCGTAAACGCCGCTGGGCGCGGCCAGCCGCGGGAGCGCAAACGCTCTATCAATGATATAGCCGGGCACTATCAGAGAGCTTATAAAGCCATTCAAGATAGCGCCCTCCCGTGGTCGGCAAAATACGCCTGCGGCCCGTTTCTCGTCTTTCTGCACGAGGAGGGAATTGCTCCGGATGAGATCACCACCGCGACCCTCGCGGCTTTTTACAACTACCGCGTCGAGACATCCTCAAAGAGCGCTGCACGGTGCGAAAAGCAGGTTCGCGAGATATCAACACTGCTGAGCCACCTCTCGTCTGATCCAATGTTGGCGCACCTCGACTTTGCGACCGCTTGCCACCCCTTTGACGACGCACGCGACAAATTCGGTGTAGATGACGCGATACTCGCGCCGCTGATGGAGGAATTCGACACCAGGGTGGCACTCTGGGCACAGGGGGTGGCATCACGCGATGGACTGTCCCGGGCCGAGTTCATTGCGCGAATGGATCAACAAGAGGCTACCGGCGCAATCAGCGACAAGAAGGCCAAGTTGCGCGCCAAACGGCAGGAGAAAGCCGAAAGGCCCGGTCAGTCCACTAAACTGGATGCCCCAAGCCGGTCGGAGTTGTTGCGCCAAGCGGGTTTCCTGGTCGGCAAACACACTTGGAAAGCCGAAACCTTAAAGACACGGCGCGGATACATTAAGTCGCTGGCTAAAGCTGTTGCTTCGTCGGCTGACATCGTGCCCGAGACCATCGAAGAACTCACCGATCCGGAATTCCTCGACGTCGCGGCGGAGACCCTGAGCGAAGTCAACCAAGGCGATTTTCCGAGTGCTTACGTCACAAGCGTTCTCAAGACGGCGCGCAAGATCGCCCGGGACTATCTGAACCGGCCGCCGGAAGAGCTCCGTGAAATCGATGATACGATCGCGCTGCATAAGGTGAACTATCAGGGCATCGCACCGCGGAACATGTCCAAGCTCAGGCTATTTAATGACACCCGCATTCAGCAGACCATCGACCTGAGTGCGATGCTGCTTGCGGACATAGACGCATCGATCAAGGCGAAGCGTAAAGCCTGCCAGAAAAAGAACGGAGTGCTCCCACCGCCTGCCGAGGTGCTCGACCCTGACCTTGGTCGAGATATCATGGCCACCTTGGCCCACGATATCTTGCTGGCAAGAGCCCCTCGCAGTGCCAATGTTCTGCGTGCGCACCTCGATTGGATCGCGTGGTCTGATGGCCGCGCTCGTATCGTAGTGCCCGCTCCGGAAGTGAAGATGCGAAGTGCAGGTGATGCTGATTTGACAGTTCAGCTGGGCAGGACCGCGAGCAGGCTCCTGAAAACGTATTTAGAGATCGTGCGCCCAACGATGCTGGCACCATTGCAGAAGAAAAACCCATATCTCTTTCCCGGACAGGGAAAGACGAACGCTGACGGCTACTACTCAGGCCTTCTGCATCGGGTGACAAAGAGGTTGCACCAAAAAGTCGGCGTTCGCATCAATCCGCATCTCTATCGCCACCTGATCGGCTGGATCTGGCTGAAAGACAGCCTCGATAACTTGCCCAAGGTGCAACGCCTGCTTGGGCATAAGAAATTGCAGACGACAATCAATCACTATGCCGAGCTCGACGAGAGCCTCGTTTTTGACGAATGGCTCGCGCGACTGGACAGACGCCCCGCCGCCTGAGGGCGCGAGGCAACCAAAGGAAAGCTTCAAGACATGAATGAACATCTCGCTCTATTGGCCCGTATTCGCTGCTCCGGCCCCGGTTCCTCCCCGCCCGGGCAGGACGACCTCAAGCGCCATCTCAGCGGCAGGCTGCAACAGATCGGAGCGCCTGCATTGATGGAGTTTGCTTACGTCCAAAAGGTGGCCACTGAGGTCTGGGGCGCAGAACGCTGCGCCCATTTTGCCAGCGTTCTGCGCGAGGCGCGGGTGACCCCAAAGTCGCCTCGGCGGACATCTTGGCAAACGGCAAGAGTGCGCCTTTCCGACCTTCCCGATCAATGGCAACCAATCCTCGCTGAACGGATCGAGGTTTCCGAAGCTGGCGTCCGCAAGAAGGGACAAATTCTCTGGAGTGCCGCGCATACGCAGAACGTCATCCGCGCGTTGAGCGGCTGGGTTGCGTATTGCAGAGCGCAGGACCTTCCTATGTCCCCAACCGGTGAAGCGCTCGATAGCTACGCAGGGGAGGTGGCTCAAAAGGCTTCGGTGAGAACGGCATCAGATTACATCAATCGGATACTTATAGGTATTAAGATCGTCATGCCTGGGTTCTCCTCGCAGGCCTGCGAGTTTGTGGTTTGCGACTGGCGTGAACGCGCAGCAGCAGCCGGCTCCCCGACAAAAACCGGCGCCCAACTCGTTGGCGCTTCTCGGGTCTATAACCTTGGCTTCGACCTTATGCAGCAAGCCCGGTCCCGTCGTCTTCGCGGTCTGCACGCCGCGAAGGATTTTCGGAACGGCATCCTTCTGAGTGTCGCGGTAGCATTGCCACAACGCGCCCGGGCACTGTCTGCGCTTGCGTTCGGCCGGACCATCGACATTCCATGTGAGGGAATGGTGCACATTCACCTCCCGGCCCGCGTGCTGAAGTTGCGTGAGGGTCAGAAGGCGGGGCCACCGTTCGACCGGACCCTATCCAGTCAAATGCTCGCTTCTGCACTGGAGGAATACAGGCATTCCTATCGCCCACTGTTTGACGAAGGAGACTCTCTTTTCCCCTCCATGCACGCCCGGGGCGCAGCTATCGGCGAGGCTCAGATCGGTCGGCTTACAGGCGATTTGACTGAGCGCGCTTTCGGTGTGCGGGTCTCTATCCATCGGCTGCGTGACAATGTCGCCACTGAAGCCAGCGAGCACCTCGCTTCAGGCGGGCGTGCCGCCACGGCCTTGCTCGGCCAGCGCGACGAGCAAACGGCCCAGCGGCACTACGATCACTCCACAGGTCTCGCGTCCGCTCAGGAATTCGTTGACATGATCGAGCGACAACGTAGCTTTGAAGTCGAGCTTGATCTGTGACGACAAGGCGACAGCGATGGCGCATACCGCTGTCTTTCGCCGGAAATTCCCTTATTTCCGAAGGGTGTTGAAAACGCCCAACCATCATCCGCACGGGATGGACGCTGGGCGTTTTCAACATTTTCCCGCCCTCGCCGGAATTTCCACAGCACTCTGCACACGGCTCGCCTTGGCCTCAACAAGAGGCGGGACCACCTCCTACAAGCCCGACGGGATTGGGTTCCTCGTATTTTCCAGCGCTCAGCGAGGCACCCCGTCCCCTGCGTAGAAAAAACCATTTCTCGTTTTCTAAAAAGTTCCAATCTCCAATCTACCCATACGGGCAAACAACAAAAGGAACGAGACCATGACCGCCTACATCGAACTTGAAGGCATCGAACCCACGGAACTTAAGGAAATAGCTGGCGATCTGAAAGCGTCCGCGGCGTTGAACTCCAACTACCAGGATGCCGAAGCCTGCCGCCGAGTTCTTCTCGGCCAACAGGAAGCAAGAGAAGCAGTGCGGGGAGTGTCGACAAGCGAGGCGATTACGATCGCGCTTGCCTTCGGGCGTGATGACCTTCTGCCAATGTCCCATAGCGACTTCCGTTCGGCTTGGCGCCGCATTGACAACCGGCAGCGCCGACTGGTGGATGTCGCGGCAAGGGCGAAGTGGGCGACGCAATACGAGAGCCCGGCCTGCAACGGGTAACCTGCACGTCCGCGAGCCAAACCTCTTCGTCTACGTCCATTGATTGATGGAGAGGGCCGTTGCGGCGATTTCATCTGTTCGAGCCTAAATGCGTCTTACAGATTGGTTGATTTCACCAAGGGGATGAGCGCCACTTACAGGCAAGCGTTAAGTTGGCATTCGCGATGAGCCGAAGCGTCGTTGCGATCGGCCCCCTGCGGACTTTGGCTCCTTGCATCTTCGCTGCTGCGGCGCAGCGCCCCCGAACCCGCCCCCCCCCAAGTCAGGCCCAGCAATTTCGATCGATCCAGATAAGCATTGCGCAAAAAGGAAGCTCTGCAACGCACAGCTGAAATTCAGACATGCCCTGTGGCCAGATCCGTCGCTGGTCGACGTCCAGTCGCAGCGCTGAACGAGGCCATTCAAAAGTTCGGCCCCCCGCCTGAGATCATGAACACAGATCAGGGTTCCCAGTTCGCTTCCTTCGCGTGGACGGATCGGCTGCGGCGTTTCGGGGGGGCGGGTCTCTATGGGTGGAAAAGGCTGGTTCCTCGACCATATCTTCATCGAGGGGCTATGGCGCACCCTGAAATACGAGTGTGTCTACCTGCATGCCTGGAAGACCGGATCAGAGACGAAACCGACCATCCGGAAATGGATGAGCTTCTACAATCACCAGCGTCCTCACTTACCCCTCGGCGGCAAACCACCGCCGCTGGTCTACTGGCAGAAAATGAAATCAACTAACCCGATCTGTAGTTGCAACGAGTAGCTTAAAATACGCCAGATCTTGGCCAAGGGATAGGGAGTAGCTCACGATGCTGCTCTTTCAAAGATTTGCCAGCATGGTGTGCGACGTGCAACGGAAGATGGCCTGGACCTGGTGCGACGGGCGAGATATGGTGAGAACAGAAAAGGACTAACACATGACCCAGGGCTTTACGTTCATTGACTTGTTTGCGGGAATCGGGGGGCTCCGGGTCGCGATGGAGAGCATTGGCGGTCATTGCGTCTTCACGTCTGAGTGGGACAAGTTTGCGCGGCAGACATATGAGGCGAACTATCGCGACAATCGCCCGATTGCGGGAGACATCCGGGACGTTGATGCGGCTGACATTCCGCCGCACAACGTGCTCGTTGCAGGGTTTCCTTGTCAGCCTTTTTCTCTTGCTGGGGTCAGCAAGAAGAACTCGCTGGGGCGACAGCATGGCTTTGCGTGTGAGACGCAGGGCACGCTGTTCTTCGATGTGGTCAGAGTGCTGGAACATCATCGACCCGAAGCGTTTCTGCTCGAGAACGTCAAGAACTTGAAGAGTCACGACAAAGGCAAGACTTTTGAAGTGATCATGGGTGCGCTCAAGGAACTTGGCTATTCTGTCGATACTCGGGTGATCGATGCGCAGCACTTTGTGCCGCAGCATCGCGAACGGATTGTCATCGTGGGGTTCCGAGAAAAGACGTCCTTCAGTTTTGACGAATTTCTCCTCCCAGAAAAGGGTCGGGTCAGGCTCGGCGACATCTTGCATCCTGAAGACGGCAGCGAGGAACCAGAAGGGCACTTCACGGAAGGCGCAGCGGCTGCTGTGAACCCTAAGTATATCCTGAGTGACCACCTCTGGGGCTATCTCCAAGCGTATGCGGCAAAACACAAGGCGGCAGGGAACGGATTTGGTTGCTCTGTCGTCGGTCCTGAAGATGTGTCCCGAACTCTGTCGGCTCGGTATCATAAGGATGGATCGGAAATTCTCATTGAGAGAGGGACGGGCGAGAACCCGAGAAGACTGACACCTCGCGAATGCGCACGCCTCATGGGTTACCCCGACACCTTCAAAATTCCCGTATCGGACACACAGGCATATCGTCAGTTTGGCAACAGCGTCGCAGTTCCGGTTTTTGAAGCCGTTGCGAAGCTGATGGCCCCACATATCGCATTGCTTCTGGATGCGCCGATGAAAGAGGCCGTTCCTGCCTGATGTTCATGACACGCAGACGCGAGGCCGCAACATGGCGGCGATCAAGGCGAAGAACACGAGGCCGGAGATAATCGTTCGAAAGGGCTTCCATCACCGCGATTTCAGATACCGTGTGCACGACCGTGCGTTGCCAAGGGCGCCAGATATTGTTCTCAAGCGCTACCGAGTGTTGATTGTCACTGAGAACTGACCCGGTAGCCCCATAAATTGTCACTGAGAATTGACCCATGTGAACACACTTCCCCGACGGTTTTGGTTGGGGGGATTTGGAGTGATCGACATGGGATTTTTGA
>Ga0209345_10005240_pt1 | contig 12129 bp, 11 predicted proteins | sample Cruoilmetagenom7_FD_187294 | JGI IMG/M metagenome (GOLD analysis project Ga0209345, IMG submission 187294) | Oil polluted marine microbial communities from Coal Oil Point, Santa Barbara, California, USA - Sample 7 (SPAdes) (version 2) | ecosystem: Environmental > Aquatic > Marine > Oil seeps ...
ATTGATAGGTTGTGGTCACGCCGTTGGTGCGACGGGAATAATGTCTACTGGTGAGGCAGCTCTTCAATTAAGAGGGGAAGCAGGTAAACACCAAGTAACTATTGAAAAAGGAAGGGCTATATCTCATTCTATTGGAGGTCCTGGTGCCGCCTATGCTGCGGTAATCGTAATGACAAACGAGGAGGGATTAAAAAAACCATGAGCGAAAAATTTCAGTCACATGAAATCAGGGATAAAATTCTAATAGAATATAACTATACCATGGGCGGGCAATCAAAATTCTTCATAGAATTAATGAATAATAAGAAGATATTGGGAACAAAATGCAAAAAGTGCGGTAAAGTATGGATGCCTCCAAGAATTAACTGCTCAGAATGCTACGAAGATACCGATTGGATTGAACTCCCACACGCAGGTACGATTCAAATTAGTACGATAGTATGGTATGGGGCTGCTGAGTTTATTCAAAACGTCCCTTACGGTTGTGCTTTTATTAAATTAGATGAAGCAGATACAGCATTGTTTCAAGGTGTATTTTCAGAAAATTTAGTCCCTTCAAAAATTAAGAAAGGACAACGAGTTAAAGCAGTATTTAAAAAGAGAGAAGAACGAGAAGGAAGAATGACCGATTTTTTCTTTGTTCCCGAAGAGGAGTGGGAAAGATGGATTGATAAACCAGAATTTGAAAGTGGTGGGTAAAATTGGGTATAGCAAGTGAAAGTCTAAATAGAATTGTTGAAAATATGAGCGGGAACGCAAAAGTTGAAGCTGTTTTTGTTACTAACATTGGTGGTAAAGAAGTTGATTGGGATATGATTTTCCAATTTAACTTGGATAACGAGGATTCTTTTTATGTTAAGGTAAAAGGAAGAAGGGCTGAACTGATTAATGGAACTGCTTCAGATCCTAACATTATTATAACGGGAGATAATAACGCAATTGTGAAAATCTGCAATGGTAAGGGAGATTTCACTCATGCGATTAGTAGAGAAGAGATAAAAGTTACAAAAGGAAAAATCATTGAAGTAATACGCCTAACTCGAGCAATAACCCTTGTTTTAAGGGTTACTAAATAATTTTTTTATATTTTTTTATATTATTTTAATTTAATTAGAATTGATTATTAATCTAATGAATTGTATAATCAATAGTTATGGTTTGAATAAGGTGAAATATATAAAATAGACCGTGAAAATGTTTATTTAAAAAATAAATCTTCAGTAATAGTTTCTGTATAATTAAATAGCTTCTCTTTCGGAAATTTTATTGATTGGTCTTGAATAATATTCTTAAATAAGAGTTCAAATTTATCAACAAATTCTTTTAGTTTTACTTTTGGAAAGTTTAAGTCTTCTGTCATATATAATACTCCAGACAGAGTTTCACCAGAATATATCATAACTATTTGATTTGGTTTCTTTATGATTAAAACACCTTTATCATTTCCAGAACCAATTAATTCGTTAAGCATTTCATTAACAATGGAAATTGCTGCTGAAATTAAATTTTCGCTAATTAATTCTTTTTTCTTCTTAAAAATTTTATGATATAAACAGATTCCAGCCTTATCTATCAAAAATAATGCCTCAGTTTTTTCTTTCCAATCAAATTCAGAAAAATCTATTAATGTAAAAAAGAAATATGATAGCAATAATAAAGAAATCAATTGTAAAATATCGCCTATCATTCGGCTTTCTAAACCAAACATAGTAATAAAAATATCTGTAGTTAGGCTATATCCACTAGCTAATAATGCAATTGCTATAAAAAGAAATATTCCCTTATACTTTAATTTTTTAAAAAATTTTATTAGAAAATTTATAAAGAAAATCAGAAATGTATACCAAAATCCATAAGTAAATCGTTGAGTTATTCTAATATCAATAAAAAATGTAATTAAAAAAAGAAAAGTAAAAATTGATATTATACTTGAATAAAAGTATTTTTTGTAAAAAAAAACATTATATTTTTCAATACAAAAAATTAAGACAAAGCATGCAATAAGCGCCGTAAAATAACCTAAATTTAAAAAAAATATCCGTTCGCTTCCATAAATCCATATAAGAAAGGGAAAAATTATAGAATCAGAAGAATAGTAGTCACCTAAAATATAAAATAAAGACATTAATGAAAAACCTGAAAATATTGCGAAATATCCAATATCTTGTAGATTTTTTAAAGTTTTTTCTTGTTTTTTATATCGAAATAAAAACACAAGACTTATTTCTAACAATATAATCATGGAGATCCATTCCAATATTAATAATGGAAATCTCATATCCCCTGTAATGGGGAATTCTAAAAATATCATTTTACCACCTTTTATAATAGAAGATCATCAATAATAACATCAAAATTCTTGAACAACTGTTCTTTTTCTTCGAAGTCTTCAACATCAATCAATACTTCTTTAAATATATATTCAAACTTCTTTTTAAGAGATTTTAAAAAATAAAGGTTACTATCTAAATCTTTTTTTGTAATTAAAGCGTAAGTTATGTTTGAAAAGAAATTCGATCCATATTCTAAAAAAACTAACGAATTTTCTCGTTTAATTTTATTTATCTTTTCATTTTCTGTATTGGTTATTTCGGCAATTATCCTATCAATACCAGTTATTCCACCTAAAAAGATATCTTCAAAACTTTTTCGATAATATTCATCTTTCTCTTTCAAAAGTCTCCCTTCTTGAAAAATTCCAGAGAAATTGTACTTATATAAACAACTATTATTATTTTGATTGATTATAAATAAATTGATAAGATTTTCTTCCCAATTTAGTTCAAAGAAAGCCGGAAAATCATAAACTCCTGATAATATTATGATAAACCCAGTAATAAATGATAATGTAAACAAAAACAATAGATTTGTTGAATTTTCTAAAGGATATAATAAATGGATAAAAATCTCTATAACAAAAAAAAGCGAGCCGAAAGACATTATTCCGCCTATTAATATTTGGATAAGATGTTTTTTTATCTTACTTTTGGCTTTAATAACAAGTCTAATTTGGAAAGTACATAATAATACTAAAGATAAAACCATAAAAATAATCTTTATAAAAGAAAAGATAAATGCATTTGAAGGAATTAAAATAACTAAAATAATCGGAATAAAAATTAGGATTATTAAAACCTTTATAGTGTTTAATTTTATTATCTTCGAAAATTCTTCTGATGTTATAAAGAATAAAAAAGTAATTATCGAAAAAAATATGAGAATATAACCTAATTTGTCCAATATCTCTTTTAAATAGGGCGAAGATATAAAAACTCTATTTATTATTAAAATGAAAGCACCAATGATAGATAATAGACAAACAGAACCATATGATAATAAAACTTTATTTAATTGAAGTCGTTCGGCATTGATTTTGTGATATCGGTTAAAAAAAAAAAGCACTAACTGAATTCCTAATATTATATTTGTCAAACAAAGAAAAAATTGAATTTCTCTAATTTCACTCAATTGAAGCAACATCAATTATATCCAAAATCTGAAATACTTTAATTTATAATAATTCTTTACTAATTCAAATTACGATATAAGAATAACAAAAAGTATTAATAAAATTTCCGTTTTATTTCAAATTCCAGATATTTGGGTCCAAACTTCTCCATGAGTTTATTTTAATAATTCTTCTAAATCTTTTTTATTAGTATGATTTATTATCATAGTTTAAATTAAATTAATATTTATGAAAATCGTTGATTTACGATCTGATTAAGTTAACAAGCCTTCTCATGAATTGTGAGAATTTGCGAAGGAAAAAGAGATTTTTCACATGCTATATCCCGCGAAGAAATTTTAGTAGAACAAGGCAATGTTATAGAAGTTATAAGATTAATAAGGTCTATAACAATGGTTAAAATTTTTTTTATTTTATTTATTTATTCAGTCTCTTTAATTTTTTCAATCTTTCAATTTTGTGTTATATAAATTAAAAAGAAGAATTATTCGGGATAATCATTGTTGGATCCCATCAGAGTAGTTGTTTCTTCGATCCATTGAGACATATCTTTATCAATTCGACAAAAGGTAACGATTTTGTCTAAATCCTTAAGTTTTTTAAATGAACATTCTACAATCAAATCCCAAGCACCATAAAGAGGAGTGACATAGGTAATCTTCCAATCTTCTTCTGGTTTTGTTGATTTTAAACCAACTAATTTATCTACAACCTTCCATTCAGTACCAATTACTTTTAATCTTACTAATATATACCCTCTATAATACATTTCAAACCCTCTTTTCTTATTTTTTAATAATTTTTTATTTATTTTATCCATATTTAATTATTTTTTCTTAAATTTTATTTTATACTTTTTTATTGAATTAATCGTATTTTTGACTTGAAATCCAATCTCACTTTGTAAACCCCATAATGGTATAAACCCATAACTATATTTTTGATTGAAAGTACTATTCGTATCATAAGTTGCCAAATTTAAATCATATAATCCGTAAGGGGATTCTCTTGAAACAACACTAACATTCCCTTTAAATAATTTCAATTTTACATTGCCGGTTACTTTTTGATTAACAACGTTAATAAAAGATTCTAACGCATCTCTTAATGGGTCGACCCATAAGCCTTCATAAATCAATTCTGTCCATCTTTGATCAATAATAGATTTAAATGAATTTTCATGTTTAGTACACACAAATTTTTCAAGATCTTTATGTGCTTTAATTAAAATTAAAGCTGCTGGAATTTCATATACTTCTCGTGATTTTAATCCAATTGCCCGATCTTCCATATGGTTAACTCTTCCTATTCCATGTCTACAACCAATCTTATGCAAAGCTCTGATTAATTCAACACTCTTAGTCATAACACCATTTAAACCAACTGGTACTCCTTTTTCAAAATCAATTTGGGTATATTCAGGAGTATCAGGGGCATTTTCTGGTGATGTTGTCCAAGCATTACAATCTTCCGGCGGTTCAATTTCAGGATGTTCTAAGATATCACATTCTGCACTCCTTCCAAAAAGATTCTCATCGATACTATATTTTTTGTTTTCTTTTTTAATCGGAATTCCATGGTGCTGGGCATATTTGATTTCTTCATCTCTACCCATATTCCATTCAATTAAAGGTTGTAATATTTCTATATTAGGAGCATAAGCTCTTATTGTCACATTAAACCTTATTTGATCATTTCCTTTACCTGTGCATCCATGAGCTATTACTTTAATGTTTTCTTGCTTTGCAATTTTTATTGCTTCTATCGCTATTAATGGTCTTCCTATTGCCGTACTTAGAGGATAAATTCCTTGGTATAAACCGTTTGCTTTAATAGTTGGAAAGATATATTCATTTACAAATTTATCTTTTAAATCAATAGTGTAATGTTTAACAACATCTAAGTTAAATGCTTTTTCTTCAATTTCGTCAAATCTGGAAGGATCGGTAAAATCTTGACCGAGATCTGCTGTGAATGTATAAATTTTTGATTTATACTTCTCTTGTAACCATTTTACCATACAGGAAGTATCTAACCCGCCAGAATACATCAATAATATTTTTTCATATTCTTCCTTTTTAGGTCCTAATTGACTCATAATTCTCTTCCTTTTTTCAATTTTTTATTATTAATTTATTTTTTACACAGGAAACATAGGAATTGATTTCAATCCTGTGTTCTCTTCTAAATTAAACATTAAATTCATATTTTGGACAGCCTGTCCTGCTGCACCCTTAATTAAATTATCAATTGCTCCTATAATGATTATTTTACCAGTTTTTTTATGTAAAGTAAATCCTATATCACAATAATTTGAACCTTTAACCCATTTTGTTTCAGGGAATACACCTTTCTTTGTCAAACGAATGAAAAATTCATTGTGATAATATTTTTCATAAATAAGTTTGATTTCATAATAATTATATGAATTCTTGAGATTTCCATAACATGTACATAAAATTCCTCGATTCATTGGTAGAAGATGCGGTGTGAAAGTTACTGATATTTCATTTCCATATAATTCACTTAGTTGCTGTTCGATTTCTGGCATATGTCGATGAGAAGTTACATTATAGGCTTTTATCGATTCATTACATGCCGAGAAATGCGTCGCACGATTTAAAGCACGCCCCGCTCCTGATACACCTGATTTTGCGTCAATAATTATGTTATCTGCCTCTAAAACTCCTTCTTTGATAAGAGGTAATAAACATAATAAAGCACATGTTGGATAACAGCCAGGGTTCGCAATTAATCTCGAAGCAATTATTTGCTTTCTTTTCCATTCACTAAGGCCGTAAATAGCTTCATTCAAAAGATCTTTATTATTGTGTTTAATCTTATACCATTCCTTATATATATCTATGGATTTTAATCTAAAATCAGCACTAAGGTCGATAACCTTAACATTTTTTAAAATGGAATCTGTTAATAATTTGGAAGTAACCCCATGAGGTAATGCTAAAAAAATAATGTCAAGTTGGTTTGCAATAGTCTCGAGTTCAGTTTCATCACATTTCAATTCGCATATTTTGTTAAAATTTTCATAAATTGAATTATAAACTTGATTATTGTGATTTTTAGACGATAGTACTTTTATTTCTACTTCAGGATGGTGATATAGAATTCTTACTAATTCTTGTCCTGCATATCCCGTTGCTCCTATAATTCCTGCTTTAATCGTCATCATAAACCTCTATTACTTTTGAAACTGTTGTAATACTTCATTCAAGATCCCTATTCCTTTATCAATCTCTTTTTTTCCAATAATCAGTGGTGGAACAAATCTTATAACATTTTCCCCGGCACTTAATAAAAGCAAACCTTTTTCCATACATTCTTTAACAATATCCTTAACTGGACAATTGAATTCAATACCGAGTATTAAACCATACCCCCTTACATCTATTATTATCTCATATTTTTCTTGTAATTCTATTAACTTTGCTTTAAGATGCCTCCCAATTTTTTGTACATTTTCAAGAACTCCTTCATTTAATAATTTCTTTAGAACTACTTTGCCTGCAGTACATGCTAAAGGATTACCACCAAATGTGGATGCGTGATCGCCGGGTTGCAAAGCATCAGCTTTACTCTGAGTTGCTAACATTGCTCCAATTGGAAAACCACTTCCTAATCCTTTCGCCAAAGATACTACATCAGGTTTTATATTAAATAATTGATACGCAAAGAGTTCGCCTGTTCTTCCTATTCCACATTGAACTTCATCAAATACAAGGACAATGTCATTTTTATCACAGAGAGATCGTACTTTTTCTAAGTAGATCTTCTCAGCAGGATGAATTCCTCCCTCTCCTTGTATAGGTTCAATAATAATTGCACATGTGTTTTCACTAATTGCTTTCTCTAACTCATTAAAATTATTAAATTCTACGTAAGAAAATCCTGGTAATAAAGGATTGTATCCTTTTTGATACTTAGTTTGACCTGTCGCAGTAATAGTTGCCATTGTTCTTCCATGAAACGATTTTTTCATTGTGATGATCTCATAGCAATTTTCTCCATGAAATTTCTTTCCGTATTTTTTACTTAGCTTTATTGCTGCTTCTACTGCCTCTGCTCCACTGTTACAATAGAAAACCTTATCAAAACAGCTGTTCTGAACTAATAATTCACTTAATTCAATTGATGGTATCATCCAATACAAATTTGAACAATGCTGTAATTTCGATATTTGTGAAGAGATTTCTTTCACGTAATCAGAATTATTATAACCGAGAGAATTAACGGCAATTCCTGCAACAAAATCTATGTATTTCTTACCTTCGCTATCCCAAAGATAGACTCCATCTCCTTTTACTAAAACAATAGGGAACTGGCTATAAGTATTCATAATAACCTTAGTACCCCTTTCAATCCACTCATTCATTATTCATTCTACCTTTTTTTTTATTTTTTCTATAAATATTTATTATTATTTTTTAAACATCGTCCCTATCCCTTGAGGTGTAAATACTTCAAGCAATAAACTATGTTCAATTCTCCCATCTATAATATGAACTGCTTTTACATCACTGTTTATTGCTTCGATACTGCTTTTTACTTTTGGAATCATTCCATTTGTAATGACTCCTTTTTTTATATATCTTAAGGCTTGATCAACCGTCATCTCTGTTATTAAAGACGCATTATCATTAACATCACGGAGCACTCCTGACACGTCTGTTAAATAAATTAATTTTTCAGCATTTAATGCTTTAGAAATTGCCAATGCCACATCATCAGCATTTATATTGTATGTAGTTCCTAAACTATCTTTAGCAATTGGAGCAATCACAGGAATAATGGTGTTTTTTATTAATCCTTCTAAAAAATTAGTATTTACATTAGTAACCTCCCCAACAAAACCTAAATCTTTTCCGTCAATTATTTTTTTCTTAGTTTCCAATAAATTTCCATCTTTTCCACATAATCCTATAGCATCAACGCCTTGAGTTTGAATATCGGTAACAATCCCTTTATTAACATTACCTGTTAATACCATCTCTACAACTTCCATGGTTTCCTCATCAGTAATTCTGAATCCATTGAAAAATTTTGGTTCGATATTTAGTTTTTTTAACATTTTGTTTATTAAATGTCCTCCTCCGTGAACGATAACGATATTTATACCAATTAAATTCATGAAAACAATATCTTCAACAAAACTTTTCTTTAGCTCATGGTTTTTCATGGCACTTCCTCCATATTTTATTATTATCGTTTTTCCACAAAAATCTTTAATAAATTGAAGTGCTTCGACTAAAATTTTTGCCTGTTCTGCTTTTTTAATCATATTTAATTGCTCCCTACGATCTATAATCTCCATTAATCCTTACATAATCATAACTTAAATCACAGCCCCAAGCAATTGCTTCTCCATTACCTTCTTTCAATTGTAATTCAACTGTGATCTCATTCTCTTTTAGAATTTTTAATGCTAATTTTTCATCAAATTGTACAGGGGTTCCATCTTGCATAAGTTTAATTGAATGGGATCTATTATGAAAAATAATTGAAACTTTTGCGGGATTAAAAATTGCACCAGAATATCCCATAGCAGCAAGAATTCTGCCCCAATTAGCATCCTCCCCAAAAAATGCAGTTTTTACTAAATTTGAAGTAATTACTGATTTGCTTAAAAGTTTTGCATCTCTTTTTGAAGCCGCACCGATAACTTTTACAGCAATGAACTTTTTAGCACCTTCTCCATCCCTTACAATTTCTTGAGCTAAAAATAGATTAACATAATGCAGAGCCTTCTTAAATAAGAAATAATCCTCATTTTCTTCCTTAATTTCTGAATTTCCCCCCAGCTCATTAGCCAATAAAATTACTGCGTCATTTGTGCTTGTATCTCCATCAACTGAGATCATATTATATGAATCATCTATACTTTTTTTCAGAGCTTTATTTAATAACTCTCTCGAAATGTTGATATCTGTAGTAATGAAGGAAAGCATAGTTGCCATATTTGGATGAATCATTCCAGAACCTTTAGCTATACCTCCAATTCTGATTTTCTTATCGTCGATAGTAAACTCAACTGAAATTTGTTTTGGATAAGTATCCGTAGTCATAATTGACTTGGCAGCCAAATTTGCATCTAAGTTAGTATTTCCCAATTTTCCATATGTGTTATTAATTCCAGCAATTATAATATCAATTGGGAGAGGAACCCCAATTATTCCTGTAGATGCTACCAGAACTTGATTTTTATTCACCCCCAAGCAAGATGCTAACTCAGTTGCCATTAACTCTGTATGCTTAGCCCCAACCTCCCCTGTACAAGCGTTTGCATTTCCGCTATTAATAACAATTGCCCTTGCCCAATTTTGATTTTGAATAAGGTTCTGATCCCATAAAATTGAGGACGCCTTAACTACATTCGTCGTAAAAGCGCCTACTACCTTAGCTGGAACTTCACTATAAATTATAGCTAAATCTTTCTTGCATTCTTTAATCCCAATATGGCTACCAGTAGCATGATATCCCTTTGGGCTTGTAATGCTTCCATTTAGTTTCTTTATTTCTGTGTTCTTTATTTCCATTTCTCAAAACTCTTTATAATTTTTATTATAATTCACTCTTTTAAAAAAATAATATATCGGAAGAAAGAAGAAATACACTTCAATTCTTATATTTATAAAAGAATTAGAGACGGTGCCGTGCCGGTCTCGGATTGTGCGGTGCTTTTGGAAATTGTATACTTACAATTTCATTATTCAAATGAGGATTAAGTGAGATCAATCTTCAAAACACCAACGCAATAATATTATTAATATATAGTAGAGAGGCTATATAAAATAAACGAATATCAATATTTTCAATTGTTTCTAAAAAACACGAGCAAATAATGAGTTTTCATTAATCAATTACTTTTAAAACAATGCTAGCGTTGAACATTTTTTATAGTATTTCTTGTTTCAATAAAAACTTACTGTTTTTTATTGAATAATTTTCAATAATTCATTTTTCATGAGAGTAGAGTTTTAATTATTTTTTCCCTAAGAACCTTAGCATTTCTTATGTTTTCTAGTCTTTTTAAAAACAATTTTTGCAATGCTTCTTTATTTCCTATCAACTCATCAATATTAAATTTAACTTCTTTCTCAGATGGGGAACCTTGACTAATTCTTTTTTCTAAACAAAGATCTAAATTTTTTAATGTTTGAATTAAATTTTCTGATATTTTTATTTCTTTATTTCTTACATCTAAAATACATTTCTCAATTTTTTCTTTATTTAGCATATCTTCCGGCTTTTCTGAATTTTTAACTAAAAGTGCGACAATTTTATGTGATTGTCTAAAAGGGATGCTATATTTTTGAACTAATAATTCAGCTAAATCCAAAGCCAGAATGAAACTCTCATTAACAGCCTTACTCAAATTTTCTTTATTAATTGTTATAGTTGAAAATATCCCTTTAAACATTTCAATTATCGAAAAAAGTATCTCGAATGAACTTTTTAATAATGGTTTTAAGTCTTGAAAATCCCTGAAATATCCCGTTGGAATTGATTTAATGAGTATTACGGCATTGAATAGGTTTGACATAATTTTAGAACTCCTACTCCTAATTAATTCCAGGGTGTCTGGGTTTTTCTTTTGAGGCATAACGCTTGAAACTGAACAGTAAGCATCATCTAACTCAATAAAGTTAAACTCGCTTGTAGACCAAATAATCAAATCTTCTGCTATTCTTGAAAAATGAATTGCTAATGAAGAAAGTCCCATTAAAGTTTCATATATATAATCTCGCGAACTAACAGCATCAATGGAATTAAAAATAATTCCATCAAAACCTAATAGCTCTGCGGTTCGAAGCCTGTCGATACTAATACTTGTCCCTCCAATAGCACATGCTCCAAGAGGGTTTTTATTGACTCGATTATAATTCTCTTCTATTCTTTCAAGGGATCTTAAAATTTGAGCAAGATAATAATTGATATAATGTGAAAAAACGCCTAGCTGCCCCTTTTGTAGATGAGTATATAATGGCATATAAGTATCAATATTTTGTTTGGAAACATTAAGCAAAACATCAAATAAAGTGAATAATTCTTTAGTGAGATTATTTAATTCCCTTCTTAGTTTTAACCTTAAATCAACTGAGATTTGATCATTTCTCGATCTGCCTGTATGTATTTTTCCACCTATTTCAATACCAATCTTATCAATAACTCTCTGTTCTATAAAAGGATGTATATCTTCAAAATCCTCCTTTAATTCAATTTGATTAGTTAATAGTTTTTCTTTTATATCTTCAAGAGAAGTTAGGATCTGTTTGATTTCACTTTTATTAAGTAGATTTTGTTCAAATAGCATAATATCATGCACTTCCGTTCCTATAATATCTTCTTCAGCAATCCAGAAATCCTTTTTTAAAGATGAAATAAACTTCAAGGCTTTTTTATCAAGCGGAGCATCCAATCTTACTCTAAATAAATTTTTAGGCATTATTAATCTGAAAAATTGTAATATAAATTATAAAGATAATAGTATTTTAACTCTATAATTTTTAGGGTAATTTTAAAATTCGAGTTTTTATCAAATTCGTTTCTAAACCAATATTTTTTGTATAAAATTAATATTATTCTATCTTCAATATAAAGAAATTGAATAATTTTTCAATAAAAAAATATCAACTTTTAAAAAC
>Ga0209345_10005241_pt1 | contig 12124 bp, 8 predicted proteins | sample Cruoilmetagenom7_FD_187294 | JGI IMG/M metagenome (GOLD analysis project Ga0209345, IMG submission 187294) | Oil polluted marine microbial communities from Coal Oil Point, Santa Barbara, California, USA - Sample 7 (SPAdes) (version 2) | ecosystem: Environmental > Aquatic > Marine > Oil seeps ...
GAGTCCCGCGTCATATATGCTTTGAGGCGACGGTAGCCGTAGCAGCGATGGTTGCTTTCGAAAGCCTCCTTCATGGCCTGTCGAATGGGAAGATACTTATCTCCCTGTTTCATGCGAGCGCGGTGGTAAAAGTACGAGCTGCGCGCGAGACCCAGCCGAGCCAACAGCGCTGGTGTGTTATACCGTTTTTTTAGGGCGACGATCAGCATGGTTTTTTCCCGATTGCTCAGGCTCCTCAGATCGCCGCCAAGTTCCTTTTTTATCATTTCACTCGCAGTCTTGAGCAGATCATGCTCAATCTGGAGCTCGCGAATGTCACGCTGCAGGGTTTCACGCTGACGCTCCAACTCCTCAAGCTCTGGGGGAAGGGCGCTCTTCTTGCGTTTCATCATGGCAGGAGCCTCCGGGCCAAGGATCTGTGTTTTCCAAGCATAGAGCGTCGGCCGACTAACTCCGAACTTTTCAGCCAGGGACTGGGCACTTTCTTGACGGCTATATAGCCCCGCCACAGCAGCCTGCTTCACGGCGTCAGAGTGATTTCCTGGACCATATGTCGCATTGGAGACCGTCTTCGTGTCAGGAAAGGTCTCGCGCACCCAAGCCGTCAGGGTGGCTCGGCCAGGATAGCCTAAAGCGCGCAGCGTCCATGAGATGCAGCGGCCATGGGTATCATAATGCTCTAACGCGACCTGCTTCTGTGCCGTCGAAAACTTAGGCGTGCGCGGCACCGATCGTATCGGCAAGTCCTGCAGACGTTGGTATTCTCGATACCACCCTTTAAGGGCGTTCTTCGTTGGATACCCCAACTCACGGATGGTGGCCTGAGCGCGCTTGCCGAGCTTGATATAAAGCTTAACCGCGCGCAGTCGTTCTTCGTAGCTGTACATGGACTATCTCCACAATAGTCCAACTTTTCGTCCGCACCCCCGCCGGGTCAGTTCTCGGTGACAATCAACACGCAAGGGAAACGGATGCCCTTGAGGTGAGGCAAACTGGTCGGAATTCTCATGCCGCTAAAATAGCCCGATCATGTCGGCCGAACAAGTTGGCAATGCCTGACAGAAAGGTCCACCCAGCAGACCCTAAGTGAGGTCTGCAGCTGGCTGATGGCGGAAATCAACCCTCAGCAACAAGGATGGACATATTCTTGCTGTAACAAAAACGTATAGCGCGACGATCTGGGTGAGACTCATCCAGTTTGTCGCGCCGCACAAAAACGGGCACAAAAGCAACAAAGCCTAGCTTTTAGTCTGGCTGCCATTCCTTGGAGTGCTAATCTACGCGGAGTCCGTGGGTAAGCCAGAGCGCGATGCTCAGACCATCGGGGATCTAATGCGAGGACTATGATGCAATACACGGTGAACATGACGAGCGAGCGGCTAGGACGTATTGTTGAAGATGCTCTTAGCGAAGTCTACGTCTTCTCCGCCCACGACTTCACGTTTTCTTTGGTTAACCGAGGTGCCCGGGAAAACCTCGGGTTTTCGATGGAAGAGCTTCGGAGCAAGACAGCATGGGACCTCAAGCCCATGATAAAAAAACAAGATTTTATTGAGTTGGTCGACCCTCTCCTTAAGGGGAAGAAATCCGCGCTTGAGTTCGAAACAGTTCATCAAAGAAAGAACGGATCACGCTACGACGTCTGGGTCCAATTGCAGCTGATTTCGACCGACGGTGAGAAAGTCTTTTACGCGTCTATTCAGGACATCACTAATCAGAAAGAAACAACAACGGCACTGACGAAAGTCTCCACACAGCTTGAGGCCATACTGAGCAACACGACCATGGCAATTTTCATGTTAGATGAGCGGCAGCATTGCGTGTTCATGAACAGTGCCGCCGGAACGTTGACAGGCTACAAGTTTGAAGAAATCCAAGGTCAGTCTCTGCACGATGTTATTCATCACACCCATCCCGATGGCCGCCCTTATCCTATCGAAGACTGCCAAATTGTTCGCGCCTTGCCAGAAGACCATCAGGTTCAGGGCGAAGAGACCTTCGTTCACAAAGATGGCAGTTTCTACCCAGTGAGTTTTACGGCCTCGCCCATGAAGGATGAAAGCGGAAAGACCGTAGGGACTGTTATTGAGGTCCGGGACATCACTGTCGAACTTAGAGCAAGAAATGCTGAGATCGAATTCAGCAACGCGATGCAGGCCCGGGTCGAAGAGGCAATGGCCGAGCGTGACCGTCTTGAGGCGCAGCTGGTTCAATCCCAAAAGATGGAGGCCGTAGGTCAGTTGACCGGCGGGGTAGCGCATGATTTTAATAACCTCCTTCAGGTGATCGGCAGTAACCTTCAGTTGTTGTTGAAAGATCTGTCGAGCACGGACCCCAAGAGAAGGTTTGCTGAAAACGCTATAACGGGTGTCACGCGCGGGGCAAACCTGACCGCACAACTGTTGGCTTTTAGCCGGCGGCAACCCCTCGCACCAAAACCGAAAAATGTCGGACGCCTTCTACGTGATATGGATGACATGTTGCGACGAACCCTGGGAGAAGCGGTCGAGATTGAGACTGTCGTTGCCGGTGGGCTGTGGAATTGCCTTGTTGACCCAGTTCAGTTGGAAAACGCCATCCTCAACTTGGCCATCAATGCACGTGATGCAATGAGCCATTCGGGCAAACTGACAATTGAGGCGGGAAACGCATCGCTCGACGACGCCTATGCCCAAGCGCACCCTAATGTCGAACCTGGACAATATGTGATGCTCGCCATCACCGATACCGGCAGCGGAATTCCTCAGGAAATCATAGAGAAGGTCTTTGATCCGTTCTTCACCACGAAGGCGACCGGTCAGGGGACCGGCCTGGGCCTCAGCATGGTGTATGGCTTCATCAAGCAGTCAGGCGGTCACGTCAAAGTCTACAGCGAAGAAGGTCATGGCACCACGGTTCGGATATATCTGCCGAAAACGCGGCAAGAAGAGGAAGTGAAGCAAGCACTGCTTGGGGGCGAGGCGAGCACTGGACATGGAGAGATCGTGCTCGTCGTTGAAGATGATCAAGCAGTGCGCGAAGCCGCCGTGGATATACTGCGTGATCTTGGCTATTCGGTCCTGACTGCCGATAGTGCCGACAGCGCGCTGGCAATTGTCAACAGTGGCGTGAAGATCGATGTTTTATTCACCGACGTGGTCATGCCGGGCACTTTACGTAGCCCCGACCTGGCCCGCCACGCCAAAGAACGGCTGCCTGGCATCGGGGTCCTTTTTACATCGGGCTATACTCAAAATGCGATTGTCCACGCAGGGCGGCTTGATGACGGTGTTGATCTGCTTAGCAAGCCCTATACCCGGGAGGGCCTCGCTCAGAAGATCGCCGAAATCCTCGGGCGTCATCGAGATGACATGCCCCAGGATAACCCGCCCCCGGTAAATGACGATGTGGTGGTCAATGACGATCAGCGCCCCAACAGGGCACGTGTGCTGTTGGTGGAGGATGATGTGCTAATCCGGATGGCGACGGCGGAGATGTTGACAGATTTGGGTCATGAAGTCGTCGAGGCGGGCACAATAGAGGAAGCTTCAAAAGTTCTGAGCAGCGAAACCGTGCAGGTCATGGTAGCTGACCTTGGCCTTCCTGACGGAGATGGCATGGAACTGGTGCGCAATGTTTTGGAAGCCCAGCCGGATATATCAGTGATCATTGCATCGGGTGATAATTTAAGTGAATACGTCCATGCTAGCGGATTGGGGGAACGGGTCACGGGACTGGTCAAACCCTATGATCAAAGGTCTTTGGAAATTGCGCTCCAGAAATGCGTCGATGGGTCGTAAAAACCACGCTTGATATCTGGATGCTCGCCCAAACCCGCGGTTGAATGACTGTGGAAAGATTAGCCCTATTGTCCGCACCCGCGTAGATCGCCTAATCGGAGGTCGAATTAAAAGTCTACATATGGCTGACATCTGTCATCTGCATTGGAAAGTTGCTGCCTTAGCCGTACTTTCGTCTTGCCGCCCTTCGCAGGTGACTGGCTATCTTCGTCCTCATTTCTGTGCAGACAAAGGTCTCTGACCTTAGCCTCGGTTATGCCGAAAAGGCGCGCGACCTCTATGTGTTCGAAGCCCGCGTCGAGCAGCAAGGCTGCTGCCTGCTGGATCTTTGCCATCTGTCGCGTCATAAAATCCTCCGCCGGCTGTCCGTCAATCAACATATTGCCTGTGCAGCACGCGTGATCTGTCGGAAAATTGCGTAGATGAGAGTGTCATGACGTGTGAACCTAATAAAGCGGATCCAAGGTTGGGTGGCTGTTTTACCGAAGAATGGATCACAGCGGGCCTGAGGAAGCCGCATTCTACACAAGAAGGAGGCGCTTTGAGCTTAGGATTGGGGTGTCTGAAGTCAGCCAGAGCAACGCGTGATACCGATATCGGTAAATTGTCGGATTCCAGGGACGCTGCAATCGTTGCTCGGCATTGATGTGAGTGTAACGCATCTGCCTTAACTCCCGGCAGTCTTCGCAATCTCAAAGGAAGCTAAGCAGTCGCCGCGAACGGCAGGAAGGTCCGCACAGATGGCTTTCAGGGCTAAAAGGCTGGACACTGATGATCCCGCTTCGTTTGGGAATTAAGCGGGATCTTTAATGTTCCCAGGGGCGCATTCAAAGCAGCCGAGACTTGTACCTACCCCTCTAGGGTATGATACGCTTGATCGTATCAATGATACCGAAGGAGCTCCTATGTCTACCCTCCAAACCTCGCTATTTACTCTCGCAATCGTCGGGGCTGTTGTAGCCGCCTGCACGGTGCCATCAATGCCTGAAGCAACTGATGGAGCAGACTTTTTTGCCGCGAATTGCGTGTCCTGCCATGGGCAGTCAGGGCGTGGCGACGGCGCTGTTTCTGCAGAATTCGATCCAAAGCCCACGGACCTGACATTGTTGGCCCGTGCGAACGGAGGCTCCTTCCCCCGCGCACGAGCATTAAGTTATATTTACGGGAACCCTGAACAAAGCCACCTCGCCCGAGTGATGCCGCAATTCGGCGGTTCTATGGCGAATGATACTGTGCCAATCGAGGTGGATGGCATAATGACGCCGACCCCAAGAGCTTTAGCCGGGATTCTAGCCTATTTGGAAAGCATTCAGCGCTGATCAAAGAAGCCAGTCTTTGCTGTAATATAGCGACCTCTGTAGAATGCTTGCCTCGTTATATAAAAACACCTGTAGCGACAGGCCCGAAGCTGACTCGCTAGTAGTGGAGACTGAGGTGCTCCCCATTGCTTGGACAGGATCTGGCGCTTTTTAAGCTCTGATCTGCTCCTGCTGATCGGGTTGCGTTGTTTCGACTTTCAGCAAGTAGACCACTGCCGGTGGTCGGCCGCCAAGTGCTTTGTGCGGACGGCGGTTATTGTAGAACTCCATCCAGTTGCGGACACCGGCGCGTGCCTGCGACCCGGTCTCCCAGGCATGCAGGTAGACGCACTCGTATTTCAGCGTGCGCCACAGACGCTCGATAAAGATGTTGTCCAGGTAGCGGCCCTTGCCATCCATCGAGATGCGGATGCCCCACCGGCGCAGGCGATCTGTCCAAGCGAAGGATGTAAACTGTGATCCCTGATCGCTATTCATGATGTCTGGGGGTCCAAACCGATAGATCGCTTCGTTCAGCGCCTCGACGCAGAAGTCTGCGTCCAGCGTGTTCGAGATCCGCCACGAGAGAACCATCCGAGTATGCCAGTCCATGATCGCTACCAGATAGAGGAATCCGCGGCGCATTGGCAGGTAGGTAATGTCAACGCACCAGACCTGATTTGGCCTGTCCACCCGCAGCCCGCGCAAGAGGTATGGATAGGTCTTGTGCCCCTTCGCTGGCTTGCTGGTGTTGGGCTTCTGATAAATTGGCATCAACCCCATCAAGCGCATGAGTCGGCGGATACGCTTCTCGTTCACCGCATCAGTGCGAGGTTCTGCTCCGTCTCACCCTGCGGCATGTAATAGAACGACGATCGCGGGATCGACAGCAGCGCGCACTGCTGGCCAATCGACAGGTCCGGATGGTCGCGCTCGACCATGCCGCGCCTCACTTCCCGCCCCAGGGCTTGAGCTTTCTTTCCAAAAAAGAGTTGGCCACCGCCAGCTCTCCAATCTTGGCATGCAGGTCCCTGACCTGGTCTTCATCGATAACCGGCGTCTTGCGCCCGCCGCGTTCAAAGACACCGGACGCTCCATCCAGCAGCGCACGTTTCCATTGATTTATCATCGTCGGATGCACACCGAACCGGCTCGCCAGTTCCGACACAGTCTCTTCGCCTTTCAAGGCCTCAAGCGCCACCTTCGCCTTAAACTCGGGCGCATGTTGTTTCCGTTTCGACATCTTCGACCTCCTTCGTGGTGAAGACCAATAGACAGCAAATTGGAGCTTACGTCAGTGCCCAGTTTTCGGGGAGCACCTCACAACTGAGGGTTAAGAGGCAGCACCTGACATCGATGCCCTAACAGTTGCACTTTTTACGAGAAACAGCGAGCCTTGAACCACGCAAACCAAATGGGAGGACTAAGATGAGACAGCTTATTACTGGCGCAGTATGCCTGACGATGTCAGCAGCCCCTGCGCTTTATGCCCAAGAAGCAGCGATTTTTTCCGGCGATGACCGTGTTCACCCCGTTTATGCCGAGAACGGTATGGTGTCGGCCCAAGAAGCCGTGGCGGCCCAAATCGGGCTTGATATTCTCGAAGCGGGCGGCAATGCCATTGACGCGGGCGTGGCAGTGGCTTTCGCATTGGCCGTAACCTTGCCGCGCGCAGGCAATATCGGCGGCGGCGGGTTCATGATCGTCCATGACGCAGAGACCGGCGAGACCAAGGCCATAGACTACCGCGAGATGGCCCCCTCATCCGCCGACCGCGATATGTACCTCGATAATGAAGGCAACGCCGACAGCGAGCTTTCGCGCTTTACAGGGCTTGCGGTCGGGGTGCCGGGAACCGTGGCAGGCATGCAGATGGCGTTGGAAAATTACGGTAGCATGACCCTTGCCGAAGTGATTGAACCGGCCATCGCCCTTGCGCGTGATGGTATCGCCGTCACGCCCGGCCTTGCTGACAGTCTCAAAGGACTTGAGGACCGGCTGAAGAAATGGCCGACGTCTGAGAGCATCTTTTACAAAGAAGGCGGCGGTTTTTATGAGCCCGGCGAGACCCTTATGCAGGCGGATCTTGCAAATACCTTGCAAAAGATCGCTACTGAAGGGCCTGACGGATTTTACAAAGGTGAGACAGCAACAAAGATTGCTGATGCAGTACAGGCTGCTGGAGGGCGCATCACAGTTGAGGATATGGCGAACTACAAGCCGGTCCTACGCGACCCGGTGCGCGGCACTTACCGAGGCTATGAGATCGTCTCTATGCCACCGCCCAGCTCTGGTGGGGCGCATATCATCCAGATCCTGAACGTTCTAGAAGACTACCCGATCTCGTTTCTTGGTCATAATACGGCTGACACGATCCATCTCATGGCCGAAGCGATGAAACGGGCCTATGCGGATCGCTCGGAATATCTTGGCGATAGTGATTTCGTGGATGTACCGCTGAGCGAGATCACGTCTAAGGCCTATGCCGAAGATATTCGCGGAAAAATCAGCCTCAATGCAGCGACTCCGTCGAGCAGCATTAAGCCGGGTGAGCTTGCCCCTTACGAGTCTGACCAAACCACGCATTTTTCGATCGTGGACAAGGATGGCAACGCCGTTTCCAATACCTATACGATCAACTTTTCCTATGGGTCTGGAATGGTCGCTGATGGCACCGGCATTCTTATGAACAATGAGATGGACGATTTCGCGGCCAAGCCCGGTGTGCCCAATGCCTATGGCCTAATCGGCGGCGATGCCAATGCGGTAGAGGGTGGTAAACGCCCGCTTTCTTCTATGTCGCCAACAATTGTGATGAAGGACGGAGAAGTCTTCATGGTCACCGGTTCACCCGGCGGCTCGCGCATTATCACCACCACCTTGCAGGTCATCATGAATGTCATCGACCACGGGATGAACATTGCCGAGGCTTCCTTCGCGCCGCGCATTCACCACCAGTGGCTGCCCGACGAAATTCGGATTGAAGAGGGGGTCAATCTTGACACGGTGGGCCTGCTTGAGCAACGGGGCCATAGGGTCAGTGAGAAGTCGGTGATGGGGTCAACGCAGTCGATCCTCGTGGACCGTGAAAGCGGCTATCTGTTTGGCGCATCGGACCCAAGGCGCGTTGACGCGGCGACCCTTGGGCACTGATTAGTAAAAAGTCAGCCTCGGCGTCTGCGCCGGGGCGCATTCGAAAATTTTCGATACGAAAGCCCAATATAATGTCGACCGCCCCTTGAGCACGGGCAGTCAGGGCGCGCAAATAGGTTGTGTCGCAAACTATTGGGTGTTGGGCAAATTGCTCGGGTTGTGTCGCAAATTTCTGCAGGTTTTAATAAGGCTACCCTGCGGACATGACTATGTCGCCAGCGCAGCAAACTGCTGGAATGAGGTTATTCCATTTGCCGCAAACTGATCCTTGCGGATCATATGAGCGACTTCGATCCCAGCGATGGTAGCGGCAGCTCAATGGAAGGCCTTGAAGCCCCTCATTGGGCCAGTAATAAGCTCTATAGCTGAGACATGCTTTCGGGCACTTTCTAGCCTCCTCAGCAATGAGGCTCTGTACCTGTCGGGCAACACCTTCGCGCTATAAGGGAGCCGTTGGTTGATAGTGATCCTTTCCGGGGCAAACGTTGCGGGGGGCGCAGGGTAGTCGCTCTTTGTTTTTTGCCTCGCCAAGAAGCCTTCATGGAATAGCTAGCAATTGAAATTTGAGAATATAGAATCCGTCCGAAATCCTGAGGAAACCTTAATGTTTCAGTCTATTATCCAGAACAGTCCGTTCGGCGTCTGGGTTGTTGATAGGTTGGGGTGCGTCGTATTTCGCAACAAGAGCGCCGAAGATATGCTGCCTGTTGGCGTGGCAGACGGAATCGGTTTGCGCATTTCGGAACTGCTGCCTGCGTTGTTTATGAAAGACGGAAAGCTGTGCATCAAGTCTCTTGTCACCAACGAGCTTGAGAACATCTTAGCCGTTCCAACAGCAAGAGGAGACCTACGCTACTGTGAGGTAAACCTAAATGAATTCACGGAGAAAACGGGGGAGACGTTCACTATCGTCAACCTGAACGACGTGACAAGTCGGGTTCAGGCTTGGCAGGCTCTTCGAGACCAAGAAGAACGCTGGAACCTTGCTTTGGAAGGAAGTCAAATCGGCGTATTCGAGTCAGATCTTCGTACAGGAACGGGAGTAGCTTCGGATGCTTGGTTTCACCTGCTTGGCATATGCGAATCCGAGGGGCGGAACTCCGACGATGAGTGGCGCGCCAGAATTCATCCAGATGACCGAGCGGAGGTAGAAGCAATCGATGCGGAATGTATCGAAGGCCGGGTCGAGAAATCCGAGGCTAAGTTTCGGATGAGGGTTGGGGGCGACTCCTGGCGCTGGATGCGCTCTATTTTGAGGGTGACTGAACGTGACGATAAAGGGAATGCCGTTCGACTTCTCGGTACGATGATTGATATCACGCCGCTCGAGAACGCTTTAGAGCTTGCGAATGCGCGCAAAGTTGGCCTGGAAATGCTACTGGCGAATGCCCCTGTGGCAATGGCGGTTCTCGCCCTTGATGGCACATTCTTGCTGTTGAACGCTTCATGCTATTCACTCTTTGGCTATCCCCGCGGTCAGCTCGAACAAAAGAAGTTTTGGAAGCTCTCAAACAAAGATACGTTGAAAAGCGTTCGAGATGAAGTCGAGCGGCTCATCGCTTCTGACATCAAGGCGTCTCGTATCGAGCAAAGATATACAAAGCCGAACGGTGAAGTGATTGATATCGCGATCAGGCTCTCTGTCGTGCAGCGCCCAATCCGTGCGGAGACGCGTCTCATAATTCAGATGGTAGATATTACTGAGAAAAAACGTTTAGAGGCCCTCAAAGACGATTTCGTCGCAACTGTGAGCCATGAGCTTCGAACCCCCCTTGCCTCGATTCACGGTGCTTTACGATTGTTGACTGGCACGATTGGAGGGGAGGCCTCCGAGCAGGTCAAAAAGCTACTGGAACTCGCTGGCAGAAATAGCGTGCGGCTTGGTGAGGTGGTCAACGACCTTCTTGATTTCCAAAAGCTCACAGCAGGTCATTTTACGGTAGACGTGACGCAGGTTGAACTGGTTGAGCTCGTCGCACAGACTATCGAAGACAATGAGCCCTTTGCCAAGAAGTTTGATGTTTCGGTGGTATTGGATACACCGACGCGTCCAATTTACGTCAGCGCTGATGCGCAGCGGCTCGGGCAGGTTTTTACGAACCTTCTTTCCAACGCTTCAAAATTTTCTTCGGCCGGAGGAACCGTACAGGTTTGTATAGATGTCTTTGACGACCAGTGCAAAATTTCGGTGAGCAATGACGGGCCTGGCATATCATCGGAATTCGGACAGCGAATATTTCAACCTTTTTCCCAACAAGCGGACCATTTAACGCGGAGCCGCGCGGGGACCGGCCTTGGTCTCGCGATCTCTAAGGAACTGGTAGAAAACATGGGTGGGGAGATTGGATACGAGTCTATACCGAACGTTCGAACGACTTTCTGGGCTCGCCTATCTATCTATTCGGATGAAGGAACGACTTCAGGTCAAGGCATTCTCCAACCGGAAGATTGTTGAGCAAGAAAGCGCAAAATATGAAAAGTGACTCAGCGGAAAAGGGTATGGACTATTGCCCTTACGTCAAATCTGGACGTGCAGGCTTAATTGTCCAAGTCATCAACGGTTCCACAACCGACGCAAACGAAATGCGGCGACCCACCCGGGGTATTCAAGGGGAACGAGCCGCCGCATCCTTTCCTGATCTTAAAAAGACCTCGGAATATAGGGGCGAGAAATTTCGCCCGCCGCACTCATTATGTGATCCTGTCGCGATGGCAACCAGATTGTCGAAGCTGGACTGTTTGTTGTCACCCGTTGTTCACGGGCCGCCGCATTATGGCGAGTTTTAAAAACATCATCTTGGAAAGCTATAATCTGAGCCCGATCATTTCTCTTGCGCAATCGTACTGCAGATGCAGTTTGTCCTGAAATAAAGAGTCCCGCGGGTGTAATGCAGGGGCGCACGTGAGGGAACGGTTTGAGCAAGTCTGCGAAAATAAGAGGGAAGTCCGCCTTGTCGCGGCAGGCCACGCGGATCCTCGTGCTGGTTGTGTTAGCCAGTGTGCTGCTCGGCTTCGGGTACAGGATCGAAAACCTGTCCTACGAAACCTATAGGCAAGATCTCGAGCTCGAAACCACGCTGGAACTGGTTGAGCTGCGCGAGCGCATCCGCTCTGACATTTTCCAGCAAATCTTCAAGCTGCGCGAACTGGCAACGATCATCAGCGAGAACCCCCAGATTACCCAAGAAGAGTTCAGCGCCCGGGCAGATGATTTTATGGCCCGCAACCCTGAAGTTATCAACCTCGCAGCTGCACCGGATCTGGTTGTCAGTATCGTGTATCCCTTCGAGGCCAATCAGAGCGTACTGGGTCTTGATTATCGCAAAAATCCAGATCAACTACGCAAGGTCGAGCAAGCCATGCAAAGTGATGAGGGGCTGATCACAGGGCCAGTCGATCTGGTTCAGGGCGGTCGCGGACTGATCTTGCGCCAGCCAGTGTTTCAAGCGCAGGACGACAATTCCACCGGCCCTGCTGAGCCATGGGGGCTTTTGTCCATGGTCATCGATTACGAGCATTTCGCCTCCCGCTTGCATCTGCCTCAGATTGAGGCGCGCTATGACATGGTGATCCGCGAACTGAATTTCGACGGTCAAGTCGAACAGGTGATCTTTGGGGATCCCGCCATGGAATTGGCAGACCCAGTCATTCTCGATTTTCACTTTGCCCTCGGACTTTGGGAGCTCGCCGCTACCACAAAGGGTGGATGGCCTCAGCATCATCCGGCCTATCTAAGGAACTGGAGCTTAGGCCTTGCCATTATCACTGCGATTCTGGGGTGTGTGGGGTACGTTATGCGGATGGCTGATACCCGACGGCTGGCAGAACAGCGTATGCGCATGGGAATTGAGGCTCTGGACCACGGGTTCGTTATGTATGACCCTCGCGGCACCC
>Ga0209345_10005242_pt1 | contig 12123 bp, 11 predicted proteins | sample Cruoilmetagenom7_FD_187294 | JGI IMG/M metagenome (GOLD analysis project Ga0209345, IMG submission 187294) | Oil polluted marine microbial communities from Coal Oil Point, Santa Barbara, California, USA - Sample 7 (SPAdes) (version 2) | ecosystem: Environmental > Aquatic > Marine > Oil seeps ...
TCAACAATAGCGCCTATGACTTGAATAATCTTCTCCTCACTGCTTGATTCATTTTGAAGATTCTAAGTTCGCTGCGCTAAATTGCAGATAACTCAGTCGCAAGCTCCCTCAAACAATCTGCAATTTCCAGCTTCACTCACTAAGAATCTTTCTCAAAATGAATCAAGAAGGTTCGTCAAAGATCATTCAAGTCATATTCCGACCAACTGCACAGGTCGGAAATTTTGAAACTCAATTATGAACTATAAATTCTCGAAATTTCAAAACATGTAATACTAAGAACATAGACTGTCAACTAAAAAGATTTGCTCTCTCTATTTTCCCCCTCGTTTTTGTCTTGACAATTGGGAGTACTTCAAATAGGTAAATAGGAGATAGGTGCTAGCTTTATTTTCAAAGTATTAACGGAAGAGCATCAAACGTTTAAGGGACGGGGCCGAAATAACTTCCTCAAGTTGGCGCTCAGATTTAGGTTAGATTTGTTCGATCTGAAAACGCAAAACCGCAGGAATAGTCGAACTATTTTGAGGATTTTGTGTTTGAAGATCGGGCAAAGATGGCCTAAAGATGAGATGCACAAATGGGGAAGTTATTTCGACCTCGTCCCTAAGCAAGGGAATAAAACATGATCACGTTACTGGACTATGGCGCAGGAAATGTCAGAAGCGTCATCAACGCTATAGAGAGCCTGGGCGAGACAGTTGAAGTTGTTACATGCGGAGAGGAAATTTTGAGAGCGGAAAAGCTTGTTTTTCCGGGGGTGGGTGCTTTCGGCAGCATGATGGAAATACTTGAGAAAAAAAATTTAGTCGAACCTTTGAGAGAGTACCTCTATTCCGATAAACCTTTTCTCGGTATCTGTCTGGGGTTACAGGCCCTGTTCGAGTCCAGTGAAGAGGCCCCCGGCATACAAGGACTGGGTTTCATCCCGGGAATAGTAAAACGGTTTACCATTAAGCTTTCAGTGCCTCACATCGGTTGGAACAGCCTCAATATCAAGCAGCCCTCACGAATCTTCAATGGACTTACCGGTGATGAAAAATTCTATTTTGTACATTCATACCACATAGTGCCAGAGGACAATTCTGTTGTCCTTACAACAACCGACTATGGGTATAAATTCACAAGCAGTATTCAAAGAGGGAACATCATAGCCACCCAGTTCCACCCGGAAAAAAGCGGTGTCCCTGGGTTACGTATTCTGCGTAACTTTTTACAAATAAACAGGGCGAGTAAAAGACTCGTCCAAGTACCAGGAGAAACGCGTTTGGCTAAAAGGATCATCGCCTGTCTAGATGTACGATCCAACGATGAGGGTGATTTAGTGGTTACAAAGGGGGACCAGTATGATGTAAGGGAAGACGGGTCAGTGAGAAACCTAGGGAAGCCGGTGGAATTGGCGAAACAGTACTATGAGGAAGGTGCAGACGAGATCGTTTTCCTCAACATCACGGGGTTCAGGGCTTTTCCCTTGGAAGACATGCCGATGCTGGAAGTGCTCAGGCAAACCTCGAAAAATGTCTTTGTTCCGCTGACCATCGGTGGAGGAATCAGAGAATATAAGGACAAAAACGGCCGGAAATACTCGGCTCTGGAGGTTGCCTCCGAGTATTTCCGGTCAGGTGCAGATAAGGTTTCCATCGGAAGTGATGCGGTTCTGATCGTTGAAAGATATATGAAAACAGGCCGAACGACCGACCGTAGCGCCATCGAAGAGATTTCCAGGGTATACGGCAATCAGGCGATGGTGATCTCGATCGATCCTAGGCGCGTCTACGTAAAATCGAGTAATGAGGTCAAACACCGGGTAATTGATACTTCTGCTCCAGGTCCTAACGGTGAACGGTATTGCTGGTACCAGTGTACTATCAATGGGGGACGTGAAGGGAGAAATCTGGATGCGGTTACCTTGGCGCAAGTCTGTGAAAAGCTGGGAGCAGGGGAAATCCTGCTTAACTGTATCGATAGGGACGGGACCAATATGGGATTTGATTTAGAGCTGGTCAACGCAGTCAAAAAGTCTGTTTCCATACCAGTAATCGCTTCAAGCGGTGCCGGTTGCGAAGAACATTTTTATGAAGTCTTTACCCGAACAGAGGCAGAGTCAGCCCTCGCGGCCGGCATCTTCCATCGAAAGGAAGTCTCCATTGGGGCTGTGAAGAACTATCTTAAAGGCAAAGTAGAAATCCGGCCGTTGTATGTACATAAGGGACGGGGACGAAATAAATAACCCCTTACGGTTCTCATAGATTTACGGCCTCAGCCATTACGGAAAAAGGATTGTATTGAAGATATTAGTCATTAATACCGGAAGCTCATCAATCAAGTATCAATTATTCGATATGGTTGACCAGCGGGTTTTGGCTGCCGGTTTGGCCGAGAAGATTGGAGAGGCCGATTCCATCCTTACCCACAAAAAATTCACAGAAAGAGGGAAAGGTCTGGAAAAAGTCAGAAATGGCAGAATTTGCGATCATCGCGAGGGTCTCCTACAAATGCTGGATTTACTGATTGACACAGAATACGGGGTAATCCGGGACAAATCTGGAATTTCTGCGGTAGGCCACCGAGTTGTCCATGGGGGGGAAACCTTTCAGTACCCCACTATTATTGACGAGGAAGTAGTGGCGGCAATTAAAAAGAATATCCCTTTGGCCCCTCTGCATAACCCCCCCAATCTGATGGGAATCGAGGTGGCTCGATCACTTTTTCCAGATTCGCCGCAAGTGGCGGTATTTGATACCGCCTTTCACCAGACTATGCCCCCAAAGGCCTTTCTTTATGCCCTTCCCTATGACCTTTACAAAAAGAAGAAGGTCCGCAGATACGGTTTCCATGGAACCTCCCACTCCTATATTGTGGAAAGGTGTGCGGACTATCTAGAACGGCCTTTAACCGAATTAAATTTAATAACCATCCATCTGGGAAACGGGGCCAGTATGGCTGCCATAAAAAATGGTAAATGCCTGGATACCAGCATGGGGATGACCCCCTTAGAAGGTTTGGTAATGGGAACCCGCTGTGGTGATTTGGATCCAGCTATCCCCTTTTATTTGGCTGATCATCTGAAAACACCTCTCAGAGAAATTGACAGGCTTCTAAATAACGAGAGCGGACTTAAAGGTATTTGCGGCGCCAACGATATGCGGGAAGTAATTGAGAAAAAAAATGGGGGGGATAACCTGGCAGAAACCGCCCTGGAAATTTACTGTTACAGGATAAAAAAATATATCGGCGCCTATTTCGCCGCCCTGGAAAGCTTAGATGGTCTGCTTTTTACTGCCGGCATCGGGGAAAACGCCCCGTCCATTCGGGAACTTTGCTGTAGAGGATTAAACAGACTGGGGATCGAGATTGACCAGAAAAAAAATTACGAAACCGGGGAGGGGATTACAGAAATCAGCTCTTCAGAGAGTGAAGTGAAAGTCCTGGTTATCCCCACCAATGAGGAATTGAAAATTGCCCAGGAAACGAAAAAGGTTATTGAAGTCCGTAGTAACTTCTCAAAAAGCCGGGGGGGCTGACTTTGTTCCTTGTCATTCCTGCGGATAACACAGTTGATCTGAAAAGGAGTTATTCAACTTATGAATTATTGTAGTAATTGTGCCTCACCATTGATATCTTGTATCCCTCCAGGTGATGATAGGCTGCGTTTTGTCTGTGAGGCGTGCCATACTATACATTATGAAAACCCCAAGATGGTGGTGGGCTGTATACCGGAATATGAAGGGAGAATCCTCTTTTGCCGCCGTGCCATTGAGCCAAGTTATGGAAAGTGGACAATACCTGCCGGATTTTTGGAAAATGGAGAAACCGTTGCACAAGGGGCACAGCGTGAAACTTTTGAGGAGGCCTGTGCAAAGGTAAAGGACCTTACACCTTATGCCTTGTATAATTTATCCTTAATAAACCAGGTCTATCTCCTATTTCGTGCCCACCTGGTTGACCTAGATTTCAGCCCGGGAGAGGAGACTCTTGAGGTGCGGCTTTTAAAAAAAGATGAGATACCCTGGGAGGACCTGGCTTTTAACGTAATACGTGAAACGCTGAGAAAGTATCTGAAGGATTCAGAGACAGGGGTCTTTCCTTTTTACATTGATGACATTTCGCCAAGGTAAAAAAAAAAGGGGGGGCTATCTAGATTTTCAGATATTTAATTTCACAAGGCCAGAGGGAGAAATTAGAGTGGAACCGAAGCCTTGTACAATGTCGCTTCTCCATCTATGCGATACTGGACAACCGCTGCTGGGACAACAACCGACCTGCCTCTGATTAGAGACAGAATTTCGCAAGTGCCGAGGTCTTTGATACTCGCTTCACCCTCTGTGCAAATCATGATCTCCACGCTTCGATCTCGGAAGCTGGTGAAAGGTACCTCTCGGTTTACAGAGATCATAGACAGCAAAAATTCCTCGGCAGAGGTCGGATATGCCCTCTCACAGACCCCATGGTTCACCGGTTTTATCTTCTTTACATCCCCTACGGTGAAATTAACTATCTTCGGCAGTTCGGACAGATCGATATGTTTGTGGGTCAAGCCGCCTCTTAGTACGTTATCCGAGTTGGCCATAAGTTCAATACCTAAACCATCCAGATAGGCATGAAGTTCGCCGGCTGGAAGATAGAGCGCTTCTCCGGGGTTCAGTTGTACTATATTGAGGTAAAGGGGTGATAGGACGCCTATATCTCCAGGATATGCCCGATTAAGTTCAATCATCCATTGAAACGCGGTGGCTTCAGTTATACGTTGTTCTGCAAGACTGACCGCCTCGGCAACGACCCGCTTTTGTTCCTCTTTGTCCATAGACATGAGGGAGGTGAAGAAACGCTTTAACCCCTGGGCATCAGGCTTTTTCTTGAAGGCATTCAGCTCATCCAAAAGGCTTGGAGGGGAAACCTTACGTATTAGGCCCAGGGTCTCTTCGATCTTACGAAAGCCTTTCAAACCCTTGAAAGGTTTTATGGCGCATATAATCTCCGGCTTATGGTTGGCGTCCTTGTAGTTCCGATTTGGCTCATCGATCGGGATCCCGAAGCTGTTCTCTCTCGCAAATCCCTGGCAAGCCTGTTGGAGATTGGGATGTGCCTGTATCGACAAAGGACTTGCTGCAGCTAAAACCTTGAATAGAAAGGGTAACTTTCCGTGGAATTTTTCGGCAACCTGTTTCCCTAGAACTGATTCCGAACTTCTTTCAATAACTTCATTAAGCCTTTCCCATTCCCCATCCACCAAGACCTTTGAAGGAGCTTTTGGATGAGCGCCCATCCACAGTTCAGCTATAGGTTTATCTGTGGCCTCAGGTTCCCCCAGGAGATCCGGAATTGCCGTCGTGGACCCCCAGGCGTATTCCTGGATACTATTACTCAGAACACCGATCTTTGTGTATACCTCTCTTGTATTAAACCGTTCTTGAGAACTTTGCATATTCCCCTGTCCAGAGAGTCTGTTTCGTGTTGACAAACGGTCCTGTTTTATTTATACAATGATTCGTGGTTTAACCCTAAAGCAGAAATTTTGAAACTCATTTGAATTATGCCTTTAAGCCATTGTCAGGTGGGCTATTAGTTTACTTCTTATGAACTACTTTGTCATAAGGTATCGTTCTTCGTGTAATAGTGGCTTATTTGTAGATAGGGGTTTGCGACAAGGCGTTACGTATAACAAGTAACCGAATAGCCCCCCTCGACAATTTTTAGCTCATAATTGAGTTTCAAAATTTCTGCTAAAGAACAAAAATTTGTCAAATTTCTGAGCGTCATATGGGTAAGTTATTTATTTCCGATTCCCTAAAGGAGTAACCATGAGACTGCATCACGTTGCTATAGTTTGTACTTCCAAAGAAAATGCGGATCGATTCTATATAGGTATTCTAGGGTTAAAACAGACCAAAATCTCTAAACTGGACAAAGACTTATCAAAACAATTATTCAACATTGCCAAGGAATGTCAGATAATCCTATATAGCAACGAAAACTTCACAGTTGAGGCCTTTGTGGCAGGACCTTCCACATTGGAAACGACCTCTTTTACTCACCTCTGCCTCGAAGTGGAAGACAGGGATGTGTTTTTGAGAAGCTGTCAGGCCGCTGGTCTGGAGGTGAACCAGGTTTCAAAAGGAGATTCATTGGTCACATTCGTTCAGGATTACGATGGAAATCTCTTTGAGATAAAGGAATTACCCAAATAACTCATTTGACAATCTTTAGCTTTGACCTTCTTTCCTTGTTGTCCGTTTCCCCTTTTTTTTGCAATGCAGCTAACAACGCTGCCCTGCATATGACATCGGGCCTTGGATCATCTTTCCAAAACATCGCATCACCGTGGCCCAGTCGGAGCATTCTCTCAACCACTGTTTGGGCAGCCAAGATGTCCTCGGAGTAAGGCTGCAAAGGACCATAGACGTTATCACCGTTGTCGTCAATATATATTTCCATATCTCCGAAGACCTCATCCACTACAACCCTGTGTTCCATGACACATACGGCAATTCTGATGTTTAGTTCCCTTCCGGGCTTCATCTCGAATATCTCTTTCTTATCTATTTTTCCCTCCCCTTTTATATAAAATTCTAGATATCTTACTGGAGTTTCTTACAGAGCTCTGCTACCCGAGAACCTAGCTTTAATGCATCATCAATAGCAGTTTTATCGGGTTTCTCAACCGAGGCTACGCCATAATGGCCTGACGCACTCATCGGATCCCCTACAATGATCATGCCATATATCAACATGCACTGAATTATCGATATCATCGTGGTCTCCTTACCGCCCGTGGGATGTCCACATGTGGCAAAAGCTGCGCCCACCTTATTTTCCATCTTCTTTCTGATGCCGACAAAATCATCAAAGACCTTCTTTAACTCAGCAGCCATAATGCCAAAATAGACTGGTGAACCGGCTATTATACCCTCCGAGTTGAGAAAATCGTCCTTTTCCACCTCAGTCGTATTTTTGAGCACAGCCTTTACACCGGCCGATTCTACACCCCTAGCCATCTCTTCTGCCAGACTCTTGGTGTTACCTCCCTTAGAATAATAGAGTACCAATATTTGCATCTTCTTCCTCCTTTTCACACCATCATTTCCTCTCCACTTCCTGTTTCGCCTCTTCCTTGGCCCGTTTCCTATCGTAGCCTTTTTTCCCCTTGCGGGTAGAAAGGGGCCTGCCCGTCCGTCCGGGGAGCGGGATCCTTATCATCTTCCAAAGGGGTTTTCTTTTCTTCATAATAGCTCTCATCAACCAAGAAGAGTTTCCTTCGTTTGTGTTACCAGATATTCTCATATTTTTCAAGAAAAATCCCCAATTGTCCATGAACACAATGACTTCGGGACGAGGCCGGAGCATAAAGGGGCTCTCTGCCAACGTTATTGTAAAGTTTCGGGGGGTTCCCTATATAGATTTTCAGATATTAAATTTCACAAGGCCAGAGGGAGGAAACCGAGTAAGTCGTACATTGTAGTACGTCGTCGAGGGTTCCGACCGATAACGCAGTGAAATTTAATATATGGAAATCTATAGATTGTAGGGGACGAAAGGGAGCTTCTGATGTGATGGCAAGGTTGCGTTGGAAGGGGAGGCTAAGTAGGTGATAGTTAAGGGTATAACGTATGAAGTGAGTATACTAATCTTTTCCTTTCAGAGAAAGAGAATAACCTATCATCTTGTAAACGAGTTTTGCTACCATAAAGTCAGGGGCCACCATCCCCGGGATAGGGCAAAGCTCCATCACGTCAAATCCCACAATGTTCCTGCTCTTTGCTACTTCCCTTACGACACTTAATAAGTCGTGCCAGCCCAAGCCCCCGGGCTCTGGTGTGCCCACCGACGGCATAATCGCTGGATTCAAAACATCCAGGTCTAAGGTTATGTAAACGTTTTGAGAAAGATGGGATATCATCTCTTCTATCCAGCCTTCTCCCTTGAGGATGTCCGTCTCAAAGAACACTGGAAGCCTTTTCATCCTTATAAACTCCATCTCTTTCATAGAAAGGCTTCTGATACCTACCTGTACTGTGGGGACATAATCCAATATCCTCCTCATTATACTTGCATGACTGTATATTGTCTTACCATAAGAGTCTCTCAGGTCTGCATGGGCATCCAACTGAAGCACTGTGAGGTCCCTAAAGTCTTCTGCAAATGCCCTCACAACTCCAAGGGTCACAGAGTGTTCTCCTCCTAGTGTTATCAACAGCTTCTCTCTCTTTTTTACGAAGGAGACAACGTCATAGACTCTATTAAACATCCCTTCCGGACCGGACATGTCAGGCTCCAGCTCATTGAGGGTATGTATCCCAACCTTGTAAGTTTCTATGTCAAGCTCCTCATCGTAAAGTTCGATATAAAGCGAAGCGTTGATAATAGCCCTGGGACCTTCCCGTGTTCCTGCCCGGTATGAAACGGTTTGATCATACGGCACAGGGAGGATTAGTACTTTTGAAGTATCAAGTTCAGCGAATTTCCTTGATAATGCCCCGAAATTGACGGGCGGAAATAGCTTGCTGTCCGAAAGTATGTTTTCTTGAGAAAGACGGGAATTCAGTTACAATACCTCCAAGTTCTTCCCCATCTTAAACCTGGGGAACTTTCTCTTCTTCAATGTTTCCCTTGCACTGCTGAAAACGGCGCTTGCAATAAGAGGGAAGGCTATAGTTGCATCGGAGTATACAGATACGCATGAGGCCTCATTCGCAATCTTGCCCCATGATTTGGCCTCCCGGAAAGTACACCCGCTCAGCCCTCCCCAATGAGGGACGTCCGTGGATATCTGAATACCGTACTTGTGTCCGTTCGCCTTACTTGGATCTAGGAAACGAGCTACTACTTGAGCTTGTTGGATAAAATTCTTTGGCACGCCACCGCCGACGTAGATCACACCTGTTGACTTGGAATCACTGACAATCCCGGTAATCTCCAAGACGTCGGCAACAGTGTCTAGTTGCAGGTTATTAGTCCCATCACGCCTGCCCAAAGCTATGGAAATACCGATGGAGCTATCGGCAATAGCCGGGCAGTAGACAGGGACGTCTTTTTCATAGGCCGCGGTCAGAATCCCCTCTTCCTTTCCTTGCCCTGAAAGTTCTTTTCCCAAGAGATAGAGGAATTCCCTAGTAGTATACGGGCGGTCCTGTTCTAACCCACATACCCATCTTTCTATAAAGTCGTCGGTTTCATCAAATTCTCTTTCCTTGGCAAAGACATCGTAAATCCTATCTATACCCTCTTCGAACAGTTCATGATCATCAACTTGGGAAGATCCTTGCCAGTGAAACCTTCCAAGGATTTCATGGCAATCATGAAATAGGTTTGCTCCTGTTGAAACTATACAGTCTACCAACCTCTTCTTTATCAAGGAGACAATCAGATTTCTCATGCCTGCAGGTATCATCGCCCCGGCCAGACCCAAAAATATCGTTGTTTCATCCCTGACCATATTGACCCATATGTCTTTGGCAATAGAAATGTTTCTGCCCTGAAAAGCAGTCTTTCCCATTCCTTCCACGAGTTCTACCACATCAAGGTCTTTATCGAGTGTTATGGAAGAAACCGGCTTATCTAAAAGTATCTCCATTAGCATCCTCTCTATCTGGAAATCTATACCTCTACTTAACTATGTTTAACCGTTCCTTGTAAACTATGTCAGTGGCCAAATGAATGTCTTTCGGAAAATCCAGTCCTCTGTCTAAGAGGTTGATCTCTGTTTTTGTCAAACCGAAGAGATTTTCCACAAAACTGGTGGCATGGTCTGAATCAAACATCTTGCAGGAAAAGATGTCAAGGCTTAAAAACTGTTTCAAAGGAAAGGTATGGATACTGATATGGCTTTCGGCTATAAGGACAACCCCTGATAGTCCCCAATCCTCTGGCTTCTTTCCAACGTATTTGAACACATACGGCGGCATGATCTTTGTCATTCCCATCTTTTCGGGATAGTTTTCTAGAAAGCTGTAGATCAAATCCAAGTCTTCCAACTTGTTCTTGGTTGCACCGTATCCATCTATCATCAGATGTTGTCCAAAATGCTCCATATCCCAAATACCCCCTTTACCTTAAGATTGTGATGTCTGACGTAATTACTCCTTCGTCTTCCTTGACCTTGCAAAAACTATCTCATTTCTGGATGGACACTATAGGTTTTCAGATATTAAATTTCACAAGGTCTGAGGGAGGAATCCGAGTAAGTCGTACATTTAGTACGCTGTCGAGGATCCCGACCGATAACGCCGCGAAATTATAATATATGGAAATCTAAGTTATGCCTACGCGCAGTGAGACAATTTTGTGAATGACATCGTGAATTTTAGGTAGATACGTATTAAGTACGTTCGGCATTAAGAAATATCAATGTGTATGAGGACCTTAGCTCGAGTTCTTTGGATTTTAACCGGACGTTTTAAATACGCTTAATTCCACATGAGAAGTAAACAAAAGTGCCCGCTGTGCGACTTGTCTCTAAATATTTATGAGAACTTACAAATTAGGAAGCTAAAAGGCAGTCTCTTTAGTCTCATGACCCTGGGATAGACATGGAGGGAAGTGACGGGAAAGGAGGGAAGCGAAGTTTGTTTCTATCATCTACATAGCAGTCCCCCCCCCAGCATCTTCCGAGAACTCACCCTCTTTTCATCTACCTCATCCGAGGCATCCATAAAAGCTCCTTTTTCTTGTGTTTGACTCCAAGACTTGACTAACATATAATTAAAATCATATACTAAATACATTACATCATTCTAAATGTCAAGATAATTTCTGATAGATTTTCAGATATTAACGCAGTGAAATTTAATATGGCTCATCGCGGATTAGTGGGAAAAATTGTGGGAGCGGCTTTAATATCTGAAAATCTATACTTTCCCAACACAGGTTGTTGCTATATATGCTCTTTCACGAGGATTTCAGCGATCTGAACGGCATTGAGGGCGGCGCCCTTTCGAAGGTTATCAGCCACAATCCACATATTGAGCCCCTTTTCGATAGACTCGTCTTCTCGAATCCTCCCAACAAAGGTTTCGTTCTTACCAGAAGCATGAATGGCCAAAGGGTATTGACAGGACGCAGGATCATCAACTACCGTTACCCCTGCGGTCTTTGAAAGGAGTCTTTTTACCTCTGGGACGGTCAGCTTCTTCTCTGTCTCTACGTTAACCGATTCAGAATGGCCACAACATACAGGCACCCTCACTGTAGTCGCGGTCACCCTTATTGAGTCGTCATCCAGTATCTTTCTAGTCTCATTAACCATCTTCATCTCTTCTTTTGTGTAATCATTTTCCAGGAACACATCTATTTGGGGTATACAGTTAAAGGCTATTTGGTGAGGGTAAACATCACATTGAATATTCTGAAAATTTAGGATATCCCTGGTCTGATCCATAAGCTCATTTACGCCCTTATTCCCGGTTCCAGACACCGCCTGATAGGTTGACACAACGACCCTTTTGATCTTTGCAATATCATGGATTGGCTTTAGCACCGCTACCATCTGTATAGTGGAACAGTTAGGGTTGGCAATAATCCCTTTGTTCTTATATTGGGAAATCGCATGAGGATTTATTTCAGGGACCACCAGAGGAACCTGAGCGTCCATCCTATAAGCACTGGTGTTATCGACAACTATACAGCCTGCATCAAAGGCAATAGGGGCAAATTTCTCACTAACCGTCCCTCCTGCTGAGAACAACCCGATATCTATCCCTTCAAAGGAGTTCTCATCTAACAGCCCAACCTTAACCTCTTTGCCGCTAAACATTATGACAGATCCGGCCGACCTGCTAGAGGCAAGCGGTCTTATCTTGCGCACAGGGAAGCGTCGTTCCTCCAGGATCTTTATTATCTCACTTCCAACGGCTCCTGTTGCGCCAACTACCGCCACATTGTATCTTTTCTCCTTCATGACCCTACTCCTTATTTTTGTATTCAGAAATTTTGAAACTCATTTGAATTAGACCTTTAAGCCATTATCATTTGCAGCTCATAATTGAGTTTCAAAATTTCTGGTATTGTAATTGGGCACCCTTCATAACAGACTAAAAGTAGTTTGCACTTTTTTCAATGTTAAGAGTTCCTCTATCCCCCTCACCCCAGCCCTCTCCCAAAAGAGCGATGAAAAAAAAATCCCTCTCC
>Ga0209345_10005243_pt1 | contig 12119 bp, 7 predicted proteins | sample Cruoilmetagenom7_FD_187294 | JGI IMG/M metagenome (GOLD analysis project Ga0209345, IMG submission 187294) | Oil polluted marine microbial communities from Coal Oil Point, Santa Barbara, California, USA - Sample 7 (SPAdes) (version 2) | ecosystem: Environmental > Aquatic > Marine > Oil seeps ...
CGGTCAGCTGGGTGATGGTATCTCTCGTCATGTGGCATATCCTTTTCTCAGATGAGAATTGCGGCGCGTGAACAACGCCATGATATGCCGCCCCTCAGGGGCCATCACCAACTTTTAGCTATATCTCAATTCAACATTGTGGTTTCCCTGTTTGATGGTTCGGTTTGCACCTCCATCAAAACGGACAACCATCATCTCCGCTTGTCGGCAATCTCCTGCATCTCCTTGCGGGTCTCAGTGCTGTCAGGCGGGCGGTCTCGCCGGACAGTCTTGGGATCGACACCGACCATGATCCGTAAGAAACAATTTGCGGCTAAAGGTATAGCTGCCTTCCAGCAATTCGCAGCGCTGGCGGCATAGTCATGTCCGCAGGTTAGCCTTCTTAAACATCTACAAAAATTCGCGACGGAACGCTGCATTCACGTATCATGTCGGCATCTATTTTAATGCCTCCCAGTGCCGTGGCTTCGTTTATCGCTGCCTTGCACAGCAGGTTGATCTGGTGTGGATTGCCTGCCGTCCGTTCGAAAATTGAGTTTAACGCATCCGCAGTGAAAGGTATTTTGCTGCAACCAGCTGCTTTAAGCCGGTGTTCTATATAAATTGCCGTGTCCTCTTTGGTCATTGCTTCCAGAACAAAGGATGGCCCAAGTAAATCGCTTTTGTCATTGTTCAGCCGCTCATAAAGCTTGGGGTGTCCGACTAGGATGATCTTGAATAGTGCGTCGCGGTTGTCGTCATTGAAACCTGCTAGGTCAAACAAGTTTGATAGTTGTTGATCCGTTATTCGATGGGCGTCATCTACAACGACGGTGGGAAGTTCAAATTCGGTACGCACGTTCAAGAGGCTTTGCTGAAGAGTGTGGCGGTGGGACTCTTTATCAGCAAAGTTCACTTCGGCACCGAATGCGTCGAGAATGGCAAAGCACGGATCGACGCTGAACGTGGGGCTGTAGGAAAAGGCACCTATCAGCCGCTGTTCTTGGCTTTTTGTCACAACCTTTCTTACGACCGTGGATTTGCCTGACCCGATATCGCCTGTAAATACTGTCAGTAAAATCGCACTGCGAAATGCAAATTCTAACCGATCAGCAGCCAAGGAATGAGCCTTGCCCCAGTATTCATAGGCTGGCGTCGATATTTGAAACGCGCGGGCCTGAGATGCAAAATTGTCTTCAACCATCTAACTTACCATCATTTCCCGAACACAGACGAGGTGAGACCACAATACTGAATTTGCTCCCCTTGGCGTGACCGGTGCTTTCTAAAAGCTGTTTCAAGCGGGATAACTATACCGCTTGATCAATGACCAAACATCATTATTCAACTGCGCCAGATCTCCTAGCGACTGATCAATCCCGTCGATTGTATTCGTGTCCAGAGCTTTCATTTCACCCACCTTAATCTGGGTTTTACGATCGGCGACCCGCATTTGGATAGTGGAGAGATCGCCGCTTTTGGTATCAAAAGAGTAAATACAGTGATTGTATCTGTTTCTGAGCCCAGAGAGTTGTTGAACCCGGCGGGTGACCAACAGCACTGCTTCTCGTTCTTCCGATGAGACGCGTTCTAGTTTTGACAGGCGCTCGACCAGGCCTATTCTGGCGCGCGTCGTGTTCAGCGTAAGAAATATGACCACCGCCGTTTCTTTGTCGGTTCCTGAAAGTCCGGCAATCAAGTGAATCAGAAGACTTTCAGTGTTTGTCCAGCTGTAATTAAGCCGTCCGAGTAATAATAGGAAACGGTCAAAGTCGGATTGCGTTGTTCCCGTTTCGACGCGGGGTTCCTTCGTTCCACTGACTGTCATGGCGTACCTTCATTCCCGGTATCCTTGGTGGGTTCGTTACGGGACAGAAACCAATGTGTTGCGCTGGTGCGGTTTCGCACACCCAATTTGCCAAAAACGTGGTGCAGATGCAGTTTCACAGTGTGCTCGGAAAGGCCAAGCTCGTCCGCTATTGATCTGTTGGACAGGCCTTCGGCCACCAACTTCATGACTTGGTTTTCCCGCACTGTAAGGTTTGGTGAAAAATACAGCTGCCCGGCGACCACAGATTGTTGTTCCTCTACAGGGCCGTTATCCTCCATCGGTTTTATTGGCAATGTGCGATCATAAGCGTCATCATCCAATAGTTCCGCCGGAACAAACTTTTCGCCCAATAGCAACAATCTGAGTACAGCAAACCATGTGTCTAGCGGTGCCTGCATAGGTAGAAAACGCAATTGCGTTTCGGTGCCGGATTGTCGGGCGGCCCTTCTTATTTTTCGGGCGACCTCGGGTAACCGATACGCCAGCACTGCACCAACGCCGCAAGTTACCTGATTAAGCTCACGTGGGGATTGCGGCAGCAAATCCATCGACGCCTCATCGACAATAACCAGCTTGATTGCACCTCGGGATTGACGATCAAGTTGATATAGCTCTTGAGGGTCACGCATCCGCAAAACCTCAATACCTTCCAACTCAATCGTCGTCGTTCGCAGCAGTCGGTCTGAAAAGTTAATCGTACTGCCTAAAAATATCAGAACAGAATTGATCACATTTTTTGAAGCATCAAACGAATGCCTGCCAATATCGTTGCCAGCATCATGCGATGGTGACGAATTAAAGGAATAATTCAACTCGCGCTCTCCCCCAGAAAGCACAGATGCCTGTGTGTTGATCCTCAGAAACATATTTGTAGAGAGACCAACAAATGTGCGACGTAAAATATTTACTAGATAGTTTTCTCGAAACCTCAAATTATTAGAGCGTTGCCGCAAATGGATAGTAGCGCAGATTAAGGTGATTTAATAATACATTCCAAACTTCTGTTCCGTTCCACCATATTTAGCGCGAGCGATTCAATATGTTGTGGCCCGGGATACGGGCGTACGACTTTCGCATTATGCAAAAGTTATAGTTTATTAACCTCCAACAGTTGTGCTGTGGCCCCCGAAAATTCGATTAGTCAGAATCGGGAGGGTTGGGTCGAGATACAATGCAGGATTGTATTTCCGTGATGGCGTTGTGAGTCGAATTTAAAGAAACTATTTAAAATCAGTATTTTAGATAGAGTAAACCCTTTGCCTAGCTATTCTTAGAGCTTCACGTCTTACAGAATTTGAGCGTAGCGGGTTTTGCCGCTCATCAGTGAACGTATCGTAACTGCCAGATTTGAGAGTCCCTTTTTTGGACAGGTTCAGGACCCACAAAACGGTCCGATCAGATCGCGTCTGGCGCCATAAAAAGGGGGGCTGACTAACACAAACTGAACATCAGTGGGTGAGTCATCTTTTGCGTTTGCAAAACCACTTACCCCAGAAACCACCCAAAATCTGAAATCGAAAACAGCCCGCGATTGGCCACTTTGGAAATGACTGGTGGCGTCATTGGGCTCCAGTAAAGGAACAGAATTATGTCTAAAGACAGAGGACACACAAACTCCAACCAATTTGCCATTGGCGAAGTTGAGGTTGAAGAGGCAAATGTGGACATCGACGCAGACATCGACATCCGGGAAGCCGAGATTGACTTGGATGCGCAGCAACAGCAACAGCAACAAAACGTTGATACGACTGACAGCAACTCCAACACAAATGATCAGGGCCAAGATCAGGGCCAAGATCAGGGTCAACAGCAGCAGACCAGTTCGAATTCTGACCAAAGCCAAAACAATGGTGGCGATGACAGCAATGACAACTCGAATGCCGTCAATATTGATTTTGGCGGTGGTGAATGGATCCCTCGAGATGATGATATCGTTGACATTGATGTAGGCAAAGGATCAGTCGACGATGTTGTGACAGTCGGTGGAGACGGCGATATCGATTACGATCCCGGTGATGACGTCAACATTGACGGTATTCTGACAGAAGCGACGTTTGGTGCGGGTAACGACACTGGTATCGTCAATATCCAAGAAGCCAACCTGTCGGATAATGACCACCTTGGTCAGGCAAATGTCTCCAACGACGGCTCGTTCACTCAAAATGGTGACGCGAACGGTGGTACCGCCCATGCGGAAGAAGGTATTGATGCAGAAGCTGACGGCGGTAAAGGCGGTGGCCATGCAGATGCCTCTGGTGGCGATGCCCATGGTGGTCTGGCGCTTGGCGGTCTGGCAGCAGCCAAAGGCGGCGAAAGTGGCGACAATGACGAAGTCGACGCCGAAGGTGGTGACAGCGGCAATGGCGGTAGTGCCACTGCAGTTGGTCTAGGCCTGGGGCTTGGTATCACTGGCAACAACAGCGATACGGATGGTGGCGATAGCGGCAGCGCCGATATTGATGCCGATACCACTGGCGATGCCGAAAGCGACAACACCACCGAAGGGACCGGAGGAGACAGCGGAAATTCTGACTCTGAAAGCGATGCCAACGATGGTGACATCAAAAGCAAAGCCGACGGTTACGCCGATGGCGGTAAAGGCACTGGCGGCGACGGCGGTGACGGATCCGGCGGTGACGGCGGCGACGGTGGCGACGGTACCGGTGGTGACGGCGGCGGTGGCGACGGCGGCGACGGTGGCAACGCAAAAGGCGGTAACGCTGGCGGCGGCGACGGTGGCAACGGCGGTGACGCATACGGTGGCGACTCGACCACAGGCGACGGCGGCGACGGCGGCGACGGTACCGGTGGTGACGGCGACGGTGGCGATGGCGGCGGCGGTGACGGCGGCGACGGTGGCTACGGCAAAGGCGGATACGCTGAAGGCGGCGACGGATCCGGTGGCGACGGCGGTGATGGTGGCGATGGCGACGGCGGCGACGGAGACGGCGGCGACGGTGGCTACGGTGACGGTGGCGAAGGTAATGCAACCGCAAGCACCAGCAATTCTGGTAACAGCGATAATGACGCCTCCACCAATAACGACGCCTCTACCGACAACGACGCAACTGGTTCGGGTGGCGACTCTGGTGCCGGTTCGGGCGCAGCCGCTGCAGCTGGTGCAGGTCTTGGACTGCTAAATATTGCAGGTGCCAACGCTGATGCTGGCAAGGCTAACTCAACGGCCGGAAATGGCCCTGCTGACGCTGGTGGTGCTGCTGATGCCGGTGGTGCAGCAGATGCAGCCGGTGACGGAAGCGGCCGCGGTGATGCTGACTCAAGCGGTGACGGCGGTGCTGGTGACGGCGGTGCTGGTGACGGCGGCGACGGTGACGGCGGTGACGGCGGTGCTGGTGCCATTGGCGACGCCGGTGACGGTGCTGAAGGCCGCGGTGGTCAAGGCACAGGTGGCGACGGAGCCATGGGTGACGCTGGTGACGGTGCTGGCGGTGACGGTGGCCAAGGCCCCGGTGGTGCAGGTGCTGCAGCCAACGGCGGTGACGGCGGCCAAGGCCCCGGCGGTGCTGGTGCTGTTGGGGACGGCGGTGTCGGTGGCGAAGGCCCCGGTGGTGATGGTGCCGTAGGTGCCGCTGCTGACGGTGGTGAAGGCCCCGGTGGTGACGGAGCCATGGGTGACGGTGGCGACGGCGCCATTGGCGACGGTGGAACCGGTGGTGAAGCGGACGGTCATGCCGACGCATCCAACGATGTCGACGGAACAGCCGACGCCACATCCGATACCGGTGCCGGTGGCCTTGCGGACATCTTCTCAGAGTCCGACACTGATGGGTCTGCTGACAGCATGGCCGAAGCCATCTCTGGCTTTGGCGGTGCAGCGGATAACGATCAGACCGCAACCACCGACGCTGGTAACAACACGGGTGGCGAAAATACTGCGACCTCTGGTAATTCCGGTATGGGTGGCGCGGCCACGGCGACTGGTGGCAACACCGGTGATGCCATGGGCGGTAGTGCTACTGGCGGTGCTGCGGATGTCGGCGATGTCATGGGCGGCATAGGTGGCTACGCCACCAATGGCGCGGGTGGCGCAGCCAACGGCGGTGAATGGGGATCGAACAACGGTGACGACGGTTATGTCACTGGCGAATCCTATGCATCATCGGCAGCAGTGGTCGACACTTCGGCCTTCAACCAGAGCATTGTGATGGGGGCAAACGTCCTTGGAAACAGTGTTGATATGACGGTTGTAGGTGGATCGATGAGTTCCACATTTGTCGGCGACGATTCGAACGACGGATAACAAACCAACGCCCGGGGCCGCAAAATGGCCCCGGGCATCAAGATGCAGGCAATAGTATCGCCTGCAGTTTTTTAAATTAGCATTGGCATTGCAATGGGTTTCGATAAAACAACAGAGTCTATCGCTCATTTTATTGGCCTTTTCCATTTGGCGACCGAAGAAGGACGCCTTCGGACAGATTATAACAAATTCAAAGCATTAGAAAGAAAAGAGGACGAGGCAACCGACTATTCGTTCGAGCCCGTTCGACTAAAAGCCCCTTTCGAAATTGGCGATTTTGAGCCCCACGCACGCTACATACCAAACCAGGACGTTCCGGCACCCGCCTACTACGCCGATGTGTCCTTTGGAGCATCCTTACCCGGCCCAAACGATTTTTTCGGAATAGGGTCCACCCCCCAATATTTGCCAGCTGCACCGTTTGGTGCTTCGGCTGGGGGCTATTTTGGCGGTTCGATATTACCCTATGTTCCCATCCCGTCCTCGGCGATTACGATAACTCTGCAGTCGATTACCCTGTTTGACAATGATGTCATTGGGGACACCGAATTGGCTGGCTTCAATTCAATCGAGAGCTTTCACGCCGCTCTTTATCACGTGGCCGAATTGGCTGAAACACTTCGGCCTTGGGCGCACGACGGGCTTGTCGCTGAAATCTTTGAGGATCCGGCAGCTGCCCTTGCATTCCGCCACACTATCAACGCAGTTGTGGCACCTCAGATTGACGGGGTCAGTGTTAGCATTGTCACAGATGAAGCGGTGGAAAACATCGTTGAGAACGGGGAGAACGTAGAAGAATTTACCGAACTTGACGATCATCTACCAGTGTATATCGCGGCCAAACGTGACATGCTAGATAAGCAAGAAGAGGGCGATCAACTGGCTGGTCACGCGAAAGATGCGTTGATCTTTCCCGACAATGACCCGCATCAGAACGGCGCGGTTGCCACCTCTGCACACAAAGTCAGCGCTGGCGCGAACGAGACCCATAATCAGGTCGACATTCACACCAGCTGGATTGACGCAAGCGTTATTGCAGTGGCCGGTGATGTGATCAACCTGAATGCAATTTCGCAGGTCAATATACTTTCGGACAAAGACCATTTCGAGGGTCAGGACTGGACCAACCCAGATTCAACCTCACAGGCATATAACATTGCCTCAGTAACGGTGAACGCTGAGGAAGAGGAGGACGGCGAGCAGGATGCGCCTGAGGGGCCGCTGGGGCTGCCCAATGTCTGGAACCTTGAAGTATTTGAGGGCGATGTGACCGCCACGAATTTGGTCCAGCAATATACCTTTGCGACCGATCATGATCGTCTGGAATTGAGTTTCACCGCCAACACGACCACGATCATGACCGGTGAAAATCTGACGTACAATTATGCCCACGCTGGTGAGTTTGGTTTCGGATATGACCTTATTCTCGTTGGTGGCACGATGGTGTCGATGAACCTGATCAACCAGACCAACGTCCTTTTGGATGACGACTATTTCTCGGGCGAAGGGATGGGCGCGGCTGTAATCTCAAGCAATGATAACGTGTTGCGGAACGACGTGCAGATCACGAAGGAGGGTGCCGATACCCATGTAGAAATGCTCAAAGAGTTCAAGGATGCACTGCGCGACCTGAACGAAGGCGCTAGCGAACTGGCACAAACCGTTGCAAAAAATGAAATATTTGAGGGCTTTGACTCGCTGCGCGCGCTTTATATTCAGGGTAATCTGACCCAGATGAACATCGTCGACCAAGTCAATTACCTGGGCGATCAAGATCAGGTTCATATGGCTTTGGACGCCATGAAGTCTATGCTTGACGACTCGCCGGTCACGATCACAACCGGGTCAAATCTGATGACAAACACGGCCGATATTCTTGAGACCGGCTTTGACTCGCAGATTATGGCGGGGGGCGAATATTATAGCGATGCACTTCTTTATCAGGCCGAATTGATTGACACCGACGCAAACCCCTTGGGCGTTGGCATCGCCGCACTGGCAACCGAAGCCGTGGCATTTTTAGCCGACGAACTGATGCCGGAATCAATGTCTGAATCGCTTGAGTCATCGGGGTTCAATCAAGATGCACATACTGGCGGCACAGCGATGGACATCATGCAGACAATGACAACTTAACTATTTCTAAAGTGGGTGTATTAATGAAAGATTCGGCAGAATGTCCCCCTGTTACTGAAACCACGCCCCGAACACGTCTGGTTCTCCAGGCAATTGATCGCCTCGACGCCAATGTGCCGCCGCGCGTTAAATTGGACACATCACGCCTTGGCGTGACAATCGAGACCAAGGCCAATGAACCGGTCAAGGCCAAGGCGGCTGCGCCCCCTGATAATCCAAATGGTCCGGGCGGCGGCGGAGGTAACGGGGGCGGTGCCAACTTTCATAAGCGTGTCGGCCCGCAGGATTTTTCGCAAAGCCTGAAAAATGGCATGTCGGCAATACGCCACAACCTAGGTTTCGTGATGGTAATGACCTGCGCGACTAATTTGCTGATTTTGGCAATCCCGATCTATCTTTTTCAAATATCCGACCGCGTGCTGACCAGTCGCTCGATAGATACTCTTGTCATGCTGACGATTGTAATTGCCGGGGCGGTCGTCCTTCAGGCAGTGTTTGACGCGGTGCGCCGCTTCGTTCTGATGCGAACCGCGGTTGAGGTCGCGACACAGCTTGGCACACCTATTCTGAGTGCCGCCGCTGCGGCATCGTTGAACGGATCAGGACGGGAATATCAAACCCTGGGTGACCTACAACAACTTCGCGGATTTATCGTCTCGGGAACACTCATCTCATTTCTTGATGTCCCGTTTGCACCGCTTTTCATTCTGGCGATTTTCCTCGTGCACCCGGATTTGGGAATGATTGTGATCGTGACATCGCTATTGCTCTTGCTGATTGCGTTAATAAATCAGCGAACCACGGCCAAGCCTTTTGCCGAAGCGAACCTAGCTCAATCCAAGGCGAACATGCATCTGGATTCGATGTCGCGGAACAGTCAGATTATTAACGCTTTGGCAATGATTCCAGAAGCGGTGGCAATCTGGGGCAAAGACACGGCAGCCTCGCTTACAGCACAGGTTCGTGCGCAGGATCGGAACATCATTTCTTCGTCCGTTTCGCGCGGTGTCCGTCTGTTGACCCAAATAGGGATGCTGGGGTGGGGGGCCTACCTTGCGATCCAAGGTGAGATTACTGGGGGCATGGTTATTGCCGCTTCGATTATCGCGGGCCGAGCCTTGGCACCGATCGAAGGGTCGATTGAGGGTTGGAATGCCTTCATCCTGACCCGGGGAGCCTATGGCCGGATAAGAATGCTTTTGCAGAACTCTAAACTTCAGTTCGAGAAACTTCGTTTGCCGCGCCCCGAGGGTCGGCTTGATGTGGAGCGGTTGCTTTTTGTGCCCCCCGGAACCAAACAAGTGGTTCTGAATGGCCTCAGCTTTCAGCTTAATCCGGGCGAAAGCCTAGCCATCATCGGAAATTCCGGTGCTGGCAAGACAACGCTCGGGAAAATGCTGGTTGGCTCAATCCTTCCGACATCTGGGAACGTTCGTCTTGACCTGATGGATCTGCGGAACTGGGAGCCGCGCCAGTTTGGCGAAAATATCGGCTACTTGCCGCAGGATGTTCAGCTTTTCCCGGGGACGATCAAAGACAATATCGGGCGTATGCGACGCGACGCAACTGATGAACAGATATTCGAAGCGGCAACCCTTGCAGATGTGCACGAGATGATTGCAACCCTGCCGCAAGGCTATGAGACGATGGTTGCGGCTGATGGCTCACCCCTGTCGGGCGGTCAGAAGCAGCGTATCGCACTTGCCCGCGCGTTTTTTGGAAACCCAAAGATGGTTGTTCTGGACGAGCCGAACTCGAATTTGGACGCCGCTGGCGACAAGGCGCTGGCACGTGCCCTTGCGCACGCACGTCGCAGCAAAATTACGGTGGTCGTCATCACCCAGAAACCCGCGCTTCTTGATGTTGTCGACAAGATCATGTTGCTGACAGCCGGAACGATCTCGCTTTTCGGAACACGTGATACGGTATTGCAACGCATCAAGGCCGATCAACGCGCGCGCAACACGCCGTCAAAACCACTTGAAGGGCAAAGCTGAGATGAAAAATACCTCCACTGCTGTGACTGTTCAAGAATGGCACGAGGACGTGCCGCGTTCCATCCGCAAGCACGTTATTTTTGGCCTGTGTCTGGCAATCGTCGCTTTTGGTGGCTTTGGGGCTTGGGCCTTTCGGGCTCCGCTGGCCGCTGCGGTGATTGCGCAGGGCAGCTTTGTCGCGACTGGCCGCAACAAAATTGTGCAACACCTCGAAGGCGGCATTATCGATCAGATATTGGTCAACGAAGGCGATGTAATCCAAGCAGGAGATATTCTTCTGACGCTGGATGAGACAGCAGCTTTGGCCAATCGCCGAGAATTGCAAATCCGCAGGTGCAGACTTGAGGCTACCGAGGCCAGGCTAGTCGCAGAATACCGTGAGCTTGACCAACTCATATTTCCGGACGAACTTTTGAGTCTTGCACAGCAGGATTACGAAGTTGCCTCAATCCTGGATGGGCAGCAACTGTCATTCCGGGTAGCGCGTGCGTCGCTCGACAACGATCTGGCGCTTTTGGGGAGCAACATGAATGCACTCGGCATTCGGGCCGGGGGATATGGAATTCAGCTTGCCTCACACAAAGAGCTTGTCGATCTTTTGGCTGAAGAACATCAGATTAAGAACGATCTCCTCGCGCGCGGTCTTATTCGCCAATCCGAAGTCAACACTTTGTTGCGCGCGAAAATCGAAGCTCAGGGTCAAATTGGGCGACTCCAGGCAGAGGTAAATGAAAACGAACAGCTTATCCTCAAGCATAAAACCCAGATCGAAAAGGTGCGCAGCCTCTACCGCGAAACCGCTTTGGATGAATTGCAGGTCATTCAATCGGAACTTGAAAGTGTGCGCGAGAAGTATCGAAAAGCGCAAAACATACTAACGCGTTCCGAAGTGGCTGCACCCGTGACCGGTACTGTTGTGCGTCTCTATTATTTCACTCCCGGAGGGGTGATTGAATCCGGCAAGCCGATTGCAGAGATACTGCCTTCAAATGCAGCACTAATCGTTGAAACCCTTATTCCGCGCACCGACATTGACAGTGTTCAACGTGGTCAAAGCGCGATCATACGATTGACGGGCCTGAACGCACGAACCACGCCGGTTCTGAATGGCACAGTCGACTATATCTCGGCTGACGCAATATCGGATTCTTCCGAAGGCGTATTGCGTGAAGTATTTGTCGCGCGTGTTTCACTAACGTCGGATGAATTGGCCAGGGTTCGTGGGTTTGTACCGTCTCCGGGGATGCCTGCAGAAGTTATGATCCAGACCAGAAACCGCACCTTCGCACAATATATAGCAAGACCCTTGGTTGATAGTATGTCACGTGCATTTCGCGAGCAGTAATGGTTGTGTCCATCGTCTGTTTGTTTTGTCTTTCAAATCACACTCCATTACTTTGAACGGTAATGCCAAATTGTTGATGGAATCTCAAGGCACGTTGCGACCGTGTCCGCTATCTCAGTTTCATCAGTTCTTCTTTGAATGCTTCGGTTGGGGTTCGCCATCCCAAGCACTTTCTGGGTGTGCCGTTCAAGCGGTCACAAATCGACTTCATATCTCGATTTGAGAGCGCGGCCACAGGCGCGTCCCGTGGGAGATATCGCCGCGCACGTTTGTTCAAGTTCTCGACTGAACCCTTTTGCCACGGCGCCTGCGGATCACAAAACCACGCCTCAGTTCCGATCCCTGGCTTGAGCTTGCGCCAATCACGGAATTCGATCCCACGGTCAAAAGTGATTGATTTGCGCGCAGGCTGGGGAAGGGGTTCCATAACGAGCTATGCGGGAATTTGGGTGATGGCGTAATTTGAAGGGCGGCGTATCGTGGCAGGTGATCAAGCCAGCCAGAACCTCACGAGGAGCGATACGCCATGAATGAAGATACAACTATCCTGCCTTTTCGCCAATCGGAAAT
>Ga0209345_10005244_pt1 | contig 12119 bp, 13 predicted proteins | sample Cruoilmetagenom7_FD_187294 | JGI IMG/M metagenome (GOLD analysis project Ga0209345, IMG submission 187294) | Oil polluted marine microbial communities from Coal Oil Point, Santa Barbara, California, USA - Sample 7 (SPAdes) (version 2) | ecosystem: Environmental > Aquatic > Marine > Oil seeps ...
TTGTCGTGGTCTTCATTGGGATGACCGTCCATTCCCACAAATACGTCGTCGACGTCTCAACAGCCGGCATGCCGCTGACCGAGGAGGTGATTCATGGCAAGCATATCTGGGAGGAAAACTCCTGCATCAACTGCCACAGCCTCCACGGCGAGGGTGCCTATTTTGCCCCTGAAGTTGGCAATGTAATGACCCGCTGGGGGGTACTGGACGATCCAGAAGGTGCGTTCGAGATCCTGAAAAGCTGGATCGAAGCACAACCCAGTGGCATCGAAGGCCGCCGACAGATGCCGCGCTATGAGCTGACCGATGAAGACATTCGGGGGCTCGCAGAATTCCTCAGATGGGCTGACGAGACCGACACGCAGGGATGGCCGCCCAATGACGCGGGATAAGGAATAGATACAATGAAATACGAAACACAAAGAGTAGCCTATTGGTATTTCCTCGCCGCCATGGGGCTATTTGGTATTCAGGTTCTGGGTGGGCTGCTCGCGGGGTGGGTTTATGTCTCGCCGAACTTCCTGTCGGAACTGCTGCCGTTTAATATCATCCGAATGATCCACACGAACGCGCTGATTGTCTGGCTGCTGCTGGGCTTCTTTGGCGCGGCATATTTCTTGATTCCTGAGGAATCCGAGCGGGAAATCTGGTCCGTCAAACTGGCTTATCTGCAACTCGTCATTTTGGTGGTGGGCACGTTGGGCGCGGTCGGTTCTTACCTTGTCGGAATCCATGGCGGGCGCGAGTTTCTGGAACAGCCGCTTTGGGTCAAATTTGGCATTCTCGTCGCGGCGGTGATCTTTCTGGTCAATGTCTCCATGACGGTACTGGCAGGGCGCAAGACTGCGATCACGGGCGTGTTGCTCATGGGATTGTGGCTGTTGTCGCTGCTATGGATTTTCGCATTCATTAACCCGGATAATCTGAGCCTGGACAAGATGTACTGGTGGTTTGTCGTTCACCTCTGGGTTGAGGCGACATGGGAACTGGTGATGGCGGCGATCCTCGCGTTCTTACTGCTCAAGCTTACCGGAGTGGACCGCGAAGTGGTGGAAAAGTGGCTCTATGTCATCGTAGCCACCGCGCTCTTCTCGGGCATCCTTGGCACCGGACACCACTTTTACTGGATCGGTCTGCCCGGCTATTGGCAGTGGGTTGGCTCCATCTTCTCGACCTTCGAGGTGGTCCCATTCTTTCTCATGATGTCGTTTGCCTTTGTCATGGTCTGGAAAGGGCGAAAGAACCATCCCAACAAAGCCGCATTGCTGTGGTCGCTGGGATCGAGCACCGTGGCCTTCTTTGGCGCTGGCGTCTGGGGGTTTTTGCATACGCTGCACGGGGTCAACTTCTACAGCCACGGCACGCAGATCACGGCTGCACATGGGCATTTGTCCTTCTACGGCGCCTATGTGGCCCTGAACCTCGCGATGTTCAGCTATGCGATGCCGATGCTGCGCCAGCGTGCGCCTTATAACCAAGTGCTCAACATGGCGAGCTTCTGGCTAATGACCGGCGGGATGGCCTTCATGACCTTCGTGCTGACCTTTGCGGGCACCATCCAGACCCATATGCAGCGGGTTGTGGGTGACTACTATATGGATGTGCAGGAAAGTCTGTCGCTCTTTTACATGATGCGCTTTGGCGCGGGGGTCGCGGTGGTGATCGGGGCACTTCTGTTCCTCTATGCGATGCTTGTCGTCCGCAAGGAAGAGATCATCGAACCCGGCCCTGCAAACCCTGTACCCGGAGAGTGACGATGAATATCGCAACCACACCTGCTCTGCCGTTCTATCGTGAGACGGGCCAAGAATGTGCCCTGTTCGAGACGGCCTATGAAAACGGTTTGCCCCTTCTTTTGAAGGGGCCGACCGGCTGCGGCAAAACCCGCTTCGTGGAGCATATGGCCGCGAAGCTTGGCAAACCGCTCTATACAGTGGCCTGCCATGACGACCTCTCGGCGGCGGACCTGATCGGGCGATACCTGCTGAAAGGGGGCGAGACCGTATGGGTCGATGGCCCGCTCACCCGCGCGGTGCGCGAGGGCGGCATTTGCTATCTCGATGAGGTGGTCGAGGCGCGCAAGGATGTGACCGTCGTCTTGCACCCGCTCACAGACACGCGGCGCAGCCTGATGATCGACCGGACGGGCGAAGAGCTCCAGGCGCCGGCGGGCTTTATGTTGGTGGCCAGCTATAACCCCGGCTATCAGAACGTGCTCAAACGGCTGAAGCCTTCGACCCGGCAGCGCTTCCTGTCGATATCTTTCGGCTTTCCGGATCCCGAGACCGAAACCGCGGTCGTCGCGCGTGAAAGCGGGCTGGCCCCCGGACGCGTCGCAGCCTTAGTGCGTTTGGCCGGACATATTCGCAGGCTTTCGGGAATGGACCTTGAAGAAGGCGTGTCCACCCGCCTGCTAATCTATGCGGCCACCTTGATGGCTGGTGGCATGGGGGTTGAACAGGCGCTGGAAGCGGCGGTCATTGAGCCTTTGAGCGATGAGCTCGATGTGCAGCAATCGCTGCGCGATCTTGTCAGCACGATTTACGGATAGGCATCATGCATCTGCTCGATCTCATGGACCCGGAAGAAGCGGTCGGAAATATTTGGCACGATCTGGCGCATGAGATCGGCGCTGATGCGGTCTATCCGCAATCCGCCGTAGCGCTAACCTCGCTGCGCCCCAGTCTGGCGGTCTTGTTTCGTGCCCTTGGCGGGGCGCCCGGCGTGGAGCTGGCAGAAGCGGCGGCCACGCCAATGCAACACCGCCGCCCCCTGCGGCGCAAGCTTGGTGCGGGGCAAGAACGCGAATGGGTGGCGCAGTTTGACGGAGAGCGGTTGAGCTTGCCGCCTGCCTTTGCGGTATTCGCAGACCCGCGGTTGAACAAAGCGGCCTACTTCTGGCTCACAGCATTGGCCGCCATGACAGATATGGAGCACATATGTCTTCCCGAAGAAGCGTCCGCACGTGATTGCGCCCAGGTCAGCGCGAATGCGGTGGCGGTGCGTGCCGCATATGCCGCCTGTCCCGGGCTACGCGAGGCCTATGACGCAATGGCCCGGTTTTGCGCGACACATCGGCCCAAGGTGATGCGCCCGACGACGGAAGCGCATCTGGAGGCTGCGGTCTGTGCCGAATTGAATGGGGCAGGCGGGCCACTGCCGGTGCTTGAGCCGGAGAGCAGTTATATGCCCTTTGCGCCAGTGCCGATCTGGCTGCGCTTTGCACGGCCCGGGGCCGGCGCTGCTGCGGTCGAAGATCTGGCGGAACCACAGGCCGCCCCCCCGGCTGCCGCTTATACGCAGCGCAAACTTGGAGCGCGGAAGGATCACGAGCAGAACGACCGCAAAGACAGCTTCATCATGCACCGTTTTGAATCGATCTTGTCCTGGGTGGAATCGATGAACATCAACCGCAGCGTTCATGACGACGATGACGAGAACGCGCAGAAAGCGGCGGATGACCAAGATGAAATCACGCTCACCAAGAACGAGCGCAAAGCGGCGACCCGGCTGCGGTTGCACCTTGATCTGTCGCCCTCAGACGCCGATCACGAAGCCTTGGCGGGGGTGCATACCTACCCGGAGTGGAACCACAAATCCCGCAGTTATATGCCGGATCATTGCCGTGTTCTGGATGCGCCGGCCCGGCCCGAAGGGGCGGCGTTCGTAACGGATGAGCGGCGCGTCCGGGATGTGCGGCGCCAGTTCGAAGCCCTGCGACCGCGCCGCATCCTGCAACCGCGTCAGGTTGATGGAACGGAGCTGGACCTTGACGGGCTGCTGACAGCGCAGGCCGACCTGCGCGCCACCGGGCGCGGTTCGGACCGTATCTGGCAATCGGCTCACCAGATCGAACGCGACATGTCCGTGGCCTTTCTGATCGACAATTCACGCTCCACCGAAGCCGCGATAGGCGACACCAGCGTTATCGAAGTGGCGCGAAACACAATGGCAGCACTGGCGGTTGGCATCGATGGGTTGGGGGATCGGCTTGGCATCTGGGGGTTTTCGTCCCTCCGACGCGACCGGGTTTTTCTGACCCGCTGCAAAGGGTTTGACGATCCGATGTCCCCAGAGATTTCCGCAAACATCGGTGCCTTGACCTCTGGTCACTACACCCGTCTTGGCGCGGCGATCCGCCATGTCTCGGCGCAACTGGCCGAAGAGCCGAGCGCACGGCGGCTTTTGATCGTTTTAACCGATGGCAAACCCAATGACCTTGACCACTACGAAGGACGGCATGGGATTGAAGACAGCCATATGGCGGTGCGCGAGGCACGAAATGCAGGGCTGGCGCTACATGGCATTGTCATCGACGAAGACGGGCAGGACTGGTTCGCGCGGATTTTCGGGCGTGGCGGGTTCACGCTGTTACCTGATGGCCGCAAGCTTACGCGCGTCTTGCCGGATATCTATCGTACTCTCACTCAGGAAACCTGACATGCGTTATATTTTTTCTTATCTCTCGCTGTGCGCGATATTTGCATCAAGTGCCATGGCGGGACAGTTTGACCGTCCCATCCCGCAGGCCCAATCGGCCACGGCAGAACTTTGGTACGCGCTGGCCTGCTTGTCTTTGATTGCGGCTATGGTGGCGGTTCAATGGCTGGTCTCACGCCGATGAGCCGGACGGGGTGGTCCGCCCGCAAGATCGCGCTGGTGCTCTACCCATTCGGCGCGGGCGCGGCGGCGGTGAATGTGTTTTTCGCCTCCCTGATCCTCAGCTGGGTCGGGGGGCCGGTGCTTGGTACGGGTTGGTCACTGCTGCTCGGCGCAGTGATCGGCGCGCCAGCGACGTGGTTTTTCGCAAGGCACATCAGACATCTCATGGATGAGGCGGATCAATCGACGCCATCCTAGGCCGAGGCGCGGGCGCTATGACGCATGTGCCCCAGTGGCGCTGATCTGGCTTTGAGCCGAAAGAGGGAACGGTGGGTTGCGGCGGACAGATCCCTGCCGCCGCAAAGCTTCAGGATGCGCGAGAGTAGCGCACACCTTCCGGCACATGGAGATCCAGCACGTAGGCGATCATCCGCGTCAAGGGTCGCCCCTCCGCTGTGATTTCTAACCTCTGGCCAACCTTCCGGACAAAAGGCGCAAATCGCGTGGTGATAACGTCAAGGTAGGGCGCAAGACTGTCCGCATTGGGGCCAAAGCCCTCGGCCATCTCGTTCAGATCAAGAGCAAACTCACACATCAATGCCTCGATCGCGCGGGCATGGAGCCTGTCGGTCTGCGTGAGTTCAAACCCCCGCGCGCCGGGATATGTGCCGCTTTCGATCCGCTGGATATAGGCCGCCGTTGCCGCCGCATTCTGCACATAGCCGCTCGGGAAACGCGAGATGGAGGAAGCGCCGAGGCCGATTAAAGTCTGGCATCGATCGGCCGTGTAGCCCTGAAAGTTACGGCGCAACTGCCGGTTATCCTGAGCGACCGCCAATGTATCGCCGGGGCGGGCAAAGTGGTCAATGCCGATGCCGACCATCCCCGACTCCTCAAACCGTTTGGCGGCGTTGGTCGCCAGAATATAGCGGTCCAGATCACCGGGAAGCGCCGCTTCGTCGATCAGTTTCTGCCGCTTTGCGACCCAAGGCACATGGGCATAGCCAAACAAGGCGACCCGGTCGGGCGCGAATGTAAGCACCTTTTCGATGGTGTCTTCGATCCGGTCGAGGGTTTGATGGGGCAATCCATAGACCAGATCGGTATTAAGCGATGTGATCCCCGCCGCCCGCAGATCTTGAACACAAGCGCGGGTGGTTTCGAAAGATTGAATGCGTCCGATGGCCTGCTGCACCAGCGGTTCGAAATCCTGAATGCCGATGGATGCGCGGGTCATCCCTTCCGCGGCAAGCGCATCGATCTTGGCCCGGTCGACCATTGTGGGGTCAATCTCTACCGAGAACTCGTAATCCTCCGCGACCGGAAAGACGCTGCGTATCGCCCGCGCCAACCGCTTGATCAACGGCGGGGGTAGGATTGTCGGTGTGCCGCCACCCCAGTGCAACCGCCCCATCCGGATGCCTTCGGGCAAGGTCTTGCGCAGCAACTCAAGCTCGGCCTCCAGCGTTTCTATGTAGCTTTCCACCGGGCTGAGCGTCTTGGTGCCTTGCGTATGACAGGCGCAGAACCAGCAAAGACGCTCGCAAAAGGGAATATGGATATAGACAGACACCGGATCACGCGGGTCCAGAGACCGCAGCGCGTTTTGCTGGAAATCAGCCCCCACCGTGGGCGAGAACACTGCCGCTGTCGGATATGACGTGTAGCGCGGCACCCGCGCATCGAAGAGGCCAAGGGCCTGAAGGGTTCTTACATGTTCCATATCTCATCTCTACGTCACCCCGCGAAATGCGGTCTTTGATATGGCGCAAACAGCGCCGTAAAAAGTTAATCTTATAACGGACTGAATAAGATAATCGGTATTGCTGATGCGCAATAAGAGCCTTACTTTAACCGCAGCGGCCCAGGCGCAATGCGCGGAACCAAAACGACAATGAAAGGGCCCTCTATGGCAGCAAATAGCGCGTTAGATGAGCTGCCCGGCGATTTGCTGATGTGGATACTCATCATCAGCGAGCTTTTGGTTTTTGGCGCAGGCCTCGCGGTTTTCCTCTCCGTTCGCATCACCGATACCCTCGGCTTCGCACAAGCGCAGGATATGCTGGATCGGACGGGGGCGGGGATCAACACGATTTTGTTGATCACCAGCGGCTTTATCGCGGGTCTCGCCTGTCACCTGCGGCACGTGAACCAGCGGCCCGCTGCGCGGCTCTCTTTAGTTGCGGCGGCGATGCTCGGGATGGTGTTCCTTTGGATCAAGGGCGTTGAGTTTGCTGACAAGGCTGCACAGGGCATCGTCTGGGATACCCATGCCTTTTTCAACTTCTACTTCCTCCTCACCGGGTTTCACGCGGCGCATGTGGCCTTTGGGGTCGTTCTTCTTTTGCTGGTGGCCTGTTGGGACCGTGCAGAGTCTATCGAAGACGCGACGGCCTTTTGGCATATGGTCGACCTGATCTGGGTCATCCTGTTCCCCGTGATGTACCCCTCCTGCGATGACAGTCCGGTCGCTTATCGTCGCATGGGTTGGGCTTTTGCTCCTTTGCCTCGGCTCTGCGGTTCTGGCGCAGGGGGCGGTCTGGTCGCTCTGGCCGGCCCCCTTCGCCGTGATCGTGATGGGGCTGGCGTGGTTTAAAGCCCGCATCATTCTGCTGCACTATTTGAAACTGGCGCATACACCATCTTGGCGGCGCGGTTTTCAGTTCGCCTCCGCCTTTATGTGCTTGCTGTTGCTGGCTTTGTATCTCGCGCCGCTTGCGCTTTGAGCGGCCGCTACGGGGGCAATCAGTCGGTGTCGCGCCAATAGTCATTGGCCGCAGAAACCGTGGCGAAATGCGTCGCGATCACCTGACTGACGGCAATGAGGGACTCCGCGTTTTCTGCATATTCGGGCCGCATACGGTCGCGGGCATCTGCGTCAGGCTGGGTCAGCTTCACCGCCATGCGCGACAGTTTAACGGCGAGTTCATAACCCTCTTCGGGGCTATTGGTGCGCAATGTGGACAACCATTCAGACATTCAAATTTCCCTATTTTTAACATTGTGATGATACGCAACTCTTCGTTTTCGGCAAAGCTCGCTGCACAGGTTTGGCCGTTTTTCCAGGCGCATGGAAAGAGCGCCAGCCCGTTGTATCTAACCGCCTGCGGCAGCACACAGAAAATCAGCCACGCGCAGTGGACAAGGGCGCGGTGCTTGCGCCTGCCGGTAATGGCGCAGGCCCGTCGATAAAGCGATCCGCGACCATTCCGCCCAGCCACATCGAAACCAGCGCAACCCAAGCGGTAAGCGCAAAAGTCGATCCGCCGGTGACACCTGCGCCAATCGTGCAGCCGCCTGCGGTCATTGCGCCAAACCCCATAAGCGCCGCGCCGGACAGATAGCGACGCATTGAACGCGCACCGTCCCAGCCTTGCCACTCCAATCGACCCGCGGCCCAAGCGGAGGCGAAAGCCCCCGTTGCGACCGCTGGTACAAGCCCGATGTCAAAGTTCAGCGCCGAGCCGGAAGAGAGCAAAAACATCAGCGTATCGGCGGAGGGGCCGGAAAAGGTGAGACTGCCCACCGGCACCGGATCAAAGCTCACCCGCGACAATGCATAGGTCAGTGCCCAACCGATCGCCACGGCAACGCCCACGCCGCTGCCAAAAAGCAGTACGCTGTGTGACACCGCTGCGCGACGGGCTATAAGCAGCGCAAGCAGCGCGAATGCCACCCCGATGGCGATACCCATTTCTTGCGGTAATCCAACGGTTGCGAGCAGGTTGGGATTTGAGCCTTTCGTGACCCAAGCCCCCGACGCCGCCTCGCGAAGCGGGGAGAGGATGCCACGCAGGCTCATCTGTGCGACCACGGCAAACACCAAGCCCGATAGAATGGCGCGTAGGTTGCCCGTCGCCCCCAGCACCAGCAACCGACCGGGGCACCCTCTGGCCAGAACCATGCCGACACCGAAAACCAGACCGCCAATCACCGCGCCCGATAACGTGCCGGGAGAGGCAAGCCAGCGGCTCTCGGAGAGATCCAACATTCCGGACCAATGCAACCCCTGCGTCCACAGCAGGGCGGTGGAGAAGGTCAACAACCACACCGCCATGCGGGGGCCAAGCCGCCCTCTTGCCATTTCGACAGCAGCAGCGCGTAGGCAGAACCGGCTGCGCTCGGCCGAGACGCCAAAGACCAGCCCCGCCAGTACCCCTGCAAGAGCCGCGGCGGCTGGGTCGTCCAACTGCTCGACGATTGAGATAAGGTCCATAGCGATCTCCTTTGCGCACAGCAGTAGGTGCTGCGGAAGGTTCGCTCTTTGTTGTAGATCAAATCCCACTACAAATATCGCGGCGATGAAGCCTGTCGATACCGCTCGGTCAGCTTGGCCGGGTCAGGATGAACACTGCAGCTGCAGACATGCAAAGCGCTTGCAGGATAAGGACAAATGTCGCCACCGCAAAAATATAGGACATCATGAGCACGGCCAGCATCGTCCCGACCGCTAGGACCTTGTACTGGTGGGCGATGGCACCATTCCTCTGCCAATCGCTGATGATCGGGCCAAATACAGAATGGCGGCGCAGCCAAGCCTCAACAGAAGGCGTGCTTTTGGCGAAGGCAAATGTCGCAAGCAGCACCAGTGGCGTGGTTGGGAGCAGCGGAAGAACAATGCCCAAGACGCCCAGAGCCAAAGCTAGAGAACCGACTGTAAACCAGAACATTCGTTTGAAAATAGGAGCGCGCATCGGTTCTCTCAGACCTGTTGCACCTCAGCATGGGCCATTCATCTTGCTTTCGAAAGAGTGGTTTGCCCATAGGGGTGGCCACTGGAAAGAGCTGTGCAGCTAGAGTGCGATTGAGTTAAAAGCATGTCAAAACCTAGAGAGCGGCGCATAAGCGCCGCCCTGTTTGCCGAAACGTTAGGCCCGTCTCATTCGACCTTCTCAAAGAGGTCCGCCATGCGGTCCTTGGCTTTACCTTTCTGTTTCACAGCTTCAGCCTCCTCGAGATTGGCCGGATCGCCCACCTGAATGAGTGCAACCATTCCCATTGCGTAGTGCGGGGTGCATTTGATGCCGTAGACACCTTCTTGCTCGACCTTCAGTTCAAACTCCTCATTGAACTTGGTCTTGAACCTGTCGACACCGTCGGGAAGCATCCCTTTAATATCTTCGACATTGTGGCCTTTGTCAGTCGGGAGGAAACGGATCACATCGCCTACTTCGGCTTTGACAAAGGCGGGCTCAAACACCATCGCCCCTTCTTCGCCCTTGTTGAGCATCTGGACCTCGAAAGTCTCTGCCTGGGCGCTTACAGCAATCATCGCGAGCATTGCGCCGGCCATCAGTTTCTTGATCATCTTGAATTCCTTCCTTAGTGATCGTGTTGTTTCGTCGAGACCTGATATGCGCTATGCCTCGCTTGTAAACGTTGCTCTATAACAAACTCTTGGGACAAACGTGCCGAAACTTGATGAAAGCCTTCTAAGCGGACTGCCGCCCTTCAGTCGATTAAGCCGCACGCAAATTCGTGAAATCCTTGATCAAGCGCGCACGCAACGGTTTGAGGAGAGTGCGGAGGTCTTTGGCGAAGGCTTGGAAGCGACCCACTTCTATTTGCTACTGGACGGCTATCTGCGCGTTGTGCGCACCACGCCAGGGGGCGAGCAAATTATCGTGCTGCACATTTCACCCGGCCAGCTTTTTGGCATCGCCGCCGCCCTTCAGCGCGATACCTATCCGGCCACGGCGGTCACAGCAGCGGAATCGATTGTGCTGTCTTGGCCTTCGCAACTTTGGCAGGGTTTCACTGCGCAATATGATGGCTTCGCCACCGAGTCTTACAAGACAGTGGGCCAGCGTTTGGGGCAGATCCAAGACACGATGACCGAGATTGCAACGCAGGCTGTTGAGCAGAGGGTTGCGGCTGCGGTGTTGCGCATGGTCAATCAAAGCGGACGCAAGACGAAGGAGGGGATCGAGATCGGCTTTCCCGTCACACGTCAGAATATCTCAGATATGACCGGCACAACTCTGCACACGGTGAGTCGCATGCTATCAGGTTGGGAGAAAGACGGGATCGTGCGGTCCACGCGCAAACATATCGTTGTTACAGCGCCGCATCGTTTGGTGGAGATCAGCGGTCACTGATCCTTCTTTGCCGTTAGCAGCCGCTCTTTGATATCAGCGCGAAACTGCGCCTCCTCTAAGCCTGCGCGGCGGCAGGCATCCGATAGTGAATAGAACCGCGCGACCGGGCAGCCGGGGCAGGCCATGTTGTGCTTGAAAAACACGGTTGCCGCTTCGGGCCAATGTTCAAACAGCTCTGACAGAGACAAGTCCGGGGCGTAAAAATCCGGTTTTTGCATGATATCCTCCTGACCATTCCCCCAGATTGCTTCAGCGGTCGCAACCTGTCTTTGCGCCCGCGCAAAGTGCCTGACTTTTACCCTGAAAATCGCCGGGCATTGGGGGATTCGTCTATCTAATTGGTTTTGCTTCCAGAAGTTTGCGCTCGCGCAAAGTTCGCCCTGCTATGCTCACGCTATCCATGTCTCAACAGCAATACAGTCTGAAAAGGGGACACCAAATGTTGACACGTCGCGCCGCATTGATGGGAGCTGCAGGCATCGCCGCACTGCCCGTTCTGGCGAAAGCCGCCAGTGCTGAAGAAATCATGGACACTTCGATGGCCGAGCCCGTCGATCTGTCGAGCCTCAAACGGATTAAACACAAGCTTGTCCGCCCGCCAATGGTTCACGCCCACGAACAGACTGCGCCGGCAGAGCCTCGGGTGGTCGAGTTCGAATTGCAGATTGTTGAGAAAGAGGTTGAGGTCGACGACGGCGCCTACCTTCAGGCGATGACCTTTGACGGCTCGATCCCCGGCCCGCTGATGGTGGTGCATGAGGGCGATTATGTTGAGCTGACCCTCTACAACTCGCCCGAAAACTTTATGCAGCATAACATCGACTTCCATTCGGCCACAGGGGCTTTGGGCGGCGGCTCGCTGACCCTTGTGAACCCCGGCGAAAAGACCGTGCTGCGTTTTAAGGCGACACGGCCTGGCACTTTTGTCTATCACTGCGCCCCCGGTGGTCCGATGATCCCCTGGCACGTCGTCTCTGGCATGGCCGGCGCAATCATGGTGCTGCCGCGTGACGGGCTACGTGATCCTGAGGGCAAAGCGGTCAGCTATGACAAGGTCTTCTACATTGGGGAAAACGACTTCTATATCCCGCGCAACGAAGCGGGGGAGTTCAAACGCTTTGAAGACGTCGGTGAAAGCTATCCGGATACACTTGAAGTCATGAACAAGCTGATTCCCAGCCACGTGGTGTTCAACGGTAGGGTCGGAGCGCTGACCGGAGATAATGCCCTAACAGCGAGCCAGGGTGAAAAGGTCCTCTTTGTTCATAGTCAGGCAAACCGCGACAGCCGTCCGCACCTGATCGGCGGACATGGTGATCTGGTCTGGGAACGCGGCAAGTTCAACAACCCGCCCGCCCGCGATCTGGAAACTTGGTTCATCGCAGGCGGCTCTGCCGGGGCGGCGCTTTATGAGTTCTT
>Ga0209345_10005246_pt1 | contig 12117 bp, 10 predicted proteins | sample Cruoilmetagenom7_FD_187294 | JGI IMG/M metagenome (GOLD analysis project Ga0209345, IMG submission 187294) | Oil polluted marine microbial communities from Coal Oil Point, Santa Barbara, California, USA - Sample 7 (SPAdes) (version 2) | ecosystem: Environmental > Aquatic > Marine > Oil seeps ...
CTGCCGGTTTTGGGGCAGGGGGTATTTTTCAACCACAAACGGCGCCATCACGGAAGACATCGTACTTCAGTACCTGGAAAATCACATCGCTGATCCTACCGGCGCCAGCCGGTAGTCGTTCAGTCCGGCTTTGGCCCATCAGGTAAAGCCTGAAGGTAGGATTGGTGCGCCACCAATAACATTGGCCAACACTTCGACCGCCAATCTAAGGCTTTCGCGGTCGCGGGCGGCCCCCAGGCTTATTCTGATGGCTTGCGGCGCTTGGGTGCGTCCGACAGTGAATGCAGCGGGGGGGCCTAAAATCACATTTTGTGCGCGGCAGAGTGAAAGGACTTCATCCGCGCGCCATGGTTCTGGCACTTGAAGCCACAAATGGTTGCATGGTCCCGAGTTCGCGCTGACCAAGTCGCCAAGGACGTCTTTTGTAATCTGATGACGCGCCTGCAACTCGGTGCGTTGCCATGCAACCAGGGTCTCTGCTGTTCCGTCCATGATCCATTCAGAGGTAATCTCAGCAGCCAAAGGAGGCGCATGGGTCGTCGTTGCAAAAACGACCCCTGTTACCTGCGGCAGCAACGCGGCTGGCGGAACCACAAACGCTATTCTTACGCCAGACATCACCACTTTGGTGAGCGCCGAGATGTAAAATACAGGTGCGCCTTTGGCCACCAGATCGCTATAAAGTGACGGAAGAGGCGTATTCAAAATCGCATCATAAGCTGCGTTTTCAATGACTGTGAGATTGCGCTTGATTGCGACGTCAACGATTTTCGTCCGGCGCTCGCGAGGCATTACGGTGCCAGTTGGATTTTGATACGTCGGCATCGTGTAAAGACCCTTTGCGCCAGTCTCCCGCGCGATCCGGTCAAGCGCATCTGGCATGATGCCGAATTGGTCCATGGGAGCTCCGACCAATGAGAGACGCAAGAGATTGGCCAGCGAACGAAAACTTGGGTTCGTCAGGTTTTCGACGATCACGACATCACCGGGCTTGAACGCAGCAGCCACCGAGATCATCACGCCCTGCTGAATTCCGCTTGATATCACAATCTGCTCGGGATCGACATGAAGCCCAAGCGTTCCCAGCCATTTGGATCCGGCCTGTCGGTGCTCGAAGCGGCCAACGCTTGGTTGATATCCGGCAAGCGTAAGCCGCAGGGCATCGGCTGATGGCTCGCTCAATCGTATGAGGGCGGTTTTTAATGCGATGTCGTGTCGTTCCGAAATTGCGGGTTGATTGATGGACAGATCGATCTCGGTTGGCGCAGGTCGCGTGAGGATCGCATCGACAGGCCGGGATCCTGGGGCCCGCCTGACAAATGTTCCTCGGCCCACCTCGCCTGTTGTCAGCCCAATTCGAGATAATTCGTCGTAGGCGCGGCTGACCGTGGCAACTGCAACGCCCATTTTTTCGGCAAGTCGTCTGTGGGGGGGGAGGCGATCTCCGGGTTGATAATGACCATTCCGAATTTCTTCGGCGATCAGGCGAACGATTGTTCGAAATGTGTGGGGCTTGTATTTTATCGCAGTATTTCTGGTGCTTACATTCGATTCCGATGGAATTTCAGTGACCGTTGCTGTTGTGGTTTTCGTGTTTTTGGGGGCTGTCATTATGTTGAATCTCTCAATGTACCTATGACAATTTAAATATTGACCACTTAAATATCACTATGTCCTAGTACGAAAGTCAATCGCCACAGCAATCTGCGCCGGAAGCGTGGACTTACTTATGAGAACGAACATTGAGGACCAATATGACAGCCTTTCCGATAGCGACTCCAACGGACCGCACGGCGAATTGTGATGCCATCGATCGCAAAGGTGTCGCCGTGCGACTTGATGGGATTTCTAAGCGGTTTAGGTCTGTCATAGCACTGCGGCCAACCACTCTGGACATTCGTCCCGGTCGTATGACGGCGCTGCTTGGTCCTTCGGGATGTGGCAAAACAACGACGCTACGGATGCTGGCGGGACTGGAGGCGCCGGACGACGGACGCATTCTGATTGGCGGTGCTGATGTGACCCGTGTTCCGCCCAATAAGCGCGGGTTGGGCATGGTATTTCAGAGTTACAGCCTTTTTCCGCATATGACGATTGGTGAAAATGTGTCCTTCGGGTTGCGGATGGCGGGCGTGGGGTCTGACGAAATTGCGGCACGCACCGCCGAGATGCTGGCGATGGTGCGCCTGCCACATGTGGAAAGCCGTTATCCCAGTCAGCTTTCCGGCGGTCAGCAACAACGCGTTGCTCTGGCCCGCGCACTGGTGACAAACCCCGCTGTGCTGCTTCTGGATGAGCCGTTGGCGGCCTTGGATCGTCACTTGCGAGAAGAGATGCAGTTCGAGTTGCGCCGCATCCAGTCCGATTTGCAGATCACGACAGTGATCGTGACCCACGATCAGGAAGAGGCGCTTACCATGAGCGATGAGATCGTGGTGATGAACGATGGGCAGGTCGTTCAGTCAGGTGCGCCCGATGATATTTATAACAAACCGCAGACCCGGTTTGTTGCCGAGTTCCTGGGCACTGCGAACCTGTTCCAAGGCGTTAAGGATGGCCATGGCAATGTACGCATTGCGCCCGGCGTTGGTGAAGGGGCCGTGCTGGCCCATTCCAGTGCACGTGGCGCGGCCGCGGGCACTGTCGCTATTCGGCCAGAAAAGATGTGGCTTCGTCTACATGACGCTCCTGAAACCGCTCCTCAGGACGGTACAGAAGTCAACCTGACAGGACGTGTCACCGGGCACGTTTTCAGGGGTAATAATCATGTGTTTCGAGTCGAAATCGCAGGGCGCGAGGCGCCTCTCGTCGTCTACCAACAGGCAAAAGACCTGGTGGGCGCGGGCATCGAACAGGGCGACATGGTCACCGTTGGCTGGCACCCGCAGAATGCTGTGCTGCTGGCATCCGAAGACACAACTTCTGAGCAAAAAGGACCGAGTGAATGAACAAGCCATCTGCCATCGTTAGCTATAGGGTCGGGATCGATGTAGGTGGCACCTTCACTGATTTTGTCCTGTCAGACCATAACAGTAAGCGTCTCTCATATCACAAGGAACCAAGCGTTCCGAAGGACCCATCAGAAGCGGTTATTGCGGGGCTGCGTGCGTTGATTGCTCAGGAGGGGATCAATCCGGCGGATATCAGTCTTGTGGTGCATGGGACCACGCTTGCGCTGAACGCGACCATTCAGCGACAGGGCGCGCGCGCCGCGCTGGTGGTGTCAGAGGGCAATCGGGACATTCTCGAAATCGCGCGGTGTCGGATGCCGAACTCTTACGATTTTCGCGCCGGAAAAGAAGAGCCGCTGGTGCCACGCTCCAGCGTATTCGAGTTGCCCGCCCGCATCGACGCAAAAGGGGAGGTGATACGCTGCCCCGAAGCTGAAGATCTTGACCGTGCAGCTGCGCAGATCCGCGCAGCAGACGTTCGCGCAGTGGCGGTAATTTTGGTAAATGCTCCGATGAACCCCGCGTTCGAGGTTGAAATTGTTTCGGCACTCCGTGAGCGTCTGGAAGGTGTGGATGTTACAGCGTCGACAACAATCTGGTCGGAAATTCGCGAATACGAGCGTGCAATTGCAGCGACCCTCAACGCGACGATCCAACCCCTGATGGATGGTTATCTCGCACGGCTTCAGGCCAAGTTGCTGGGCGACGGAATTAACGCCCCGATTTACGTCACCGCGTCGAATGGCGGCAGTTTGTCGATTGCAACGGCCCGTGCCCGCCCGATTGAAACAATGCTGAGCGGGCCAGCGGCAGGCGTCGCTGCGGCTACGCACATTGCCTCTTCGGTCACAGTCGATGACGAGACACCGCTGGGCGTTCTGTCTTTTGATATGGGGGGCACGTCGAGCGACATCGCGATCTCGATGGGCGGTGAACCGGGTTATACCAATCATACCCACGTGGGTGATCTGCCGTTGATGATGCCGGTTGTGGCGGTCTCGGCAATCGGGGCCGGTGGCGGTTCGATCGTGTGGACGGATGCGCAAAATATTCTAAAGGTTGGCCCTGACAGCGCAGGGGCCGATCCTGGTCCTATTTCCTATGGACGTGGCGGCACATCGCCAACTGTAACAGATTGCTATCTGTCGCTGGGCATCATCGACGCTGACCGGTTTCTTGGCGGCAAACAGCGGCTTGACCGGCGGGCGGCCGAGGTGGCGCTGTCGAAGGTGGCAGGGCGTCTGGGTCTGACTGGCGCGCATCTTGCAGCGCGGGCCGCGGAGGCCGCGCTTCTGGTGGCAAGCACAAGCATGGCAAGCGAGATGCTGAAAGCGTTGGCGCAAAAGGGTGTGGATGCAGGGGAACTTGCCCTGATGCCATTTGGAGGCGCAGGCCCAACCCATGCGTTTTTATTGGCCGAAGAGGTCGGGGTTAAAAGCCTCATCATCCCACCGGCTGCCGGGACGTTCTGTGCGCTTGGCGCGCTTGCTGCTGATGTAAAACGCGACTTTGTGCGCTCGTTGCGTCGACCCTTTGCGGAAGGCACCGGCGACGATGAAGTCTGGGCCGCATTTGCCACGCTTGAAAACGAGGCGACGCAATTTATCGAGGGCGAGGGCGAGATTCTGGACCGTCATTATCTGCAACACAGTGCGGAAATCCGGTATTCGGGGCAGGGGTTCGATCTGTCTGTACCGGTGCCGCGCGAAGTGGCCGAGTCCCGCGATGCCGCCGCCGTGGCCGAACTTTTTCACATAGAGCATGAAAAGACTTATGGCTTTCGCGATACCGAGAGTCGGCTGGAAATCACGACGCTGCGCGTGCGTGCCATCGGCGAGATGCCGGAACTGGTTCTGCCGTCACTGGGTGCAGGGCAGGCCGCGCCGCAAAGCAGTGGTACGCGGTCTGTCTTCATTGCGGGGACGTGGACAGATGTACCCATCTATCAACGCGACACGCTTCTGGCAGGTCAGCGGATCGACGGGCCGTTCCTGATTGATCAACCAGATACCACAGTCTTTGCGCTGCCGGGATGGACCGCTGTCGCGGACGCAAAAGCAAACCTGATCGCCACCCATACCGAGTGCAAGGATGCCAACCAATGATAAGTCTCGATCCCATTCTGCTTGAAATCCTGGGCAATAAGCTGCGCGCCGCGACTGAGGAAATGGGCCATGCCCTGCAACGCACCGGCCGCACGCTCTATGTTAAGGAAACCGCCGATTTTGGCACAGCTCTGGCTGATCTGGACGGGCATTTCTTTGCTTACCCTCGCGCCATCGGAGTGTCGGGCTTTATCGATCTGGATTGCGGCCCAACCCTGCGTGCGGTTGAAGACTTGAAGCCCGGTGACGTGATCATCACCAATCATCCCTACGACTCCGAAGGCCTTGCGACCCACGCACCTGATGCTCACCTTCTCATGCCATATTTTTACGAAGGCGAGTTGGTCTGCTTCGGCTGGAGCTTTGTGCATTTGTCGGATGTCGGGGGCCGTGTGCCAAGCAGCATTTCACCCACCAATCACGAGCTCTATCAGGAAGGATTGTTCATCCCTCCTCTCAAGTTGCTGGAAGAAAAGAAGTGGAACAACGATGTCTTGTCTTTCATAAAGGCCAATTGCCGCACACCGGATGAAAATATTGGCGACCTGAAGGCGATGATCGCTGCGTTAAATGTCGGTGAACGCCGCGTCGCCGCGATCATTGAGCGTCACGGGATCGAAGCTTTCCGTGCCGCACGCGGCGATCTTCAGACCTATGCTGCAACCAAATCGCGCGATGTGTTGCGCCAGATCGGTGATGGTAGTTATCACTTTATTGACTACATGGACGATGATCTGGTCAGCTCCTATCCGATCCGCCTCGAAGTGACGATGACGGCGCGGGATGGTGAGATTCATCTGGATTTCACCGGCACCGATCCACAGGTTGAAGCTGCGTTCAACGTCCCCACCAATGGTAAACGCCATGCTTGGCTGACGGTCCGGATGATCGCGTTCATAATGACAATGGATCCCACGACACCAATGAACGCCGGCATGTTTCGTCCAATCACAGTAACAGTGCCCAAAGGGACCGTCTTAAACCCTGTCGCCCCCGCAGCGGTGGGCGTGCGACATGCGACAGCAGTGCGAGTGAACGACCTGCTTAACGGAGTTTTGGGTAAGGCGCTGCCCGAGGTGATGCCGGCAGCAAGTGGTGGTGCAATGGTCCCCATTGTATTTGCCGCAGACGATCCCAAGACAGGTGCCACTCACGTTGCAGTGGTCGAGCCGATGGTTGGCGGCAGTGGGGCGCGCAAGGGTTCTGATGGTGTGGACGGGCGCGATTCCAGTATTTCGAACCTCGCCAATAATCCGATCGAAACGGTGGAATCGCAAATTTCTGTGTCGGTTCTCGAATACGGGATCCGTCCGGATTCTGGTGGGGCTGGCAAATGGCGCGGCGGTGTTGGCGTGCGGTTGAGATTTCGCATCGAAGCGGATACGGGGCGTATTCTTGGGCGCGGGATGGAACGCTTCCGGTTTCGGCCTTGGGGGCTGTTCGGTGGATGTCCCGGTGCGCCAATGCGGGTGATCCTGAATGAAGGCACCGATTGTGCGATAGATACCGGCCGGATCGATATGCTCCCCGTAAAAAAAGGCGACACGCTGACTGTGCTGATGCCCGGTGGGGGTGGTTATGGCGACCCTCTGGAACGTGCCGCTGATCTGGTTTTGGCTGATGTTGCGGGCGGATTCCTGAGCGAGGATGTCGCGGCTGCGTCTTACGGCGTTGTCATCGAGGGAGGAACGATCGACCTCACCGCGACAGAGGCGCGGCGCGCAGACATGCGTAAATATGCACCGTCACATCCCGCCGATAACAATCCTGGCGTCAATCGCGCGGCATGGGATGCGGCCATCTCAGACGATGTCGTGGCCAGTCTGAATGCTGTCATCCAAAACGAGGGCGCATCCAATCGATCAAGGCACAGACGTGATTTCTATTCTCTGGTCTTGCCTGATCTTGATGCGTCAGAGGGGTCTTTTGAAAATGCGCTGTCCGATCCGAACGCTGTGAAGGCACGCGTGCAAGAAGCGTTGGAGGCGATCTCACGGTAATAAAGAACATTTGCAGCCTCCCAATTTCTGTTCCCGCCAGAAACTGTCCAAGCGGGTCAATTCCAATCACATAAGAGGATAAACCCATGTTGACTAAGTTGTCCCGTCGTCAGGTTCTTGCTGGAACCGTCGCAGGCAGTGCCCTTGCACTAGCTTCGCTGAGTCCGGCCTTTGCTCAGGTCGATTCCATTGTCGTTACCAGCTATGGTGGCATTTGGGAGATAGCGATCCGCGACTTGTTCGTCGCGGATTACGAGGCACGCACTGGCGGCACCGCCGAAATCCAGATCGGCGGCCCGCCGCAATGGATGAGCCAGATTGAGGCGAGCATCGACAACCCACCGATTGATGTTCTGGTGAACACCATTGACCTTGCGCTTGTCGCTGGCCGGACCGGGCTTGTGGAAAAGATCGAACCGTCCAAGCTAACCAACCTGAAGAATATCCCTGACCGGTTTGTTGAGGCGGTGCAGGGCTGGGGCGTGATCTTTGACTATGGCGCGGCCGGAATTGCCTACCACAGAGAGCGCGTCGCAAATCCGCCAAGCAGCATCAAGGCGATGATTGAAGGCGCGCTTGCCGGTGAATATGTCCTGTCGCTGCCAAGCATCAGCTATGCGCCGACGCCACAGATGCTGATCTGGTCGCTGGCCGACGCCTTGGGCGGAAGTGTCGACAATGTCGATCCGGCATTTGAGGCGCTGAAGCAACTGCAAGAGGCAAATGCCGTTATCTTCTACGGCGGTGCGACCGAATTCCTCAATCACCTCGAATCCGGTGAAGCAGAGCTTGGCATTTATTGGGACGGGCGCACTTGGGCGCATTACTCGACCGGCGCAGAGTGGATCGGTTTCATCAATCCCGACGAAGGCGCCGTTATGAACCCGGTTGTGGTGCAAAAGGTGGTGAATTCGCCGGATACTGCATGGGAGTATATCAACAGTGTGCTCGCACCGGGACCTCAGCTGAAATTTGCAGAAATGGTTCAGTATGGCGTGACAAATTCAGAGGTCGTTTATCCCGATTGGCTGAAAGAACGGATCACCCCATGGGAAGAAACCCGCTGGCCGCCCTTTGAAGAGATCGGAGCAGCGATACCTGTCTGGGTCGATCGCTGGAACCGTGAGATTGGGGCCTAAACCATGAGCGGACAGAATGCCACGCGCCAAACGGCGGGAACAGTTCCAAGAGCACGCGCCGTTGCGCGCCCTTGGCGGCTCATGGGGTTTTCCTTCATGATTCCGTCGCTTTTGCTCCTAGTGGCGTTCTTTATTGTTCCGCTCGTGTTCGTTGGAGAAATGAGCTTTCGCGAGGGGCGGTTGCCGCCCCCCGGCGGCGGGTTATGGCAGAACTATGAGCGGCTCTTTTTTGACAGCTTTTACCTTGGTGTGATCGGCGAAACGATGCTGCTGAGTGTTGTTGTTACGTTGATCTGTATTCTGGTCGGCTATCCAGTAGCCTACTTCATGGTTCGCCACGCCGGTGGAAAGCTTTACAACCTGATTATCTTCCTGTTGATCGCTCCGCTTTTGACCCCGATCATCATGCGTACATTTGGCTGGCAAGTGTTGCTGGCCAGGCGCGGTCTGGTCAATGAATGGCTGCAATCGCTCGACCTGATTTCGAAACCTTTGGCTTTGTTGAACAGTCCCGTCGCTGTGGTGCTGGGCTTGGTGCATGTCCTTGCGCCTTTCATGATCTTGTCCATTGCTTCCGTATTGGCGGGCATTGATCGGCGGCTGGAAGAATCCGCACGGATGTTGGGTGCAGGAAAGGGCATGAGCTTTCTAAAGATCACCCTGCCGCTCAGCATGGACGGGCTTGGGACAGGCGCAATTTTGGTCTTTATGCTCGCCAATGGAAGCTTTGTGACACTGCTCTTGCTTGGTGGCGGTTCGCTTCAGACACTGCCGCTTTTGATTTACCAACAATTCAACACGACGCGCGATCTGCCTTTTGCAGCCGCAATGAGCAACGCCCTGCTTTTGATCGCCTTTATATGCCTGTTTTTCCAATTGCGGCTTATCCGTAGAAAGGGAGTGTGACGCAATGGCACAAATGGCTGAAGACACTCGAGAACGCTGGTTGCTTGGTCTTGTTACCCTGTTATTTTTTGTTTTTCTGATCGTTCCCATCGTTGTGGTGGTGATGGTTTCCTTCACCTCGGCAACTTATGTCAGCTTCCCGATTGAGGGGGTTTCGCTCCGGTGGTTCTATAGAATTGTTGAGTATGAGCCTTTCGCCAACTCGCTTTGGGTGACGCTCAAGGTTGCGTTTATGTCGACGGTGATTGCGGTGATGGTCGGTGTGCCGGCTGCGCTTTATCTTGTACGTGCCAAGACACCAGCGACGGAGTTTTTGATGGCGCTGCTTTTGTCACCATTGTCGATGCCGATGATCGTGTTGGGTCTGGCATTGCTGTTCTATTTTTCAGCCATCGGCTTGGGTATTTCACTGATGTCTTTGATTATTGCGCATACGGTTGTTGGCTTGCCCTATGTAGTCAGGACTGTTGCGGGCGTTTACCGCAGTGCTCCGCCAGATCTGGAAGAAAGCGCAGTAATTCTTGGCGCAACCCGCTGGCAGATCATTCGCTATGTCGTGCTACCGCAGATCCGGCCGGGTATTTTTTCAGGCGCGATGTTTTCGATGCTGGTATCGATCGACAATCTGCCTGTCTCGTTCTTTTTCGGAAGCCCATCGACCAGCACGCTGCCTGTTGTGATGTTGTCTTACCTGGAGCATCAGTTCGACCCTTCGATTGCGGCGATCAGCACGGTGCAGATGTCGATTGCTCTGATCGGGCTGGTCTTTATCGAACGCGTGTACGGGCTGAAACATCTCGGCGCTCCGGCATGATCCCGGTCGTCGTTCTTGGGGCTGCCCGATTGGTCGGCCAGACCCTTCTTCAGCGACTTATCGGTCATCCGATGTTTTCAATCCGCGCGGTTTGCGATCTGGGGGCGGAACGGGCACCATTGTCTTATGGCAAAGCGTGCGATTGGAAGTTGACGCCGACAATGCCGACTGAGTTGCAGGATTTGGAACATCACTGTGGGTCTGCCGAGACCCTTGCAAAGCTTGCTTCGCATGATGCTCTGGTTCTATCTGTTCTTCCCGACGGGCTGTCCGGGCCCGTGGATCGCGCTTTTGCAAACTGTGGATCAAGGGTGATTACACACGCAGCCGAATGCAGGCTGGACGCGGATATCCCTCTGATTATACCAGATATTCATGAGATTCCGCGGGATGCTCGGATTGTGGCCACGCCAAATTGCACCACGGTGATGCTATCGCTGATGTTGAGCGCGATCCGCTCCGTGCAAGAGATAAACGCCGTGTCGGTGGTTACACTTCAGGCGTTATCCGGTGCTGATTTGACCGGCCCGCAAGCACTAGAGATTTTGAATAATGTTGATCCACAGCTATGTGATGAGGCGCTTGCGCTGGAACGAGAGACAGCACGGATTTTCGACAGCGCGTTTCCAGTCTCAGCGCAATGTGCACGGGTTCCGGTCACAGTCGGGCACACCCTGTTCGTTTCATTCAAGATGGCAGGTCCGTGCAGCCGTACCGAACTGGTTGGTTGTCTGAGGGATTTCAGATTGCCTCCCGACCTGGCCCGGCTGCCGACAGCGATTGAGCACCCATTTGTGGTCAGTGAGACGAAAGGGCGCCCGCGCCCTTCGCCCGATGCCGAGGCAAAAACGGGTATGGGACTAACAATCGGTGGCCTTGAACCGTGCTCCGTCTTGGATTGGCGCTGCGTTATGGTTGGCAACAATATGCAAAGAGGGTCCGCTGCAACTTTGCTGCTGACCGCCGAGAAACTCACCAGACGCATGGCATCTTAGGTGTCCGCGAGAGATTTCATACCAAAAAAGGAGAATAATTTGTCGCCAATTCTTTATATAGGAGATGCTTGGAGTGCATCTTGGTCAATATGCGGATGGCTGGCGTGCCGGCTTGCAGGGTTAGAGGTTGAAGAACGGTCGATTTTCCTCGGTCAGCCCCAAACCAGAAAAGAGATCTTGGAAGTTTCGCCATCAGGTCGGGTACCGGTGTTGGTGAATGGATCAACTGTGGTTTGGGATTCAATGGCAATAGCGGAATACCTTTGGGAACTTAACCCAAACGGTCAGATCTGGCCGCAGGATTTCGAACAGCGTTGTTATGCGCGTTGTATTGCAGCAGAAGTGCATCGCGAGTTTGAGGAAGTACGGGTTGCGATGCCGATGAATTTGATCAAACGATGGCCAATGCGCAACGGATTGCCTTCTATTGAAACGCGTATGAAGGGGCCGGGCGTCAAGGGCGGTCGTGAAGGCGTCATGGAAGGTCTTCGCCGGATGGAGGAAATCTGGCGCGACTGTCGGCAAAAATATGGGGCCAGTGGCCCATACCTGTTCGGGGCCAATTACACCTTTGTGGATGCCTTGTTCGCACCAATGGTCAGTCGATACGTGACATATGGCGTCGAAGCTGCCGAGGATGTTGCGCCGTATATTGAGGCGAATATGGCCTATCCGCCGATGCAGGAGTGGATATCCCGCGCAGAAAGAGACGCTGAGGTCGTAGGCCGCGATGTTGCAATGGCTTTTCCATAGTCGCGTGAAACGGGGCCGTCGCCCAATTCACTTGGAAGGTTAGATCCTCTCGGCCTCATTTCATGTGATCGGGCTGAATAACGTCCGAGAAATGACGCCAGTTACGGTCGATCAGGGTATCATCAATTGCGCGCTTATTCTTATGGATGTTTGCAGCTCAACCAATGTGTGGACCTGTCGCGGTTTTGGGGAGTGTTGGAGAGACATCTGGCACTCTCTGGCGCGCAACCTGAACGAGGCCGGTACACGCAGGATCATTTCGGTGTTGAATGATCCGGCCTGGACCTGTCGCGCTTTCCCGCCAGCGGTGTGCAAAATCATCGACATGGGACTATCCTGAATTTTGTGCGCTGACGTGGTAACTGCTCGAAGAGGAGACCCACGTATGAGCATCGATAAAGAGATCTTGGACCGATTGATGGAAGGCCGCGCGCCTGGTGATTTGTTTGGTAAG
>Ga0209345_10005247_pt1 | contig 12117 bp, 10 predicted proteins | sample Cruoilmetagenom7_FD_187294 | JGI IMG/M metagenome (GOLD analysis project Ga0209345, IMG submission 187294) | Oil polluted marine microbial communities from Coal Oil Point, Santa Barbara, California, USA - Sample 7 (SPAdes) (version 2) | ecosystem: Environmental > Aquatic > Marine > Oil seeps ...
CTTTCATATGCAGCATATGGGCACCGCCTTCTATGTCCATTCCTTCGCCGCCCATCATAATTTTAACGCGTTTTTCTCCGGCCTCACCGCCTTCGTTTACAAGCACGCGCATGCCTTCATGTCCGTCCATACCTGGCATCATTTTTATTTCCGAAGCATCGATCTCGGTTTTATTGCCGTGCTCGTCGATACTATAAGCGGTCGTGACGCCGTCTTTTACGGTAACTTCGATATGTTTGCTGGTCTCGACACCGTTTTCATTTTCAACCCATTTTATCACTTTTTTGGTTTGGGTTTTTGCTTCCGGATCTCCGGCAAATGATATGGGCGCAGTAGCGGCCAATGCGGCGACGAGAAATGCGCCAACAGAAGCGCGTGATAAAATAGTTGAGCCTGTTTTAGATATTTTCATGGTCATAAGTCTCTCCTTTAGAGGGTGATAAATTGTCAGGCATAAGGGTGCCTGTTCAGTTGGCGTTCGGGCCGAGATACGGGTAAGTTTTGCGGAATGGATTAGGGTGGCGGCATAGCTTTGTTTGGTCTGCGCGCCGCCGCCTATGATATTGAGCACATAAGCATCGCATGCGGATTCTTGGTCTGCGCGGAATTTGTGCGCACAGTAATGCACCAATGGGTTAGGCCAATTTAGGGCGCGAAACATCAACGCACCCAAGGCCGCCCAGAGATCGCCGCGTTTGATATGGGCAAGCTCGTGGGTTAGGGCAAAAAATTGCTGCCGCTTGCTAAAATCGGTTTCGAAATTTTGCGGCAAGACGATGACGGGTTTAAATATACCACTGACCAATGGCCCAGTATTGGTGTGGGAAATGCGCAAATTCGGCACAGTATTCATATTAAGCATCTTGCGGGCTTCATGCAAATTGTCCTGTATGTTCAGGGAAACAGGCACACTGTCTTTCTGCACAGTTTTCATATATTGATGCTGACGCCAAAGTTGGCGTCCCAACCAAAGTACCGCAATGGACACCCAAAGTGATAGTATCAGGAATGCCCAATTTATTTGTGGTGCAGCTGGCGTGGTCGCAATGACTTCTATAGCGGAAACAGAAATGCTTTCAGTTGGGGCAGAAATTGCTGTTTGCATCCAGCTCGGCTTGGGCAAAGTGATTGGAATTTGTGGCAGAACTAACCGCAGGAACGGTAATGCCCAAAGCGCATAGGCGGCCCTCGCCCCGAACAGGTTTACGAATGGCCGCCTACACACAAGGACAAGCACAATCAGGAAGCTGATATCCAGTCCTGTGCTAAATGCCCAATTCATCATATCAGCGCTCATTCTTCAACCCCGCTAATATCGCTTCCAGCTCTGCAATGTCTGCATCGCTAAGCCCGCGTCCCTCGGCCAAGTGCGCCACTAAAGGTGCCGCCCGTCCACCGAACAAACGATCCGAAAGACGCTGAGCCGCCGTTGCCGAATAACTCTCACGGCTGATTAAAGGTGCATATAAATAACGCCGGCCGTCTTTGGTCGTTGAAAGTGCCTGCTTGTCCACCAGCCGCGACAATAATGTTTTGATGGTTTTGATATTCCATTTTTGTTGCACAAGAGCATCCGCAATATCGCTAGCCGGCAGCGGGCTTTCGCTCCACAACACTTCCATCACGGTCAATTCAGCTTGGGATATCTTTTTGCTCATAATTACACTCTTTAGATTACGAACGTAGTCCTATTTATGATTACGACTGTAGTCAACAAAGAAACGCCGCCCTTTCCATTACAATTTAGCAACAAATTTAGTCACCCCTTTCTAACTTCCCTTGCGTCACGTTTAAAAATATCGCATACGCAACAAATTGAATAACTAATGTGCGGAGAGCCCTCTATGAAAGTCCTAGTCCCCGTCAAGCGCGTGCTTGATTATAACGTCAAAGTTCGGGTTAAATCCGACGAAAGCGGCGTTGATTTAGCCAATGTTAAAATGTCCATGAACCCGTTCGATGAAATATCTGTCGAGCAAGCCGTGCGTATGCAAGAGGCCGGAACTGCGACCGAAACCATCGCCGTTTCCATTGGCCCCGACAAAGCACAAGAGACCATCCGCACATCGCTTGCTATGGGTCTTGACCGCGGTATCCACGTTAAAACCGACGAAGAAGTCGAGCCTCTGGCTGTTGCCAAAATCCTCAAAGCTATCGTCGAGGAAGAAAAACCTGACCTGGTTATCCTCGGTAAACAAGCCATTGATGATGATAGCAACCAGACCGGACAAATGTTGGCCGCGCTTATGGGTTGGCCGCAAGCCACATTTGCCTATTCTATGGAACAAGATGGCAATAGCCTTACCGTGGGCCGTGAAGTTGACGGCGGTATCCAAACCATCAAGGTCAATTTGCCTACGGTTATTACCGTTGATCTGCGCTTGAACGAACCACGTTATGCGAGCCTTCCAAATATTATGAAAGCTAAGCGCAAACCGATTGATGCAAAAACTACCGATGATTACGGCGTAGATATTTCGCCGCGCTTGACTACCGTAAAGGTCGCCGAACCTGCGGGACGCACCGCAGGTGTGAAAGTCGCCGACGCCGCCGAACTTGTGGGCAAACTTAAATCCGAAGGAGTGATCTAATGGCTATATTAGTTGTCGCAGAACATGATAATGAAAATCTAAAAGACGCCACCCACAAAACTGTTACGGCTGCATTGGCCATCGGCGGAGACGTGGATGTTTTGGTCGCAGGTAAAGGCGTCAAAGACGTTGCCGCCGAGGCTGCAAAAATCGCAGGCGTGCGCAAAGTGCTGGCTTGTGATCATGTGTCCCTAAAACGCCAACTGGCCGAAGCCATGCAAGAGGTCATCGTGCCTTTGATGGACGGCTATGACGCCGTGCTAGCACCGGACACCACAACAGGCAAAAATTTCATGCCGCGTATTGCCGCCGTGCTTGATGTCATGCAAATCAGCTCTATCTCTGGGGTTGAAAGCGCCGACACATTCGTCCGCCCGATTTATGCAGGCAATGCTATGGCAACGGTGAAATCATCGGACGCCAAAAAAGTTATCACTGTACGCCCAACTGCATTCGCTGCAGCGGCTGAAGGTGGCTCTGCGTCCGTAGAAACTATTGCTGATCCGGCTTCACCTGCCAATTCTGAATTCATAAGCGAAGAGCTTTCCAAATCTGATCGCCCAGAACTAACCGCCGCCAAGATCGTTATCTCCGGTGGGCGTGGTATGGGGTCTGGTGAGAACTTTGCCATTATCGAAAAAGTCGCTGACAAGCTCGGTGCCGCAGTCGGTGCATCACGCGCCGCCGTTGATGCTGGCTATGTCCCCAATGACTATCAGGTCGGGCAGACGGGTAAAGTCGTCGCGCCAGAACTTTATATCGCCGTAGGCATCTCCGGCGCTATCCAGCATCTCGCTGGTATGAAAGACAGCAAAGTCATCGTCGCTATCAACAAAGACGAAGACGCGCCTATTTTCCAGATAGCTGATTACGGCTGGGTCGCGGATTTGTTCAATGCGGTGCCAGAATTGGAAGCGGAGTTGGCTAAGGCTGGGTATTAGCCACCAGATGTTGTAGGGTGGATTAGCGTTAGCGTAATCCACCATGGCGAAACACTAAAGGTGGATTACGGCAAAGAAGCCTAATCCACCCTACAAAGATTCACGCTTAATACCCACTCGGTGAAAAGTGCATGAAGTCTTTTTGACGACCGTTTATTTCGCCGCCCCATTTTAGGCCTATACTTTCTAGGGCGCGAACTGTGGGTTTGTTTTTGTGCAGCCCGCCGGGTTGGCTTGGTTGCCAGCGTCCACCTTTGCGGAGTTTGCACCCGGCGTTAAATTCTATACAATTCCCATAAAGGCCGTTTTGGTCGGCATTGATATCTAGGGCAATGCCGAAAGAATGGTTGGAGTAATCGGTACGATTGCCCATTGAATCCACAGCGCCGCGCGTTAATCCCACCCGGTATCCTGTTACACTGTCGATAGTTTCACCGCGTAACAACAAATTGTTCAGAGCGGCTTCTGTGCGCTCGGCCAATAGGTTACACATCTGAAATTTTACGCCATTGCTTAAAGTGATGGCGCGTTGGTCTTCGAGACAAACCGAACATCCGGTGCGGGCGTCCCGTTCGGGCGGTGTCAGTTCGCTATAAGGTTTTTCAACTAACCGCCTGTTCACCGCAGACTTGCTCTGCACATTCCATGCATATATATGAAATGTGCAGGTTTTTTCTTGTGCGGTAGCAATTGGCGCAAAGCCAATACCTAGCCCCGCGAAAATAAACAGGTATAAGCGCAACGCCTTCTGCTACTCCATCAATTTTCAGCCTCGAGCTTATTGGCAAAATATGAATATATCAGCGCCTGTGAATGCGCGGTTTCTTCCAGATTGGCCGCGCCCGCATGACCGCCGTCTATATTTTCATAATACTGAAATGGCAGACCCATATCCTCAAGCCTTTGCGCAAATTTACGGGCGTGAGCCGGATGTACGCGGTCGTCCTTGGTCGAGGTATAGATATATGGCTCAGGGTATTTCACATCATTTCTGATATTGTGATAGGGTGAAAGCTTGCGGATAAATTCGCCTTCTGCGCCTTCATCATCAGGATCCCCATATTCACCCGTCCATGATGCGCCCGCCAAAAGCTTGTCATAGCGGTGCATATCCAAAAGGGGCACACCAATAGCTATGGCCTTGAACAAGTCCGGGCGTTGGGTAAACATAACACCCATCAAAAGCCCGCCGTTTGAACGGCCGTGAATGCCGAGATGTTCTGGACTGGTGATTTTCTTTTCGATCAAGTCTTCGGCAATGGCAATAAAATCATCATAAATAAGTTGGCGCTTTTCTTTAAGGCCGGCCGCATGCCATTTCGGCCCATATTCATCGCCGCCTCTGATATTTGAAAGCACATAAACACCGCCGCGTTTTAGCCAAGCCCGACCAATAGTCGCGCTATAACTAGGCGTCATAGTAATATGAAACCCGCCATACCCATAGAGCAAGGTCGGGTTAGTACCGTCCATTACAACATCTTTGTTGCGGACAATAAAATATGGGACATCTGTGCCGTCAGAGGATTTGACGAAATGTTGCTCGGAAACCATGTTGCTGGCATCAAACCATGCGGGCAGGGATTTGGCTTTTTCAGCGCTCAGACTTGCAGCGTCCACCGACCACAAAGTATCTGGCTCCAAGAAGCTTTCGGTGCTGATGAAGGCGGCGTCTTCTTTGGGGTTGGTTGCGCTAATGGATATATTTCCGTTTTCAGGGAAATCCATTTTTGTACTCTGCCAGTTTTCACCGTCAAATGCAAACGCGTAGGCGGCGCCTTTTACGTCTTCAAACAAGCTGACAAGCAAGCCGGATTTGGTGATGCCGTAGTCCTCAATAGACTGGCGCGCATTGGGCGTCATGACTTCGTGGACTTTATCTATTTGCCCGTCTTCCATAAAATCAGCCAATGCAAAAGACACGAGCGCTCCTGCTTTATAGGTCGCGTCCGCCCGCACCCAGTCTTCTTGTAAGCTCACAAGTTCTTGGCCTTTATATTCTCCGGCCAGATTTGATTTAATCGGGATTGGGAAGCGAACTGGCTTAAAAGCGTTCTTGCCCGACCTAGGCAGCCAATAAAACTCACGCTCATAAAACGTCATGGACTTTTGCAAGACGATTTCTTTACGACCAGCTTCCGTATCAAATGTATAGCCCCAGCCACCAACATTTTCCTTGTCGACTTCGTATAACAAACGTGCATCAGAGAGCGGTGTGCCGCGCTTCCAAAGTTTGACCTGGCGTGGATAGCCACTATCGGTCATTGTAGAATTCCCCGAACTGTCGCCGCCGAAGTCAACGCCGACAATGAGAGTGTTTTTATTTAACCAGGACGAAGACCCCTTGCTTTCAGGTAAGACAAACCCGCCGTCCACAAAGCTCTTGGTGGCAATGTCAAATTCACGCCGAACAGTTGCGTCTTTGCCGCCGTCTGAAAGAGAGATCATGCAACGCGAATACGCGGGTGCCATGCAGTCCGTTCCCTTATAAACCCAATTCCTATCTTCGGTTTTAGCCAAGACGTCTATATCCAAAATGGTTTGCCATTTCGGGTTTTTTCTTTTGTAGCTTTTCAAGCCCGTACGGCGCCAGATACCTTTGACGTTTTTATCGTCCTGCCAAAAATTATATGCCTTGCCTCCGCGGTAACTGACATAAGGAATTTTCTCCGGCGAATTATACACTTCTAAAAGCTCAGCTTTCATGGCTTTATAAATATCCCCTTGCATGAGAGGTTCTGAGCGTTCGTTCCATGATGTAACTTTTGCAAGCGCCTTATCGCCCAAAACTTCTTCTAGATATAAATGGTCTGCATCGGTTTTGCCGGCCGTGTTATATTCCATCGGGTGGTCCTTGTTTAAATGATGAGCCGTGGCAGTGTCGTGGTTGTCGGTCTTTGGTTTGCTGGCAAGGTCACAAGCTGCCAATGTTGTTATCGCCAAAGCGCCAACACTTAAAAGTAATAATTTTCTCATACCAATCTTCCTGTTTTTATCCGTAGTAATTTTCGAAAACATAAAAGCCGAAAAGAGGGCATAGGGCAAGGGGTGATTATCGATATTCAGTAAGCCAGACAGTGCTTGGCAATCCTGCGCATGCGGTTAGGTTTATCTTTCTAAATGTAGGACATAATCTACACTAAGTAAAAATAGGGGAAATGATGTCAAAACCATCACGTAAGGTAAAAGCGCCATCCACATTGCTATTGATGATGGAAGGCCGCTCCGTTTTTGAAATGGGCACTTATGTGGCCAGTGCGCCGTTTTTCAAACATATGGCAAAGGGCGATGGGCATCCCGTATTGGTATTACCTGGTTTAGCGGCGTCTGATTTATCTACTGTACCCTTACGCCGATTTTTAAAAAAACGTGGCTATCAACCCTATGCTTGGGAGCAAGGACGTAATCTCGGCTTGCGCGATCAAGTGCTCGAAAAAATGCTGGCCAAAGTCGATGAGGTTTTCGCAGAACATAAATGCAAGCTCAGTATTGTTGGCTGGAGCCTTGGCGGAATATTCGCTCGCGAATTGGCAAAGCTACGTCCTGAGAAAATCCGGTTTGTAATTTCACTCGGAAGCCCACACTCCGGTGACCCGAAAGCATCCCACGCCACCAAATTTTATGAATATGTCTCCGGCCATTCTGTGGAAAAACCACCTCTAGAGACAACGCTATCACAAGCCCCGTCCGTACCCACTACTTCAATATATTCAAAAACGGACGGTGTCGTTGCCTGGCAAAACTGCCATCAAAGAAAACCTGCTTGTGCCGAAAAAGCCGCGCAAGTCGAGAACATCCGTGTCGAAGGCTCTCACTGCGGGTTGGGCGTAAATCCGAGTGTTCTTTACATTATTGCCGATAGATTGGCGCAAAGAGAAGAAAACTGGCAACCTTTCGTCAACAAAGGCGCACGGAAAATCTTTTTCCGCACACCCGCATTTGACGCGGTAGTAACAGCATAAGGAATTAAATCATGCGTAAACTTTCCGGCATAGATGCCACGTTTCTTTATATGGAAACTAATGAGACCCCCATGCACATATCCAGCTTGTTGATGTGCGAACCCGCCAAGAAAGGTGACAGCCCTTACGAGGCCCTTAAAGCACAAATCGTTGAGCGCCTGCACGAAATCCCGTCTTTCCACCATAAGCTCAAGCATACGCCATTTTATATTGATCATCCGGTGTGGGTCGACGCAGAAATCGTCGACCTGGACTATCATATTAAACATGCAAGATTACCGGAACCCGGGAATCTTGATCAATTACGTACTATCGTCCAAGGCCTGCATTCCCTACCCCTCGACCGGGACCGGCCATTATGGCAGTTTTATATTATTGAAGGCGTCGAGGACCCTGCGTTCGGGCTGCCTAAAGGCAGCTTCGCGCTTTATACCAAAGCCCATCACGCCAGTATTGACGGTGGCGCGGGCGTATCAGCCATGGACATTCTATCCGATACCGAACCAACGCCGCGTCCGGCTCTACCGAGCAATCAAGTGCGTCTGTCCAAAGAAGACCCCGGATTTTTCGAACTGATTGGTGGCGCTTACGGCAAATTCGCCCAGCAACAATTCGATATGCTAAAGATGACACCCGCCTATATGAAGGCTTTGCGCAAAGTCATTCGAAATTCCATAGAAGACAGCGGGAGCCTACTAGACAATCTCCGTCCCGCGCCCAAAACCCGCTTTAATGTTCGCATTCAAAAACAACGGGCATTTGGCGCAAGGTCTTTGCCAATCAAAGAAGTAATTGGTATTGCCAAAGCGACAGGTACAACGCTCAATGATGTGGTGCTCTCCATCTGCGGCGGTGCGCTGCGCACTTATTTGCAAGGCCATAATGAACTGCCCAAGCGTGGTCTGGTGGCGGCGGTTCCCGTCTCCTTACGCGAGCTCGGTGATAAATCAGGTGCCAATCAGGTGGCCAGTATGAACTGCGAAATCGGCACCGGGATTGCTGATCCTTTGGCACGGCTCAAAGCCGTCAACAAAAATGCTAAACGCGCCAAGAAAGGCCTAGCCGCCATCAAAGACGTATTTCCCAAAGACTATTCATTTTTCGGCGCGCCCGTCATGGTCTCGGCCATGGCACAAGTCACCAGCCGCACCAAATTGGTCGATTATATGCCTGCCGCAATGAATGTCGCTATATCCAATGTGCCGGGCTCGCGCACACCTATGTATTTCGCCGGTAGTAAAGTTATTTCAAATTTCCCGGTTTCCATCGCCACTCATGGCTGTGCGCTCAATATAACTCTGACCAGTTATATGGACCGCCTGGATTTCGGTCTAGTCGCTTGCAAAGTAGCCGCCCCAGACGTGCAAGACATCGCGGACAATATATTGGCGGAATTTAAGGCGTTAAAAAAAGCCGTTGCTGCCCAAACCGACAAAAAGCCTGCACCCAAGAAGAAAACAGCAAAAGCTTCATAAAGGTGTCTGTCTGCCAGGCCGTAGCTCATAAGCGCTTTTTGGCAAAAGCGCGCCCAGATCCTGTTTTCAAGTATTTTTCAAAACTGCGAGCTTTGCTTACATCGCTGAATGCAATATAGGTTTCAATCCGCCACGGCAAATATTTTGAAGTGTGTGAAACTGAGCCTGAATTATGTTGCGCAAGGCGGCTGGTTAAATCCTCGGTAATGCCAGTATAGTGCTTCTCTGGCATATTGACGCTTTGTAAAATATAAACGAAATACATACTGAAACACCTAACAATTTAAGAGCCCCGTGGTCCGCCTACGCTCGCATCTTTTTACTGATAGATATATAATTTGTCAAAGGCTGGTCTGCCGAGCCGAAGCTCGCACCCTTATGTGCTGAAAAGTCCGCCTACGCTAAAGCTACGGCGTGACAGCCTTCGCCCTACCGTGCTTCAAACAGATTTCGTGATTTTATTAGGCTGGCCTGCCAAGCCGAAGCCCTTTTTTTGGGCGAAGGCTGGTACGGGTGGTCGGAATCGAACCGACACTTCCTAGGGAAACGGGATTTTGAATCCCGCGCGTCTACCAATTCCGCCACACCCGCACATTTGTCCGCAAAACATCTAAATTAATCTGTGGACTTTGGTAAGGCGCGCACCATAACGTCCGCAATTCTGGGGTCAACTGGGTTTTTCATATCTCTTCGCATTTTTGTACTGGTTTTAGTCATTATTTTTGCCTATGGAAACTCATGAAAAAACACTTTGCCTTTATAGACCGCTGGTATGAGCGGGTTAAACAAGCCGCCCGCCATAAAAATGCCGAGCGGACATTGTATTCAATTTCTTTTTTCGAAAGCTTTATCTTTCCAGTGCCAACATCCGTCATGCTTGTGCCCATGGTGCAGGCGGATCGTAGCAAAGCTTGGCGATATGCGTTTTGGTGCTCTGTCGCATCAATTCTAGGTGGTATAATCGGCTATATTTTAGGGTGGTTCGCCTATGAAAGCATTGCCTTACCAATCTTAGAAAAACTGGGTAAGGCTGATAAAATTGAAGGCTTTAAAGGTATGGTTGACCAATATGGGGCTCTGGCAGTTTTTGGCGCCGGGCTAACGCCTTTTCCCTATAAAGTCATCACTGTCTTGAGTGGTGTGATGAAGCTCAATTTCGGAATTTTCCTCATCGCCAGTATTGTATCCAGAACACTACAGTTTTATTTCGTCGCTGGCATTGTCTGGAAATTTGGTGAAGGTGCAGAAGCCCTCATCAAAAAACATTTTGCCAAATTTACATTTGGGTTTTTTGCGCTGGTTGTTGTTGGCTGGTTAGTTTGGAAAACCGTGGTTCATTCATAAAGAGACGGTTTTTGTAAACCCGTATGTTTTAAACATTTCGCGCCGCGCCGCATTTTCGTGCCCGCCTATGAGAAGAGCCGTTTGCGGGATTTGCGGAATTGGTTTTTGGTTTATGTCCTGCAAAACGGCCTTTGTACGCTTGGCGATGGCAGCACCGGAATCAATCCAGTTGACATTACGCGGGGCGGCAAGTTTCAACTCCTCCAGCAAGAGCGGAAAATGCGTACAAGCTAAAACTACCGCATCAATATCACAGCCATTCTTGGCCGAAAACATTGGCATGATTTCTGCTTCGATTTTATCCTGCATTACCGACTTTCCAGACAATTTCTCCTCAGCTAAATCCACCAAACCGGTAGAGCCGTGCAAAACCACCTGACAGCCATTACCAAAATCCGCAATCAATTTGTTTACATATTTACGGTGCACAGTTCCGGGTGTGCCAAGGACAGCAATGGTTTTACTTTGGCTTATTTGTGCGGCGGGTTTTACAGCTGGCACCACGCCAATCACAGGGACATCTATCGCCGTGCGGACTTCAGATAATGCTGTGGTCGATGCAGTGTTGCAGGCAATAACTACGACGTCCGGGTTTGCCACAAGTATCAATGTCTTTAACAAACCAGGTAAACGCGCCTTTAACTGGGCTTCGGTTTTTTCGCCGTATGGACGAAACGCATCATCGGCCACATAGGTGATATATAAGTCGGGCATCAGCTTACGCAGCTCAGCCACAACGCTGAGCCCGCCAACACCAGAATCAAATACAAGAGCATGTCCCATAAGGTGCAGATAACACCGAATTTAGTTTATTTTTTGCCAACATAATGGCAATGACATGTTCTATGACAAATATTCCTAGAAAACCTGCGAGAGATTACCACAAATTCGTGCTTTTCTTATTACTCGGTCTTGGGCTGGTGCGCTTGATTGGTTTATATTTTTCCCCTGTTAATTTACACGGAGACGAAGCCCAATATTGGGCTTGGTCGCGGACATTTGATTGGGGGTATTTTTCCAAACCCCCCATGATCGCTTGGGTGATTGGCGCGACGACCTCCATATTTGGCAATGCTGAATGGGCGGTGCGGATATCATCTGTCATCTTACACCCGATTATCGCTTATGTGTTGTTTCGCACAGCCCGTTTTATCTATGATGCACGCACTGGGTTTTGGGCGGCAGCAATATATTTTCTCATGCCCGCCGTTTGGCTTTCGTCTGGTATCGTCAGCACCGATGTGCCATTACTTTTATGCTGGGCTTTAGGGCTGAACGCTTGGGCACATTTACGCGAAACACCAACGGTGAAATGGGCATTGCTGCTCGGCTTGGCCATCGGTTTTGGTATGCTTTCAAAATATGCCATGCTATTTTTCTTGCCCGCCTTGGTTCTTTGCGCTCTATTTGATAGCAAAACGCGCCGTGCACTTATTTCCTTACGTGGGTTAATGGTTGCGGCTCTTGTATTGGCCATTTTAACGCCAAATATCTGGTGGAATATTCAACATGATTTTGCCACCATCTCCCACACCGCCGCCAACGCCAATTTAAAAGGTACCCCGTTCCACCCTGTTGAATTACTGGAGTTTTGGGGCAGCCAAGTCGGCGTGTTTGGGCCGCTTCTTATGGTGTTGCTTGTGATGGCGTTATGGGCAACCGTGCGCGGGAAGTTAGAACGCAAAACCTTTTTCCTGTCTTTGTTTGTGCTCAGCCCGCTAGCCGTAATATCTCTCGAAGCTTTGCTCAGTCGTGCCAATGCTAATTGGGCGGTAACCGCTTATATGGCTGGTTCAATTTTAGT
>Ga0209345_10005248_pt1 | contig 12115 bp, 9 predicted proteins | sample Cruoilmetagenom7_FD_187294 | JGI IMG/M metagenome (GOLD analysis project Ga0209345, IMG submission 187294) | Oil polluted marine microbial communities from Coal Oil Point, Santa Barbara, California, USA - Sample 7 (SPAdes) (version 2) | ecosystem: Environmental > Aquatic > Marine > Oil seeps ...
CAGGCTCTTTTTAATTACATTGAAATTTACTACAATCGCCGGAGAAAGCATTCTACGAATGGTTATAAATCACCCGCAACTTATGAGTTGGAATGTTGGAATAATAAAAAAACGGCTTAACCCCGACTTCACTATTTTGTTGCAAGATCAGTATTGTTCTGTGTCATATTCTCTGTTGAGGCTAATGTCACTGAACTTCTAAAGGATGGGCAACTTCTTTTCTACTCCACAGCTCTTTCAGCTTCATCGATAGGATCATTATGGCAAAATGGAACATCTGGTAAATGTGCCAATACGATTGTAGCCTGCCTTTTAATGGTAATTTTGATATCTTCTGCTTGTCTTTTCGCAGCAATTAGTCTTATGAAATTAAAGGATCTTGACTTCCAATTGCATGAAGCACGTTTTCGCAATTCTTCATTGGGATTTGCCTTCTGTGCAGCTGGCCTTGCATATATATCTTTTTTATTAGGGAGGCCTTAGTGAATAAAGATAGTTTGATAGAAAAAGAGGCTTTGAAAATCATACAGGATTGTGCAACTGCTTCAGCAGCATCAGGGGGAGCCTTTGCACTAATTTCCATATTTAGTTTTGATATTCCAGTGTTAAGTGCATTGCTTAGCACTATGATTGTAAAGATATCGGAAAAATATGACCGATGTTATCCCAATGAAAAAATAATGGAAATCATCCCAATTATTTTGCCAATTTTTTCTGGAATGATTGTGGGGAAAATGATTACAGGATTAATTCCTTTAGTTGGCAACATGACAAACATCGGCATAAACTATTATTTATTTAAAAAATTAGGTCGCGCCTGTGTTGCTGCATTGAAAAATGGGAAAGATTTAACCAAACTTTCTGGAGATGAGTGGAAATCATACATAAAAGATGCAAAATAAATTTTATTTATCTTAATGCCCTAACAACAGGATCAGCTGCACAAAAAGCCGGCGCGATTTTGTGCCAGATCGAAATGCCTTGGCCGGCTTTTTGTGCAGCTGATCATAGGCGTTCTGCGCTGAATATAACACAATAATATTGTGCCCTTATAGCAATAAGGAATTGTCATGAAATTAATATTCACTAAAAACTATGATCAGTTAAAAAAGAAGTTGTCCTTTATTAAGGGTGAGTGGGACGAAACCCAACCAAATAAAAAGGTTCTGCGGCTTAATGACGGCGTTATGAATTGGTATGAAAGTACCGGAACTATTCAGTTCCAGGGAAAACAAGAACCTAAAAAAATATTAGAAAAATTAGTTCTTTCTGCTTTGAATCCGGAACGAAAACAGTCAACAGAGGAACCGGCTCAGAAAGAAGAACCTGAATCGCAGAAGGATAAGCAAGAACCTATTACTCAAATAAGTCAAAATATTGCATCCAAGTATTTGAATGGTGAGTTTGAAAACTCAGAGATAATAATCGGTATAGTAAGTGCCGTTGGTACTGAGACTCCACGGGTGATCACACCTTTAACAGATCGATTAAAACATTTTGGATATGTTGCTTCAGAAATTAAGGTCTCATCTCTTTTAAAAAACGGAGACAGTCAAACGGAATATGAACGCATAAAAAGTTTGATGGAGGCAGGTGACAACTGTAGAAAGACCTCAAATAATAACGCAATATTGGCCTACGGTGCCGCGAAGTTAATCAATGAAAAGCGCGATGAAAGTAACGCAAAAAGAGCTTTTATCGTAAACTCACTAAAGCACCCCGATGAGGTTGAAGCTCTTCGAAAAATATATGGCCAAGGATTTTACCTTTTCGGAATACACGCAGATAAGAAGCGGCGGCTTTATTATTTAATTAATGACAAAAATTTAACAGATGAACAGTGTTAGATTCCGCTTTACTTTGTCTTAAAAAATCTGATTATTCTAAACAACTTTATTTTTTTCAGTTTATTCTGCATAACTTAATAAAAGTCATATTATGATATATAGTTCGTCACCTAAATAATTTCAAAATATTTGAACGAAAACCATATGGACCCAGAACTTTGGAATCACCTTTTTGAAATTTAATATGTGACCATCTATATCTGTTATTTTTCAAGCTGCATGATATTTTTTTTTGTTAAATTTGCTTTTTCATCTTCATGGATATCCACATAAATGTTAAAGGCTTTTTTATACCATTTCAAGGCTTTGTCACCATTATTATCCACAGCGTAAATATAGGCAATATTTGTGCACTGGTCAGCATGTCCAAGCCTGTTTCCAGTTTTTTCAAAAATTGAGACCGATTTAAAATATGCTTCAAGGGCTTTTTTACTTTCCTTTAGGTCTCTGTGAACAGAACCGATATTTTGTAATTGAAGAGCTTTTCCGTTTTCATTTTTTTCGTTTTCATAAATTTTGTATGCTTTTTCAAAGGAACTGACAGCTTTTTTATAATTTTTACTGCCTACACAAAGGTGGCCGATATTATTGAGTATCATTGCCTTGAGTTCTTTTAATGTTTCATTACTTTCAATAAGGTTATAAGCTTTTTGGTATGTAAAAAGTGCTTGGTCGTTTTTTTTCAGCGTATGATAACAGCTTCCAAGACTAAACAATTCCAGTCCCATGTTTATGCTGTCATCAATACTTTCGTAAATTTCAGAGGCTTTTTCAAAAAAAACTGCTGCTTTTTGAAAATCTCCTTTGCCTGCCGCCTCTTTTCCTGATGCATTAAGCTTTTTTGCTTTACCTGCCTGATTTTGAGTGTCCACTGTTTTTATCCTTATTTTTTTTGCTGTTTTACCTTTTGAACCATCTGATAATAATTATAAGTATTTTTCATTCCGTCAACAAAAGGGGTGAATTTAAACTCTAAAATATCCTGCAGTTTTTTACCTGAATAAGCAAGATGGATGTCAGGAGGAAAGGGCATCTGTATCTTTTTTCTGTTAATTGCTTCAATCTTCATTTTAATTGTTTCAAAATCTTTTCCGCTAACAGTTTTTAATGCGTCATAAAGTTTTGGATATGAAATAAATTCTTCTGAAGCAACATTTAACCCCTGATTAAACATATTTTTATTTAAAAAGCTTTTTATAATAATATGTGCAAGGTCAACCACATAAACAAAACTGAAAAGTGCCAGCCCTGGATCAGGAACTACAAGAGGTTTTTTATCTCTTATAAAATCAAAAAGCATGGACTCTCTTGGAGCATAATTATATTCTCCATAAACAATAGAGGGCCTTAGACAGGTAAACTCTATCCCTTTTTTTGTGCATTCTTCTTTTAATCTGCATTCTGCAAGCCACTTGTTGTATCCATAATCTGCATATTGGCCAAGTTCAGGCTGAACTGCTGTAAGCTTTGGCGCATCTTCAGATACTGGAAAATCCAATACATTTTCATAAATAGTAGTGGTGCTTATAAAAATGTAATGTTTAAGAGTTCCTGGAAGCAAGTGTATCATTTTGCTGATATGATCAGGATTATAACCACAAAAATCTATAAGCACATCCCAGTTTAAATCAGGTATTTTATTTTTAATATCTTCAGCATTTTCCCTGTTTCCAGTAAGTTCGACAAGTTTTTTTTTTAAAGGAGCATTACCTCTGTTGAAAACATGAATGTTATATTCTTTTTTGTTAATAAGCTCTTCAACAAGTATCCTTCCAGCAAAATAACTTCCTCCGATGATAAGGATATTTTTCATTTTTTATCTCCTTGGCTGTTAATTTTAAAGGTTTTACCATTTTGCAGAATAAAGCATGGTTCTAACGTTACCTGTTGTTTTTACCAAATTATAACTTTTTAAGTTAGAACCAAACTATGCAGATTTTTTTAGTTTAAGCAACTGAAAACTATGAACATACAGCTTTTTTCAATGTCTCAAGACTAATTCTGTCGATCATATCCCCTATTCGTTCTCCTTTTTTTCCGTTTTCACGGTAGTAATCAATTACCTTACCAACAGACTCCAAAGCTTTATCTGAATCAAGACCCTCTACAAGAGTTTCTGCAAGCCTGGGTTTTGCTGCACCTTTGCCTCCAACCAAAAGAGTCCATCCTGATTTAGTGCCAACAAGGGAAACATCTTTTATACAATTCTCAGCGCATTGGTTTTTACAGCCGCTAACAGCCATTTTTGTTTTGCTTGGCAGATCCATACCGTGATACTGCTTGTCTAGTTTCATTCCAAGACCAAGGCTGTTTTGCTTACCCATGACGCAAAATGTTGTGCCAGGACATACCTTAATACTTCTCATGCACAGCCCCACTGCATGTCCTGGAGGTATTTCAAGATCTTTCCATGCATTGTCAATATCTTCTTCCTTAATACCAACAAGAGCAATACGCGCAGCACTTGTTACTTTAACTGCTGCAGCATTATATTTTTCTGCAACATCAGCAATAGTCCTTAACTGTTCTGTTGAGACAACTCCACATGGCAAATGTGGCGCAATTGCGTATGTTTTTTTGTCTTGTTGAACTATAGCACCTTTTTCTCCAAGCTTAAGCATATTAAAAATCTCCTTAATATAATAATATTGTTTATAAATAAAAAATTTAAGATCACGTCATGACTTGTCTTTTGCACATATCACAGGCAGTGTCATTAATGTATCCAAATACAGACTTTTTTGCTTTATTCGCGGCTTTTTCTTACCTTTCAGTGTTTTGTTTTCAGTTTTAACCTTTGCCTTATTGACGTGAGCCTGTTTTTCCTCTTCTGCAATTTTTTTTATTTTGTACGCAGAATTAAGAAGTATTCCATATAAAATCCCGCATCCGATATCTTCTCTGTCAGCATCCCCTTTGAAAGCCAGCTTGATCATTTCTTCGGTAATTTTCAAAGTTTTTTTTATATTTTGATCACATGCTTTCATCTGTTTTTATCCTTAATAAAAAATTTATTTAAACTAATTCAAGATGTGTGCCAAAATAAAAGAAAAAATTAAGAGGCTAAATAGTGCTAAATATTCAACATGTTAGATTGGTATTTTTTTGTCAGGTAAAAAAATCAGTATAAATGCTAAAAATGACATGAGACATTTTAACAAACTGTCTCATTATAAAAAAGAGATAAACATCATAGAACTAGTTGAAATTAAAATAAATTTTTTCCATGTCTCATCTTTTATTTATGATACTTGTGCGTTTCTCGATACAGCTATCTCATTTCATACTATTTCAGGCATGGCTAATTTAGCATCGACTTCGCCAGGCTGCTAGAAAACGCAACTTATCCAATTTCTGCATTTTTGATACTTGAAGAAATTTTCATTCCGCAAGCAGCCTGTCTATGGTTGGATTTAAAAAGATAAAAAACAAGACATCTGATCTGTAAAAAAGGCTGCTTAGGTATTCGGTGCGAATCATAAAAACGTTGGATAGCGACTAAACACCAGAGCAGGCAAACATGTTGCTGGCAAATTGTTAAGACCAGAGACCTCACTTTATTATCCAAGCTGATGCAAAAAATGCAGGCCAAATTGTTTTTTGATATGGCCGCTAAACTTTACCAACAGGAGCCATATATATGGCAAATTCATCAGTCCCGTCCACTTTCAACAGTTTGTCAATCAGTTCCTGGTTGTAGGCGGCAACAGCACATGTACCTGCTTTGATTGATTCACATGCCAAATATAAATTTTGGCATACATGGCCGGCATCTATTGCTATTACTTTGTGTGCTGCAATTCCGTATCGCCATTCCATGCGATAAGGAATTGATGTCCAGATAAAAGTTACAGGAGCCTTACCAAAAAAAGGCTGATCAAGGGTTGCCTTAACAAGACTTTCCTTAAGGTTTTTTGTATGGTGCTCAAATACAAGCTGATGCTCAAGGGGCAGGTACCTGTAAATACCACCGCTATCTAGTCCAGAAACATTTAGTATGCACAGATATGTTTCAAAAGCATGACGGCAGCCTGCAGATGGCACAGTCCTGTAAGCTGTTGTTTTATCTACTTTTTTACGAATACCCTGGGTGGCCCACAGCAAAAAAGAAAGTTCCTCAAGATTTATTGGCTCAGACTTGAAGTTTCTACGGCTTTTGCGATTTTTGATGGCTGACACAAGATCTACAGATGATATGTTTTGCCATTTATCACTTGGTAAAAGATCAATTCTTTGAGTTTCCTTTAAAATTTTTTTTTCAATTGGAGGCGGCTTTATACCTTGCAACTGGCCTGTTTGATAAAAGTCGATGGTAAGTCGAACACTGTCTTTAAGAAAATAGCGATATTGTTCAAAAAGTTTATCATCCATGCATTTATTCCTCTTTTTTATATAAATAGTCAATGATTGTAGTCGATTGGTGATTGTATAAAAAAAATGTTAAATTTTATAAATCATGTGGAACCGCATCAGGATAATTGTTTATGAATCTATATAAGGTTGCTCTGCCAACACCCAAAATTTTTGCAGCCTTTGCCTTGTTTCCGCCTGATTTAACAAGCGCTGCTCTGACTGTATCAGCACCAAGTTTTCTGGGATGCCTGCGTTTTTCACCAGGGCTTAGATGCTCGGTAAGTTCCATTGGAAGATCGTTTAAACAAATCACATCACTCTTGCATTTAACAATCGCAAACTGGATTGTATTTTCAAGCTCTCTGACATTTCCAGGCCAGTTGTAATCCATCATTGCTGACATGGCAGCACCAGAAATACGAAGTAAACCGCGACTATTTTTTTTTGTAGTCTTATTTAAAAAATGTTTGGCAAGAAGAGGTATATCATTTTTTCGATTTCGGAGCGATGGCAGTTTTAATGGGATAACGTTGATGCGGTAATAAAGGTCATCACGAAATTTGCCTTTTTTAATTGCCTTTTTCAAGTCTTTGTTTGTTGCGCTTATAACGCGCACATCTATGGAAATTGTCTTTTCTGCCCCAATTTTTTCAACTGAACCTTCTTGCAGAAAACGCAGAAGTTTTACCTGTAGTGGTTTGGGAAGCTCCCCGATTTCGTCAAGGAAAATCGTTCCGTTATCTGCAAGCTCAAAACGCCCTTTTTTATCACGTATAGCTCCTGAAAACGATCCTTTCACATGACCAAAAAGTTCGCTTTCAATAAGGCCTTCAGGAAGAGCGCCACAGTTTATGGGTATAAAAGGAGCACCTTTGCGCGGGCTTTCATCATGTATTGCATGTGCAACAAGTTCTTTGCCTGTGCCTGTTGTTCCATAAATATGCACAGGCATATCATACATGGCAACATCACGGATTTGCTGAAAGACCTCCAGCATTTCCGAAGTTTGGCCAATTATATTTGAAAAGCCGGTAATTTCTCTGGCCTTGAATTTAAGGTTTATAAGCTCTGTAAGATCCTTAAAGGTTGCAAGGACTCCAAAATTTTCACCATTGCTACCTTTCATCATAACAGTAGACATCTCAACATGCCGTTTTTCCCCGGTTTTTGTTATAATGTTTATGAAATACTCTGCTTTATCATTTAAAAGCGGCGTGTCCCCGCAGAAAGCACACTGCTTACCACAAAAAGGCTCTGAAAAAGCTTTATGGCAGTCTTTACCTAAAACTTCATCTCTGGAATATTTTGTGATTTCTTCAGCTTTTTTATTAAAATAGAAGATTTGCCTGTTTAAATCGTGTGCAATTATGCCTTCTTTAAGGTTATCAAGAATCCGTTCAAGGTTTTTTGGGTTGGATACAATTTTTTTAAGTAAATTTTTTTCCATAAACTAACCAACTATATGAATTGATCAAGTTTGTCAAAACAATAGTTTTGGTAGTGTCCATATAGATATGGTCATTTTGTCCGATATCTCTAACCTTTCAATTGTGTCTTGTTTTTGATGTTCTTGATGTTTTTTTTGCAAAATTGTCTTTAAGTAATCTTTAGTGGCTTTAAGAAGAAAATAAGGTGACAAAAGAAACAAGGGTGTCCAAAATTTGTAAAAAACAGGCCATATTCATGGCGTGAAGTTGTCAAATCGGCTCAATAAAAAGTACAATTGATTTTTTCGTATTTATTTTCATCGTAGAGACAAGGCATGCCTTGTCTCTACCACGCTAATCATTGTAATCATCGTTGTTTAAAATCAATATTCCGTGCACATGGTTTGGTATAACCACAATTCACCCAATATTATATTTTTTGCATATTTAAACTGAATTTTCAGTTTAAATATATTTTAAAACAGAGACAAAGTTGAGGCCTGAAAAATAATTAAACCTTACAAACAGTAAAGCAAAAAATGCAGTATACTTAAAAAAAGCCTGGGTTAGCTTTTGTTTTATATATTATATCAAATGCTCTGTTCTGTTTAATATACTTTCCTGAAGTTCAGGAGAAAGGTCAACCCAGAATGCGCTGTAACCTGCTACTCTAACCTGAAGATCAGTATAGTTTTCAGGATTTTTTTGTGCTTTTATCAAAACATTGTTGTTAACAACATTGAACTGGATATGGGGAACTGTACCTTTTTCGTACCAGGTCCTTATGTAATTAGCAAACAACTCTTTGTTTTCATCTTCAAGAAACTGGGGCATAAATCTTTGATTGAAAAGCTGAGTGCCTGAAAATGGCATTTTACTTGCCGAGTTTAAAACAGCTGTAGGCCCATTTTTGTCAACCCCTGTCATGGGAGATAAAGAGCCGTCAGCAAGGAAACCACTCGCCATTCTTCCGTCAGGGCTGGCACCACATGCAAGTCCTGATGCCTGATAAGCTGCAACTGTGCTTCCGTCAAAAGTGACAGGATATCCCCATGCATCTTTTACTTTTCTGACAGTTTCATCAAATTTAACAGCAACTTTAACAGCCCAGTCATCTACAAATTGATCATCATTGCCATATTTTGGAGCGTTTAGAAAATCCTGGCGCATTTCTTCAGAACCTTCCCAGTTAGTTGAAAGAGCATTAATCAGTTCCTGCATTGTATATTTTTTTTCATCAAAAACAAGTTTTTGAATTGCTGCAAGAGAATCTGTAAGGTTTTGTTTTCCAAAGTTTACAAAATTTGGCCAGGTATTATACTCTTTTTGTACTTTTGTTAAGTCATCTCCTCTTTCAAGGGTCTCATTATTGAGGAAAGAGTTACATGGGTCAGGGTTATATTCCATTATTATTTGCTGAGCAATATTCCATGAAACTATTCCAACCTGTGTATAATAATGTAAACGTTCGCATAGTGCGTCAAGTATTTCATCAGAAGATTTTATTTCAAGTATATTTTTTATTGTTGGACCACTTTCTATGCGAGGAGTGTAAAGACCCATAGTCTCTTCAAGCAGTTTAAGAGAAAACAAAATCCCAATTTCTACAAGGCCTGATGTGTCTACAAATTTACCTGGGATATGATTTGCTACACATGCGCCAATTTGTGTTTTTCTTGCATCCTCAGGTGAATAACCCAGCATAAGTCCCCATTTTTCCAAAAGATCTTCATTGAAAAATGATGGATGACCTTGTCCTGTTCTAAGAAGATCAATTGCTCTATCTACAACAGCTGGTGATATGTTTCTATGGTATCTAAGTGCAATGGGGGGCTGGGTCAAATGACAATTAGCCACAGCTTCCATTATAAGACAGCTCAAATCATTTGATGCATCCTCTCCGTTTGGTTTGGAACCACAAATATTTGGCGTATAACCAACATCAAAGCCTGAAGTAACACTAAAGCTAAGAGGCCATTCAGGAGGTGAGCCAAGATCCTGTATTTTTAAAAGCAAAGATTCTATCAACTCAAGCGCGTTTCCTCTTGTGATTTTATCTGTTTCCATATCTTTAACATAATAAGGCCACCATATCTGATCTAGTCTTGTTCCACATCCATTGCCGCAAACAGCTAAAAAGCTTACTACAACATCCACAATCCAGAAAAACTGAATTGCTTCATAAAAACTGCGCGGAGGATTTGCAGGAACATGATCCAGATTTTCAGCTATTTGTTCCAGCTCTTTTTTTCGATTATCATCTTTTTCAACTGATGATAATTTTTTTGCAAGCTCAGCATAGCGTTTTGCAAAATGAATTATTGCTTTTCCGCTTATCAGCATGGCTTCCCAGTTATTTTTTTTATCAAGATATTCTTTTGGATCAATATCCATAACATTTTTTTTAAGATTTTCAAGCTTTGCTTCAATTCTTTTGATCCTTGCCTGCAGTCCTTCTTTATAAAGCATGTCATATTCATGTCCTGTAAGAGTGCGGGATTCTTCCCACAGGTTTAAAGTTACAGGATTGTCAAATCCTCCATTTATTATTGGAGAAAGATCTTCTGGTAATGCTGTTATTATTTTATCACGTACACATTTGCCATCCCAGTAGTCACAAATATAATCGATAATTACTTTTCTTTCATCATCTGAAACCATTTCAGAAAAACCGCCTGTTGTAATGGCTTCCGGCATCCACCATACGCTTGTTTCAGGATACCATCTTATTCTGTCTGGAGCGCCATTTGGATCACCAACAATAAGTTCATCAGGTTTAATAAAAATCGGCATTTCTTCACAAAGTGTTTTTATAGCCAATGCTTTTCTTATAACTGAGGATTTGCCTTCTGAATTTTTATATGCTTTTGTTACAAGACCTGCTCTGTGAATATCCAGTTTTACACCCTGCCCCTCACGAAAAGAACATTTTCCAATTCCCATGGCAACATTAAGAAACTCTTTTGTAACAGCTGCCTTCCAGTATAGTTCATTCCTTATTTTAGCGATTCTGGGAGTGGAGCCATATCCCCATTCAAAAGGCTTGTCTTTTGTTACCTTGTCTTTAAATGATATACTTCCAGGTTCCGGTATTTGAGCCATTTTTTCCTCCTTAACACATATATATGTTGAACTTTCTATTTTTTGAAAAGTAATATAAAATAATGGTTTGGTAATTTTTTCTAATTCTACAGGTTAAAAATCATGATTATCTGAAAAAATCACAAAAGATCGCATGGCTTCAGTTTTATAATCTATTGGAATTGTTAAATTTAAAATTTTTTACCAAACTATTGAATATATAAAATGAGATAGCATCTTTTTTTACTACAGGGAAAAGACATAAAAAGTCAATATTTTTAACAACAAAAACTTTACAAACCATTTTTTAGGAAAAGAATTTTAATTAAGTAAACGTAATCATAAATAATACCTTCGCCACTAAGCGGTTATTTTCTCCTCATGAATACGCCCTATCACGGGAATCTTCTCAAATAGCTGCACAATATTAATCGGTTTTGTGTTTTTAGGAAGTATTTCAAATAGCTCCTTAGCGTATCAAAGCCCGTGGTGGCAGGCTTTTAGGTCAAGAATACTTTCTTCAGCAGATGTCGCCAACATTGCCTGGTAAACATTGAGCATCCACATAGATAAATTGGCAGCATTGAAGACGGATTGCTCTTTTATGACCATGAGTTCCTCCATTCCCCAGTGCTGTTTTGCATCACGGAAATTAAATTCAATCTGGAATCTCAGGCGGTAATAGTCAATATTTTTTTCCCATTCAAGTTCAAGGTCGGTACTGAACAAAATAACGTGGGCAACCTTACCCGTCTGTACGTTTTTTTTGCTAATGATGATCACGTTCAAGGGGTCTGCAATTTTTTTATGTATCACGTTAAGTTGATAGATGCGGGTTAAGGATGTTGTTTTCTGTCTTTTCTGATTTCAAATGGGTCACTGGAAGGTTGCTGTAATCAACCCTATCACCATAAATGGGTCTTCTTTCCTTGCCGGAATAAACCCCATTCCATTTAAAATATAGGGCAGAGTTGTTGCGTAGTTTAGAGATGAGATGCAGATCAACCTGCCGTGTCATTTGGACGGCCGCATTGTTTCCAAATGCACCGTCATAAACAAAATAATTTGGCTGAATTGTATCACCAATCAGCTTTAGAAATTTTTTCAGCATGCCCTGCACCTGTATCATTTCAGCATTGAGTTCAACCTTGCGGTGGTTCTTGTTTTTTTGTTGGGGAGGATTTTTCCTGTTTTGGCTTTGGCAGAATCTGTTCTATCAGCATTGGCAATGATTTTTGCTTTTCAACATCTAGTAACGACAAGGTTTGAAAGGCAATTCCAGGGACTGCACTCTAGTAGATGGAAGAAAAAAATTTGCCAAGACCAAAAGTTTTTTTGCCTGATTTGGTTACGGTTGTAGCATCACCAGCAATAAGAATGGCATCTGTACTTTTTTTCAAAAATACT
>Ga0209345_10005249_pt1 | contig 12113 bp, 18 predicted proteins | sample Cruoilmetagenom7_FD_187294 | JGI IMG/M metagenome (GOLD analysis project Ga0209345, IMG submission 187294) | Oil polluted marine microbial communities from Coal Oil Point, Santa Barbara, California, USA - Sample 7 (SPAdes) (version 2) | ecosystem: Environmental > Aquatic > Marine > Oil seeps ...
CATTGACAGTAGCCGCCCAGGACTGGCCCTAGCCCACCCTCTGACTAAATAGTGACCAACTACAATGGTAAGACCAATTCACCAACATACTAATGGTAAGACCAATTGACCAATCTCATGTCATCACTAGGATAATGGTTATAAGCATATAACTAATTGTTATTGTACATCGTCATATTAATGTGATAGTCGCGACGTGCGCACATAATTAAGAGCAGAACCTATCTATCATGTAACAACATCAAAGTACATCATTTACTTAGATCATTTAGCTATCAATAAAGTCTCTCAATAAGTGGACATCTCCATACAATCAATATAACGACTTTAAATCAATAAAGAGTATGATTACATTCCTTTCAAATAAATGTCTCTAGAATCGTTCGTTTGACACGTTTAACGATGATATTGTCTACAAGTCTTGGTACACATGACTTTCGTGCCTATATAACTAATTGAACTAAATAAGTATATTCTTATTCCAAATCGTTATTTCACATTAGTGAATAAAAGACTATAATTAATTTACTTCTTGAGTAACTAAATAAGTTATTCAAATCTTGGACGAATGAGATTCAAGAGTAGAGTTCTTTAACAATTAGATAATAGTAATATTCTTAAAGTATAGTTGACTTCTTAGTATTAATTAACTAAAGAGACAAGTATGAACATTATAAATATACTAGACAAAGCTCATGAAGAATTTATGAATGACTCAAGTGACCAAAATTATACTCACTTTGTAGAAACTTACAAAGTATTGTTTCACTTACTTGATGATAAAGATAAAGTACAACTATTGAGTCATACTATAAAAACATATATAGGTGGTGACACAATAGACTTCTTTGATTCCTTTGAATATTAGTAACCTTTTTAGTATTAACTAATTATAGTTGATACTAAGAAATCAATTATACTTTAAAGAGAGAAATATTATGACTACTATTAAAAAAGATTACTTATCAATTGTTGCATTCCTTGAAGAGAACAAGAATAAGAAAGTTAGTACTATTCTTGATGAACTAAAGAGCATGTGCACAAAGAAAACCAATGATAAGACGTTTGAACTTGATGAAGAAGGTAATGTGACAAGAGTTTATTGTTATTATCACAAGTGTTGGGAAGATGTAAGTATTTATACTTATGGTCCAAAGAAAAATACTGCTAGCGGATTGAATACAATGTGCAAAGAGGGTGTTAGTCAGTGGACGAAACAACAGCGAGTAGCTAAACAAGCGAAGGAAGCACTTCTAACTAAATTAGGTACTGGAGAGCTGACTGTTGATGACTTACCTACTGAGCAAGCACTTATTGAGGAAATGAGAATCGCTATTGTTCCACATTCTATTGATACTAAATGGGATGAAGAACAAGCTGAAGACTAACTTTAATGTTGACTATACTTTAAGAATATTAACTAACTATAAAGAGATACTTATGAGCGATGAAGCTAATACGTACTTATGTGAATTGATAGGTGAGAGAATCTCTGACCTTGAAATGACCATGGAAGATAACCCTGAAGGTTCTGAAGAGCATACGTTTGCTCGTGATGAGCTAAAACTTGCACTTACAGCACTAGAGGAGTTATAGCATGAACTTATGTAAAGATGAAGTTATACTTATAGTGGATGCACTTAAGCACTCTACTGATATATTTGAAGACTTGGCCCAGGGTGGAACTAAACATACTAGTGAGGAGCATCTTACTTACTTGAAGGAGAAGGCACTGATAGCTAAGCTAAGAGTAGGTTTACCACAAACTAAGTGAAGCTAAAGTATGCGGGTCGTCTACTTATAGGGTAAATGACTACTTATACTTGAGATATTACTTTGTATATATAGTATATTAATATTATATTATATTATATATATATACTATACTTTAAATTTTACCATTCGCTAGTCATTCACCCGAAGGTAAGTCATACGACCGTAGGTGTATAATATGAAGGCTAGAGTAAATTGTGTTTTGATGACCATACATTATAAGCATATATAACATTGTTGTAAGTCATTGATTCTATTGATAAAAAAATAAACATATACTTATGCAAAGATTTGTATTATCATTATTGTTCATTTGGTATTGTAATTCATTGTCCTAAGTCATTGATTTTATTAGGATTGTCCTTTACTTTGCCTATTTATAAGAGTTCGATACATGATTTACAATTACTACATAATGGAGTACATAGCATGATAAAGAAAGAAAACTTACTTATACAGCTTGCACAAGAGTTCGTTAATCAAAATGTGAAGCCTGAAGCACTTATACCATATAGTGAAGAGCATCACGCTTCACAAGGTATAACCAAAGAGGACTACATCCCGATTACTTACTTAGCTAAGCGGATGCAACGCTCTGACCTTAGGCATCTTGAGGAAGCTGACGTACTTAAGTACTTTGCACACTATAAACGTGAGCAGAATCCCATCGATGCAAGCACGTTCCTTAACGTAGAGATTAATGACAGTATTGGCCCACTAACCTTAGCTCAGAAGATTTATATACGTGATAACCTCTCGGACACGAACGCTGAAGCCCTCGCGGTCCATGTGAACACAAACGCGCAGAATGTAAGGTTAGCTCAAGCAGGCAAGTTTCATGTGCCTAAAAAGACCACACAACAGACCGAGCGTCCATACGGCCCACTTACTGTAGAAGAGAAGATTTACATCCGTGACAACGAGGCGGGTGAGCCTACGTCATACCTCGCAAGCAAGTATAACACTGCTTATATTAATGTACAGCGTGCACAGACTGGGCAGTTTGCTACACCGCAAGCACCTCAACAACACTCTCATAGTCGTCCATTTGGTCCGCTGACCATTGAAGAGAAGCGTGACATACGTGACAACCGCCAGGACGAGCCTACATCACAGTTAGCTCTAGAGTATAACACTCATACCTCAAATATACACGTAGCTAAGAAAGGTATGTTCACTGATACTACTCAGGCTGTCACGTTACAATATAAGTATAATAAGCTTATAGAGATACTCGAGGAGCACGACATGCTTCACACTATAGAGGGACTGTGGTAATGAGTAAGCATAGTTATATACCGCCGCTGTTAAGCGCACTCTTAACGCTAGACATCGCTTTAGCTTATCACGCACATAAGAACAAGAACGGTGTGGTTCGCAAGACAGCACGCAGATTAGTAATGAAGCAAGAAGGTCAGGGCAAGGAGTACTTACAGTTATTGATAGCATCTAAGACACCATACCTTGCACTTATGACATTAAACAAAAGACTAGGAGAGTTAACATGAAGACCAACATTATAGAAGAAAGATTATTAGCTAAAGAGTTAGAGCGCATACAGGCAGAGATTGCTCGTGGCATGACTATCGTTAACGCAGTGCTTAGCGACTTGCCTCGTGCATGTACAGCTAAAGATAGCCAGGAGGAAGCTCGTTGGATAGTAGCGTTGTTCCAGCATCACTTATCCTACAAGACAGGCACTCACAAGCATCAGATAACCACTCCACTAGCTAAAGACTTCCCATCGTCAATGCGTGAGCGGATACTTAAGCAGGTCGTTGAGGTATTCCTCGATGAGGTTGAAGCAATGCAAGAGATAACAAGCAACCTGGAGTAACTTATGGGCACGAAACAAGACGATATAGAGGCATACGTCAACCTTTATAAAAGTGTACACAATCACAAGCCTCGTGGTTTAGACCTCCAATCCTGGTCTCGTGAGGAGCTCCAGCAAGGCATCAGAGTACTATCAAGACTAGGCGATACTGATATAACTAAATAGAATATCCTTAGAACAAAACGTTATTTCGCATAGTTAAATAAACATAATATAATTTACTTAGATTAATTAAATACACCAACGGAGAATACCATGAACGAATTAAATCAGAATGCAGCAACACTAATAGTCGGCGAAAATCTTAAAGCAGTTAAAGTAGAGTTCATTAAAGGAAGCACGCGCTACTCATACTTGTGTGCTCATGATGTAGAAGAAGGCCAGCAAGTGATTGTTAGCGGCTACGAAGGTAAACTTAAGATAGTCACAGTAGTAGAGGTCATGGATGCTATGGACCTGGACTTAGACGTTGATTACACCTATAAGTTTGTCTTGTCTACTATAGACACCCAGGTACATGATACCATCGTAGAGACCCGTGATGAGCTTAAGAAAGCTATTGCTCGTGAACAGCGTCGCACTGTGCTTGATAGCATTAAAGAGCGCATAGGCGGTTCAGAGTTAGTTACTAAACTATTAGCTAACATAACTAAATAGAATATCCTTATAACAAAACGTTATTATACATTATCACATAATAACGATATTATTACATAGTCAAGATTAATTAAGACTTGAGCACAGTTCAGGTCTAATCATAACGAGGCAATAGTGCCTCATAACACTACTGGAGTCCACTAAAATGGCTACTATTAAAAAAGCGTTCGTACCAATCATGTCTTTACTTGCTGCATCTTTAGGTTCTGTACTTACTCAAGAAGTATACGACCAAGCTGAAGCGTTAACATGTGCTAAAACAGGCAATGGCGGTTCACAAGCTACATCATTCCACAAAGACGATGAAGGCAATGTAGTTGCTATCCGTTGTTCTTACTTCCAAGAATGGTTCAAGCCATCTGAAGTAGAGTTTGGTTTGAAAGCATCAAGCGCATCAGGTTTTAACCCAATGTGTAAAGCGGCTGTATCAGCATGGACTAAACAGCAAGCAGACTTCAAGAAAGCTAAAGAAGCTTTGTTAGAAGACGTTGTTAACGGTGACTTAGAACCTGGTGACATCACTGCTAAAATTGAAGAGCTTGAAGAAGCTCGTACAACTACTGTTGCACATGACTTCACAGGTTACGAGACCTTAGAAGACGTACTAGCAGCGATATAACCCCCTGGTTATAAAACTTTGTGGGAGAGGGTCACTTATTGTGGCCTTTCTTTCAAACCTCCACTAACGTGACACATGCTTATGAGTAACTACCCAGATAACATTAGACAGTTCGATAACCACCCTATGAGTCCATTCTATGTAGAACCTACGTACGTGTGTGCACAATGTAATACCCCTAATGAGATAGCAGATATGCGAACAGAGACTTGTTGTAAGCAGTGTGCTGAGGAGATAGAACCTGATGAATAACGACTTCACACCGCACATTCTAACCGCTATTGTGTTGGTTATACTACTAGTAGTCTTTGTATGGTGTACTGATGATAAATAACGATACTGTCAAACGCCTGCTTAAGAGCGGTGACTTCACTCATGCGGAGATAGCAACTTACTGTGGTCTCTCACGTAGCAGAGTCACTCAGATAGCAGGCAACACCGGTACAAAGCAGAACACATTAACAAGCACGCAATGGGACACTCTCTTAGCAGAGTACCCTGCACAAACTATAACTTATTTAGCTAAGAAGTACAACATTAGCAGAGCAGCAATATATCAGAGGATAAACAAATGATTGACGTGACATTGTACCAGGTAACTTTAGGTAGTACCTACAATAGTAGTGCAAATGAGGATGAGTTCCTTAAAGAACAACAGAAGTACAAAGACTTAGGTTTTGAACTAACTAAGTACAACCCTGATAGCACTTACCAATACATGGTAGAGAATGCTAGTAGCATAGTAGTGTTAAACAAAGACCAGTTAGTAGCTTACACTATAGCAGGTATAAGTATGACGGACATTAAAGAGATAGTAACAAGTGTTGATGTCGCTGAGTACCTCCCTAAGCTTGCAGATAAGAATATGCCTGTAGGTGTTGCTAACCACAATGAGTACAACACGTTGTGTGAGGTCCACATGCCTGGTCAAGCTCTGTCTATGTATAATGACATGAAGTTGTTAGAAGATAGTTGTTCAGATGTCCTCCAGGAAGCCCTAAACGAGGGATGGCGTATCGTAGCAGCATGTCCTCAGCCTAATCAGCGACGCCCAGACTACATCTTAGGTAGGTTCGACCCGAGACACAACGGTGAGAAGTACGCTAAACGCTAGTCAATGAAATTGATTGTTTACAAAACAAAATTTTCGTTATATAATAAATAATGCAATTAACGAGGAGAAGCATGTGAGACCTAGAAAACTACTATCATCTAAAGCACTAGTTACCCTGGAGGTTAAAGTCAAGGCTGGTATACCTCTAGCAGCGGCTATGCGTCAGATGAAGATTGACATGAGCAGACCAGCGGTAGCTAAGTTATTGGTCTGGCTTCAACGAGCAGATGGAGACAGTGGCATTGACAGTCTAATGCTCACATTAAACTTATTTCCTGAGTGGCTTGATGCAGACAGTATGCTACCACAAGAGCAGCCTGATACCTGGGTATTTGAAGGACACTTCCCAACTAAAGGTGCCTGGACATGCAAACAATAGAGCCGTTCAGTGCACTCGGATGGCACACAGTCCCGTTAAAAGGGAAGCTAGAAAGATTAGAAGGTGGTATTAAGACTATACCTAAATTCGAGTCAGGTTGGAGACAACACTACCAGGAACACAAGAACACTGTTAGAGCTAAGCTTGGTGGTACTATCACTGGTGAGGTCTCAGGTATCATAGCAATAGACTGTGACAACGAGACTACATGGAAAATGTTCCAGGCACTAGACCCTGACTATGCATTCGTATTCTTGTCCAAAGGTAAAGGTTATGCAGCAGGTACTCTGATATACAAGTTTGATGAAGACCTGCCAACAAGCTTCAGTCTAGCAGACAACAAGATTGCTCTAGACGTGTATGCTAATAATGGTTTTGTTTACTTGCCTACAGAGTCTAACAAGACTAAAGAGCTTATGGTCAAGATACCTGAGCTTAAGGAAATGCCTGCAACTACGAAACTTATGTTGCAACAGTTACACTTAGCTAAGAACCAACCACAGACCGCTGATGGTCCTGTAGCACCTAACGTGGACAAGTCTAGTTGTTTAGCTCCGTTAGTAGAGCAGTTCGTTGTTAGTAAAGAGTACATGCAAGGCTTGTTTAAGGTTATCACACCACGAGACTTTAGAAAGCTTGAAGGCTACGTAACTAAAGGGCACCTGCATCCTAAAGACATCCCTGATGGTCGAGGCTCAGAGTATCTAAGCAAGGTCAGTGCTATATTCGGTGCTGATAGTAGTATTAGCTTAGACCTGTACGTCCAGGCAATGAACTTGATTAACTCTCTATGGGAATCTCCTATGGAAGATGACAAGTTCGAACATACTATACTTGACCCTATGCTTAATCAAACAGCAAAGATTAATGGCAAGATAATATGGCAGTACAATGAGGACTGGAAGCAGCATCGTCTAGTCTTACACACTAAAAGACAGTCTAACATGGAGCTTGGCTTTGATGATAACCGTAATCTATATTACTGCGTTGATGTTGTTAATGAGCATGTTAAGCAGTTTGGTCGTGATACTGAGCTTCAAAGTTATATTGAAGCAACTGCTATCAATACCCCCAAGAAAGCCGAACTTAAGCGTAACCTCCCTATTCTTAATGTTGTTGCTAAACCTAGCCTTCCTTTCGGGTTCAGTTTTGATGATGATTCGATAGTCAAAACCTTAAACACGTTTAAACACACGCCTGAGTTAATGATTCTTAATAACCCGAATGACTATAAAGAATTTTACAAGCGACCAACGACTACATTAAAATATTTTGAAACGCTGGTTCCTGAAGAGAGCATGCGCAATTATCTCTTAGGCTTCACCAAACGTAAGCTAACTAATTTTGAATACAGTCCTGTGATTCTATACTTCATGGGTGCTCACGGTTCAGGTAAAGATACCTACGTGCAGATATTAGAGACTATCATGGGTCATGTAGCACGACCAACAACTAAAGAGTTTCTTGAGGTCTATAACGCATGGTTATTAGATACTTACTTTGTTCAGCTCGATGAGTATGGTAACCAGTTAACGCGCATATCAGATAAAGAAGAAGCTCTAGGTAAGCTAAAGACTTACACTGGTAAGCAGCAAGTTATGATACGAGCAATGCGCACAGATGGCTTCTCGTATAAGCACAACGCCACGTTCATTATGACAGCTAACAAGAATCCCTTGATGCTTGAAGATGGTGACCGACGTATAGCATTCATGCCTACACCTAATGTATTAGCTAAAGCAGACTGGGTAGTTAACCAGGGTGGTATAACAGTTATCCATCAGCAGATAATGGCTGAGATTAAAGACTTCTGTTACTATTTAGCTACTGAAGTAGAGATGCTAGCACCGCAAGAGTACATGGTTCCTCCAGAGTCAGAGAGTAAACTAAGTCTCATAGCGGATAGTATGTATGCAGCACAACGTATAGCTTATGCATTACACCATAAGATGTTTGATTACTTTAAAGAACTCTGTATTGACTACGGTTCTACCACTACACTGCAGGCGCTCAAGAACGAGCATCTCACTGAAGAGAACGTAGAACCGCTGTACATGGCAATGACTGAGATGCAAGGAGACATGCGTAGCTTAAGCAAAGCTATACGCGGCATGGGCATAGAGATACACAACGACACATATAAAGTGTTCAACGATAACCCATTTGAAGCAGAGGAAGAATGATGAAAATACTAACATTAAAAGGTGATGTATTAGAACATAAAATACCTGCAGGCATCCGAGGTCTTAGAATAACACAAGTAGCTTTAGACAGCATGGATGTAAGCAATATCTTAAATATGCATGAAGCAGACATAGTGTCATTCTTCATGACTTTAAAGGCGTCTATGCGTGTACCGCTAGGAACATCTAAGGAGTAAACTAATGCTTAATACATTCAAACAATTCCTTGAGGACCCTCGAGCTTGGGATATGTATATAACAGGTAGAGCAGGTACTGGTAAGACTACAGACCTGAGCTACCTGGTTGATTACTGTCATGCGGCTGAGATAGAGTGCACTGTATGTGCGTTCACTCACAAGGCCTGTAACGTTCTAGCCAGCAAGCTAATGCCTGGAACTAACATAATAACATTACACAAGTTCTTGAATAAGCGACCAACAATTAATGGTAATGCTACTAACAAGAAACACATTAGCAGTAACTGCCAGGTTGGGGCTGCACAAGAAACTACAATCTTGTTTATTGACGAGTACTCTATGGTAGGTGAGAAAGACCTCATGGACCTTAGAGCAGATGACATCAAGATTGTGTGGCTCGGTGACCCGTACCAGCTACCTCCGGTCGGTGACGTTGCAGCAGTTAGTCCCAGTGGTAACTACCAGGTAGTGCTTACTGAGATAAAGCGTCAAGCTAAAGATAACCCTCTAGGTCAGACCCTGGAGCAGCTTGTCGGGTTTATCGAAGGTAAGCCTGTAGTACCTCTAATGGAGAACGCTAACTTTCTTCGTGGTCGTGACTTAGCTATGGAGCGTGGTGATATTATCCTGGCTTATACTAATGAACGTGTTCAAGAGCTTAATGCAAGAATACAGTCATATACGAAGCCCATAGAGAACGATATGTTGTTTAGTCCTACCACTAGACATCATTATAAATTTCTTGGATGGACTGACTTTCCGACGCAAATAGAGCTCCCATTCGGAGACCCATTGACACTTGGTTCTAAGTATAAGACGTTAGAATATCTTATCAAAAATCATACGAAATTTGCGATTCTAGAAGACCTGGATGGAGATATTGTGACAATGGCGGCTGTGTTCGGTCACTATGATTACAAGATGAAGCTAGAGGAGCTTAAGAGTGCCGCAGCTGAGTCTAATCGAGTAATCGAGGCTGACTTTAAAGGTCATAAAGCAGCAGCTTGGGCAGCACAGAACAAAGGTCATGTATTAGCTAAGCGTAGAGCTAAAGCATGGCGTGACTTCCTTAGCTTCAATGAGTCAGCAGTCTGCATAGATTTCACACATGCTATGACCGTTCACAAGTCCCAGGGTAGTACGTATGAGACAGTCCTGGTAGACACAGAGGACTTGCATAAAGCAGCTTACTTCAGCATGAAGACTTACCTTCAGCTAATGTACGTGGCTCTCTCACGAGCTAGTAAAAAGGTTATAACTAATTAATTAGATATAGCAAAAAGTTATTATACAAATTGAATAAAAAAGAATATAATATTATCTGTTCAGTTGATTGACTGTTCAAAACACATAAACTCACTACATAAGGTATACACAAATGGCTAATGCTATAGAAAAAATCAAAACTCCTAAAGGCGCTTTAGAATGGGTAACAATTGCTGGCGAAGGTAAAGAAAACCTTTCAGGTAAAATGAAGTACCAAGCTAACGTTGTTCTTGACCCTAAAAACGTTCCTGCAGACCAAGCGATGCTTGACAAGATTGATGCTTTCTGGAAAGAGAATAAACCTAAAGGCTTTAAACGTCCGCCTAAATCTACCGGTTACTACTTACATGATGTTATAACAGACGCTGATGGCGATGCTGTTTATGACGAAGAAACAGGCAAAAAAGTCTTCGATAAAGAAGGTAAAGTACATCTTACATTCTCTACTGACACCACATTCCCATCTGGTGACACTAAAGTTGTTAAAGTGTATAACGCTAAAGCTAACGTTATTAGTCTTGGTGACAAGTCTATCGGTAACGGTTCTGAAGGCTACATTGCTGGTGCAATGGGTATCTACGAAGCTAAGCAAAAAGGCAAAACTATTGACGCAGGTGTTACTCTGTACTTGAACGGCATTCAGCTTACCAAGTTCGTCGAGTTCACTGGTGCTGATGATGGCTTTGAGGCTGAAGAAGGCGATGAAGATGGATTCACTGGCGTAGACGCTGATGAAAACGACTTCGAAGCTGAAGCAAAAGTTAAACTATAAGTTTCCCTCTTTGGTGGCTACCGCCCGACTTTGGTAGTCACCCTTTTTACAACGACAGTGCTCGTAACCAAGCACTCTAATAACAAGGTATAATTTATGAAAAACCTATATGTACAAGTTGCCTTTCCTGGTGGCCGCCAATTGTATACTTACCGCACTCCTCGTGTTATCGAACCCAAAACCCTTCTTGTAGTACCTGCTGGCAACGAATTCAAAGTCGTTAAAGCTCACTCCATGCACAATACCGATAAAAAGCCTTTAAAGCAAGGTATCGATTACAAGTGGATTGTCCAAGAAGTCGATATGACTGAATACACCGCTAACTCCTGGGTAGAGCACAAAGGTAAGGACAGACTATGAAGACGCCGTACAAGATATATCCTATCGCTGAAGCCTTTGCACTATTTAGGTCTGATGAGCCCTTATTCACTGACTGTGAGACTATGGGACTTTATGGTCAAGTGCGTCTGTTACAAGCTTATCAACCACATCTAGACCACGTTGTTATGGTAGACACTCCAGACCCAATGTTATTAGCTATGCATTTAGATAAGTTTAATACTGTGTGGCATAATGCTCACTACGATTTAACCACCATTCAGCAGCAAACAGATACACGTCGGATTCCCACAGCGTTTGAAGACACCTTCTTACTTGGTCGCTTACATTTCGCGGACAAAGAGAAGTTTAGCTTAGACCAAACGTTTGAGTATGTTCTTGGTTACTGTCCTTATACTCGTCAGAACCTGGATAAGAAGAGCTTGCAAAAGTCTGACTGGTCCAAGCTAACATTAACTGAAGACCAACGCTTATATGCAGCAACTGATGTATTCTATATGCCACAGTTGTGGGAAGCGGTTAAAGCTCGTGTTGAAGATACAAGTTACAAGCTTGATATGTTAACTCTTCGCTATTGTCTAGACTTCCAGTGGAATGGTATGCCTCTTAATAAAGACAAGCTTTACTTCCGCCATCAAGATAACGAGCAGATTATCCGGCAGATTAACTTACCCATCAATGCTAACTCTTATAAGCAAGTACGTGAGTGGTTAGGTGGTATTACTGAGTCAGATGCTTTAGCTTTAACTAAGATGTCACTCCAGGGTAACACTGGTGCTCATCAGATACTTCAAGTGCGTCGTCTTCGTAAACAGAATAGCTTCTTAGACAAGTTTGATACCACTGATGGCCGTATATACGGTAAGTTTCTACCCAGTGCACGTTCAGGTCGCTTAACTAGTAAAGACCAGAACTTACAACAATTACCACGCAAACTAAAAGGTATGTTTGAAGCACCTGAGGGTAGAGTCCTGGT
>Ga0209345_10005250_pt1 | contig 12110 bp, 9 predicted proteins | sample Cruoilmetagenom7_FD_187294 | JGI IMG/M metagenome (GOLD analysis project Ga0209345, IMG submission 187294) | Oil polluted marine microbial communities from Coal Oil Point, Santa Barbara, California, USA - Sample 7 (SPAdes) (version 2) | ecosystem: Environmental > Aquatic > Marine > Oil seeps ...
GTTTAGTATATCTTTTAAAGAAGCGTATATCTATTTTAATTCAGAGTTGTCTTTATTATCTTTAATAACAAATCTTTCCACAACTCTCTTTGGACAAAATGACTTTGCACTTCGTGGACCATTTATATTATTTTATATAGGAAGTTCACTTCTTTTATATTATCTTACAAAAGATTTTTTTAAAACAGAACTTCAAAGAGTTATATCTGTTGCTATATTTATGATATTACCTGGGGTCAATAGTGCTGCACTTTTAGTCAATGAATCAATCATAGTAGTATTTTTTACTTTATTATATTTGGTAATTTATAAAATAAAGAAGAGACACTGCTATGTGTTATTAATATTATTTCTATTTCTAGATAACTCTTTTGCCATACTCTTTTTAGGATTGTTTTTCTATTCATTAGCAAAAAAGAACAATAAGTTATTAGTGGTATCATTAATATTATTTGGAATATCTATGTCATATTTTGGATTTGATATAGGTGGAAAACCTAAAAGTTTTCTTCTTGATACATTTGGTATCTATGCTAGTATATTTTCTCCTGTTTTATTTTTGTACTTTTTTTATGCAATTTATCGAATCGGTATTAAACAAGAAAAAGAGATTATGTGGTATATCTCTGCTACTGCATTAGGATTGTCTTTAATATTTTCATTGAGGCAAAATATTAAGATAGAAGATTTTGCACCATTTGTAGTAATTGCAATACCCCTAATGGTAAAATTGTTTAGTCATAGTTTAAATGTAAGATTAAAAGAGTTTAGAAAAATACATTATAATATGATGCGCTTAGCCCTAGGTGTTTTAATTGTAAGTTTTTTAGGATTAGTTTTTAATAAATATATTTATATATTTTTAGAAAACTCAAGCAAACATTTTACTTATAAATATCACATTGTAAAAGAGTTATCAGAGGAATTAAAAAGTAGAAATATTAATGAAGTATATACAAATGATTCAAAACTTGCATTAAGACTAAGATTCTATGGGATTAATAGCTCAGAAAAATATATAATAAGTAGAAGATTATTTAACAATCGCTATGAATTGATAGATATAAAATATTTTAATAGAATAGTAGAAAGATACTATCTATACAAGAGATAATAAAAGAATAGTGTTACTAAACTAAACACTAATTTAGTTGAAAACAATAAAAGTGTTACTTTTTGCTAACTTTTATTATTCACTAGATAAGATTATAAAATAAAAATTCTTATAAGGGGAAAGTATGGCACAAAAAGCAATACGAGAATATGATGGAAAAGCATTGTTTTCGAAACAATGGGAAAATTATTTTAGTGGATTTCACTATGGTTTTAAATCTGTATTAGTAACAAGTGGGAAAGAACTACTTGAGATCTCTAAACAACACGGATTTGAATGGTTAAAACAAGAACCACTAGTAGCAAAACCAGATATGTTATTTGGTAAGAGAGGGAAAAATGACCTTGTATTATTTAAAACAAATAAACCAGGTGATGTAACTTTAGAGGAAGCAGCAAAATGGATAGATGAAAAGATGTCACATAATACAACTCTTCTATCTGGTCAACATGGTATGTTAACACATTTTGTTGTTGAACCATTCACACCACACACGCAAGAGCAAGAGTACTATATCTCAGCAACTACAGTTGGTGAAGATGATGTATTATATATGTCAGCTGAAGGTGGTATGGAAGTTGAAGAGGGTTGGGATGAAAAAGTTAATGAAGTAGCAATCCCAATTACTATGAGTGATGCAGATATGGAACACGCAGTAAAAGCAAATATTCCAAAAGATATTCCTGCAAAAGATAGAGAGAAATTTGCTTCATTTGCAATACAGTTTTTTAAATTTTATAGAGATATGAATTTTGCATACTTAGAGATAAATCCAATAGTAATGTTAGAAAATAACGATATGGCTATCTTAGATTTAGTTGCAAGACTTGATGATACAGCTGGATTTATGATGGCTGATACATGGGGAGATATTGAATATCCAACTGCTTTTGGTATGGAAGATCAAAGCCCAGAAGAGAAAGCAATAGCAGATGCAGATAGTAAATCAGGTGCATCATTAAAATTAACAGTACTTAATCCAATGGGAAGAATCTGGACAATGGTAGCTGGTGGTGGTGCATCAGTTGTTTATGCAGATACAATTGCAGACTTTGCAGAAGCAAATGGTGGAAGTGTAAAAGATCTTGCAAACTATGGTGAGTATTCTGGTGGACCAACTACAGGTGAGACAAAATTTTATGCAGATACTGTAATTGATCTTATGACAAGACATAAAGACCCAAAAGGTAAAGATAAAATTTTAATCATAGGTGGTGCAATTGCAAACTTTACAGATGTTGCAAAAACATTTACAGGAATTATCCAATCATTTGAAACAAATGCAGAAAAAATGAAAGCACATAATACAAAGATTTATGTAAGAAGAGGTGGACCAAACTATGAAAAAGGTCTTAAAGATATCAAAGAAGCAGCAGATAGATTGGGATTATACATAGAAGTATATGGACCTGAGACACATGTAACAGATATTGTTAGAATGGCATTAGAGAAGTAGGGAGTAACAATGGCACAATTATATACTAAAGATACACAAGCAATTTTTTGGAATAATAATAAATCAGCAATCCAAAGAATGTTGGATTACGATTATACAATCAAAAGAGAAACACCATCAGTTGCAGCTATCGTAGCTCCAACAAGTTCTGGAAAATTTGATAAGTTTTTCTATGGACCAGATGAGATTATGATTCCATTATATAAGAATACTAAAGATGCTAAAGAGGCACAACCTCAAGCAGATGTATTATTAAACTTTGCATCATTTAGAACAGCATATGATGTTACAATGGAAGCATTAGAGATTGGTGGATTTAGTTCAATCATGGTAACAGCAGAAGGTATACCAGAAAGATTAGCTAGAAAAATGAATCAAGCAGCAAGAGATAAAGATGTAATCGTTATTGGACCTGCAACTGTTGGTGGAATTAGTCCAGGTGCATTTAAAATTGCAAATGTTGGTGGTACAATTGAAAATATTGTTAACTCTAAACTACACAGATGTGGTTCATGTGGACTTGTAACAAGATCAGGTGGATTATTTAATGAGTTATCAAATATTATCTCTATAAATGCTGATGGTATTGCAGAGGGTGTTGCTATTGGTGGAGATAGATTTGTTGGATCTGTTTTTATTGACAATATGCTTAGAATGGAAAAAAATCCAGATGTAAAATATATGGTACTTTTAGGTGAAGTTGGTGGAACTGAAGAGTATAAAATTATAGAAGCAGTTAAGAATGGTCAAATTACAAAGCCAGTTATTGCATGGTGTATAGGTACTATTGCTAAACACTTCTCAACAGGTGTTCAATTTGGTCATGCTGGAGCTTCTGCAAATGCAGAAGCTGAAACAGCAGCAGCTAAAAATAAAGCTATGGCAGAAGCTGGTATATTTGTACCAGATTCATTCAATGACTTACCAGATACAATTGCAGAAGTTTATAGAAAACTAAAATCTGAAGGTATAATCGGTGAGATTGCTGAACCTGAGATGAATGTATGTCCAAGTGTTAGAAAAGCAAAAGAGTTTATTTGTACAATATCTGATGATAGAGGTGAGGAAGCTCACTATTGTGGTTATCCTATTAGTTCAGTTGCAACTCCAGATACTGGATTTACAGTTGGAGATGTAATGTCAATTCTTTGGTTCAAAAAAAGATACCCAAGATGGGCTGTTGATTTCTTAGAAACAGTACTTAAAACAGTTGCAGACCATGGTCCAGCAGTAAGTGGAGCACATAATGCTAAAGTAACTGCAAGAGCAGGAAAAGATGTAATCTCTTCACTTATCGCTGGGTTATTAACAATTGGTCCAAGATTCGGTGGAGCTATTGATGGTGCAGCTAAATACTTTAAACATGCAGGTGACAATGATATGACTCCTGCAGAATTTTTAGGATATATGAAAAGCCAAGGTGTTCCAATCCCTGGTATCGGGCATAGAATTAAGTCTCTTAAAAATCCAGATTTAAGAGTTGAAGGTCTTAAAAAATTTGCTAAAGAAAATTTTCCAAGTACGCCACTACTTGATTATGCATTAACAGTTGAGCAATTAACAACATCTAAAAAAGAGAATTTAATTCTTAATGTTGATGGTACAATTGGTATTTTAATGATTGATATGTGGAGAGCATTAGGGTATGAAGATGATGAGATTGATGTATTTATTGAAGCAGGTGCTTTAAATGCATTCTTTATTCTTGGAAGAAGTATAGGGTTTATTGGTCATATCCTTGATGAAAAACGACTTGCTATGCCTATGTATAGACATCCAATGACTGACATCCTTTATGATGTTAAAAAAGCTCCAGAGCTTTAATAAGTTGTTAAAAAAACACAAAAGCCATCTCAAGATTGAGGTGGCTTTTTTTATATGAAAAAAAGTTTTTCACTTCTTGAAATTATTCTTGTAATATCACTCATTGCAGTTGTTATTGTAGTGTCTCTGCCAAAACTATCTATATCTAAACTAGAACTAGCAACTGATAAAATTCTAATATATCTTAACTATACAAGATATACAGCTATGATAGATAATAAATACAGTATTGATGACAATGAATGGGAGAAGAAAAGATGGACATTAAAGTTTCAAAACTGTTCCAATGAAGAGGATGGACTCTACTTTGTAGTCTATAGTGATGAAAGTGGAGGTACCGCACACTTTAAAAAAGAGGAGACACTCAAAGACCCTTTGAATAATAAATATCTTTATAGTGGCTATGATTGTATCCCCAATAATAATGAATCTTCAGATATATTATTGACAAAAAAATATGGTATCGTAGATGTAGATATTAGTTGTAATACCACAGCAACAATAGGTCAAATAAGTTTTGGGGAAGATGGAAAAATCTATTCACAACTAGGGACAAATATAGAATCTATAACACAACCTTGTAGTATAAAATTAACTGATAGCAATAATAATTCTAGCACAATAATTATAGAGCCAAACACAGGTTATATACATAAGCAATAATTTGATATAATCACTCCATAATACTAAAGACAAGGTCAATCAAATATGCAATTTGAACAATACCCTTTTGAAAGATTAGCGCAATTGCTTGAGAACTCAAAGGGAAATCAGAAATATGAACCAAGTAGTTTAACTATTGGAGAACCACAGTTTACTACACCACAATTTATACAAGATGAACTCTCAAATAGTGCTAGTTTATTAAATAAATACCCTAAAAGTGCAGGAGAAGAGTATCTAAAAGATGCAATGATAAACTTTGTATCAAAACGATTTAATGTAGATTTATCTTATGATGAGATTATTCCAACTTTTGGTACAAGAGAAGTTTTATTTAACTTCCCTCAGTTTGCACTATTTGATAAGGAAAATCCAACTATCGCTTTCCCAAATCCTTTTTATCAGATATATGAAGGTGCAGCGATTGCTAGTGTAGCAAATGTAATTCATATGGATATGACAAAAGAGAATAACTTTTTAGTAGATCTTGCAGATGATGAGCTAAAAAGTTGTGATTTAGTTATTTTAAATTATCCTAATAATCCAACAAGTGCAACAATAACAAGTGAAGAATTATCAAAATGGGTAAATAGAGCCTTAGAATATGATTTTATACTTATAAATGATGAATGTTATAGCGAATTGTATTTTGATGAGACGAATAAACCCTTGTCGCTATTAGAAGCGTGTAAAATGGTTGGTAACAATAGTTTTAAAAACTGTTTAGTACTAAACTCTATCTCTAAAAGAAGTAGTGCACCAGGGCTTAGAAGTGGCTTTATAGCAGGGGATAAAGAGATATTACAAGAGTATATGAAATACAGAACTTATGTAGGATGTGCATTACCTTTACCATTACAAAAAACTGCCGCAGTTGCTTGGAACGATGAAAAACATGTGGAAGAATTTCGAAAGCTTTATAAAGAAAATTTTGAAATTGCAAGTAATATATTAGGTATTAGTGCACCAGAAGCCACCTTTTATATTTGGTTTGAAGTTGAAGATGAATTAAAATTTACAAAAGAGCTTTATGAAACTAAAAATATCAAAGTATTACCAGGAAGTTTTTTAGGGCGAAATGGAATAGGGAAAAATTTTGTGCGAATTGCACTTGTTGAAAGCCCACAAAAAACAAAAGAAGTGTTAACACGACTCAAAGAGTTTATCACTTTATATAAAGCATAATAAAGAGGATAGAAATATATGAATCAAGAAGAGTTACAAGAAGCAAGAGTCAATCCAGAGTTTTTGTCTTATTTAAAAGAGAAAGAGGAGGAAGTGATAGAAACAAAAAGTATAGCTGGGCTATATGAAGTTCTTGATACACTTTTTGTTTTAGATCTTGATGAACAAAGAATTCACAATGTATATCAAGAGATACTAAAAGTAGCATTTGATTCTATTGAAGAGAGATTGAAAGATACAAAAAAACTTAGTCTAGATAATGATGATATATATTTTATACGAAGTTTTTATGAACATGCAGTTGAAAAATGGAGTGTATTAAATTTTGATGGTGCGAGAGAACTATTTTTTATTTTGACACAAATTATTGAAGATAAGAAATTAAGTGATGCTATGAAAATACATCTAATTGCGTGTGCAAATAACAAAGATATGGATGCTTTTTATGAAGAAGATGTACATCATCTAGATGTGGTAGATAATGAAAAATATGGATATTTTATCCATGAATTTAATTTTGATGAGGAAGAGTATTTAAGTAAAAATAGTAAACTTCTAGATGAACAGTATAATAAATTAAAGCATCTGTTAAACTAATGAGAGTACATTTTATAGGGATAGGTGGGATTGGATTATCAGCACTTGCTAGATTTTTACAATACAGAGGATATCAGGTAAGTGGATCAGATGTTAAATCTACACCAATCACTCAAGAGCTAGAGAAAGAGGGGATAAAAGTAACTATTCCACAATCTGAAGATTCAATCGATGGTCAAGATTTGGTTATCTATAGTGCTGCTGTACAAAATGATAATGTTGAGATTCAAGAAGCTAAAAAACAGGAGCTTTTGTTACTTCCGAGAAAAGAAGCCTTAAGTGTGATTATGCAAAAAACTACAAATTATTGTGTGTGTGCCGCTCATGGAAAATCAACAACAACAGCAATTTTGAGTTCTATCTTACAAAGCTCAGCAATTATAGGAGCTATTAGTAAAGAGTTTGATTCAAACTTTAGATATATTGATGAGGTATTAGCCTTTGAAGCAGATGAGAGTGATGAGAGCTTTATTTTATCACATCCATATTGTTCTATAGTTATCAATACAGAGCCTGAACATATGGAATACTATAATTATGATGAGAAAAGATTTTATGCTGCTTATGAGAAGTTTATTGATATAGCAAAACTAAGAGTCATCAATGCAGAAGATCCTTTTTTACAAAACTATAAAGGGTATGCAATCAAGTTATATCCATCAAAAGATATAAATCATATAGAGTTTATTTTAAAAGATGATGAACCTTATACAAAGTTTTCTTTAAAAGATTATGGGTTTTTTGAGGTTTGGGGATTTGGTGTACATATAGCTATTGATGCTTCTTGTGCTATTTTAGCTGCAGCTGCTTCAATGAGCATTGAAGAGATAAAAGCAAACTTATCAAAATATAAAGGGATTAAAAAACGATTTGATATTATTCAAAAATCGGAAAACTTTGTACTCATAGATGATTATGCCCATCATCCTACAGAGATAATAGCAACTTTAGAGTCTGTAAAGCTCTACAGAAATCAAAAACAACTCCCAACTACTACTGTGATATGGCAACCTCATAAATATAGTCGTACAATTGATAATTTAGAATATTTTAAAACCTGCTTTAAAGGATGTGATAAGCTTATAATCTTACCGGTCTGGTCAGTAGCTGAAGAGATAAAAGATATTGACTTTGAAAAAGAGTTTGAAGGGTATAATACAATATTAGCAGACAAAGTACACACAACAGCAGGAAAAATAGAATTAATAAAAGATGAAGAGGTTTTTCATACAATTGATAATGGTATGGTTGTAGGTGTTGGTGCTGGTGATATAACATATCAGCTTAGAGGAAAATAGAGGAAAATAGGGGAAAATATATGGAATATGATAATTATTATGTGATAGATACAAATATTATTTTACAAGACGCGGCAAATTTATTTAAACTATCAGATAATAGTACAAATCTTATTATTATTCCAGAAACTGTTTTAGATGAAGTAGATACAAAAAAAAGTGGTTTTGATGAGATAAATTTCCAAGCGAGAGAATTTGCAAGAGTTCTAGAAACAGGAATTACAAAAGATAAAAAACATATTGATAACTATACCCTCATTACAGTTGTGATTGAGGGTGTATTAAATGCCCATATTCAAATCATCTCAAAAGAGGATTATGAGGCAAATAGTAAAAATGTACAGCTTAATATTTATAATGATAGAAAGATTTTAGAGATAGCTGCTTTCGCAAAAGATTTATATAAAAAAACAAAGTTTTTATCACTAGATATTATGGCACGAACAAGAGCAATTTCATTAGATATAGATGTGGATTCACTACGGGGTGATAGTGATGAGTTTACCTATGAGTTTGTCAAAACTATAGATATCCCATTTGATAAATTAGAACAACTTCCAGACTCAGATATAACAAACTTTGATACAACCTACAGTTCGTATAATTATTCGTATTGTTTTAAGGTTATTGATTCAGACCAGATGATACTTGCTAATATTATCAATGGTAAAGTATCTGTTTTAGATGAGGGTGAGATAAGAGATCAGATAATAACACCTCTAAATAAAGAGCAACTATTTTTTAGTAATGCGATTTTAAATACATACTACAATGTGATTATAGTAGATGCAAAAGCAGGAAGTGGAAAAACACTTTTAGCACTCAGCGGTGCTATAAAAAAAGTACGAAGAAAACAATACCAAAAAATCATTTATGTACGAAACTCCATAGAATCTTTGGACAAAGGTGAGGATGTAGGATACCTTCCTGGATACGAAGAAAAGTTCGCAATTTATAATCATCCTTTAGTAGATAGTTTAAATTATATGGTACGAAGTGAGCATAAGAAAAAATCTAACAATAAACAAAAAACAGTAGAAGAACTTGATGAGCAAGAGGTGGTTTTAAGAGTTCAAAATATGATGGATAACTATAGTATCCAAACTATGTGGGTAGGGGAGATGAGAGGAAGAACTCTTTCCAATGCATTTATAATCATAGATGAAGCACAAAATATGTCAAACAAAACTATGCAGATGGTTTTAAGTAGAATTGATAGTAGTTGTAAAGTGGTGATTTTAGGAAGTAACAACCAAATAGATAACTTCTATGTAAACAAATACACAAATGCACTAACTACCCTTTTAAAATCAACAAAAAATAAAACAGATTTAGTAAATAGTTTTGCAATAAATTTAGAAAAAGTATTGAGAGGGCCTATTACTCAATGGGCAGAAGATATTTTTACAAAACGATAATTTGCTATTAAATCATCTAAGATAACTATATCTACAACTAGATCAAGTAAAGAATTACCATTTAATAGAGGCTTTAGAAGTAGATTGGTTGATGTTGGTAATTTCTTACCAACTTGATTTATAGTAGCCACTTGTTAACACTTGGCATAGTAAAGCTTAAAATTATAGCATTAACAAGTAGGATTATCTCTAAAAATATAACTAAGGCAATGTTACCGTAAACCCATTGGTAAAACTGATACTTCCATTGATGATACTTGAATCTCCATCCCAAGTCTTCATTTGAGCAGCATTCAGATTGCTTGTATTGCCTGAACCTTTTAAGTTTTCAATGGTTGTTCTATAAACATAGAAAGTTCTAATGGGAATGGTCGTTCCTGAAACATTGTAAGCATTCTTCTCAACAGTAATATTATTGTTCTGACGACCTAAAACGCTCATAAAATACGAAAAATCTCCATCACTGTTCATATTCATCGTATTATTTCCAATATAAACATTTGTTGAATCAATGATGGTAGTCATGTAAAGATTTGTACCATCAGATGCATTCAAAGAGAAGTTATTATCTTTGATAGTGACATTATGAACATCATTTATATAAAACATATTCGTCCCTGATGCAGAATCAGTATGATTGAGGTTGGCTGATATACCTATAAGACTGCTGTTATTTGCCATATTAAAGAAGGTATTAGCATTTCCAAAATACGCACCTTTTCCTGTTATGGATGCATTGGGAACAAGCACAGAGACTTTTTTCCCCGCTGGAGTGGTGATACCTATACTTCCACCTCCAATAATAGTTTGTCCCTCTTTGAGTGATGTGTATGAATCAACACCACTGAAATCTCCATTTAAAACAACCGTAGAGTTTTCTCCTGCACTTTCAATGGTTGGTGTTAAATTTGCACCTGTAGTTGAATCGCTTTTTACAAATTTAATACGGTTTCCATTGGCATCAGTAGTAACTTTTTTAGGCGCTTCAAAAACACCTGCTTGAGAGACAATATCCACATCACGAATAATAGGAGTGGTCATACGCTTTTCAATAGCACTTAACTTTTTAATAGGAGCAGATTTTTCTTTTTGATTTCCAAAAGGAATACGAAGTCTTAAACTTGCAAAACTTTGTCGACCTCGCACACTATCTCTTTGTACCTCTGCACCTAAAGTGAGTCGTGAGCCTTTCCATAAAAAAGGCACTTCATCGAAAGTTAAATCGATTCTTCCTCGCGGACCTTGCACACTTTGTACATCATCTTCGTAAAAACGATACCCACCCGCATAAATTCGAATTTGTTGCTCTTCTTGCGCATCAAAGATAGGCAGTCTGTAACCAATCTCTGCATCATACCCTTTCATGGAACGCTCTTCTCCTTGGGAGTACATGATAGATGTTCCTGAAAAGTCCACTGAACTTAAAGCATCTTCTAAATGGCTTGTTGTCCCAATGGGAATATAGACATTTGCACGAAAATCCCAATCCACGGAGAGTGCTTCAAGACCTGCCGTTATTTGAGAGAAGTAGTTGTCATAAGGAGTTTTACGTCTATCATAATAAGTGTATCCACCAATAATCCAATCACTGGGTAAAATCTCTCGAAGACCCAAACCAAAGTTTCCTTCACGGCTGCTTTCGTTGTCCAGTCTGTAACGAATGTCCGTATATAAAAGGGTATTTTGATCTTGAACTAAAGGGATGAAAAAGTCTCCTTCACCTAAGTGTCGGTGACTTCCAAGTTTTCCTTCCACATCAAGGAATGGTTGCCATTTTTTTTCTTTGTCTTGTGCTAAGGCATTTGTTATTACTAACAATATCCATATTAAAAATATAAAGAAAAGATTTTTTTTACTCATACTTTAACCTTTTTTCTTATAAGTAGTTATTATATTTTGTTATCGTTACTTTCGTCGTTACTTTTTTGGATTTAAAACCAATTTTACGAATATCAACTTCTTCTTATGACAATTTTAGATGTGCAATTGTCATAGTATAGACTTCACTTGTATTTTTCCCATCACTGACGGTATACATAACCTGAAAAGTTTCATAAGTAGGCAATCCTACACTCCAGGGGTAAGCCACTGTTACATTGGTGTCTGACTGCGTCACAGCAATGGGGTAAAGACCACCAATATGTCTTTTCCCCACAATATTTATTGTCAGTGCGTCGCCATCAGCATCATGAATGTGTGAACTTAAGTCTACAGTAACACTTTTGGTCCATCCTGCACTGACGGTGAAACTCTCTCCTGTAGGAGCAGAGTTACTTGGTTCTACATATGGTTTTTGTTTGGGATTGAGACTCTTATTTAATCGTTGATTGAACTCATTAGAAGCCAACTCTTGTGCTTTAAAAGTGGCAGTACTTACTTGATTTTCAAAAAAGTCTCGGTTACTTAAGGGGTCATTTTCAATGTCTTCGTCATAAACAATGCCATATGACACAGAGTTTGAAGTATTCGCTTGAGCAGTTAATATGGGGGACCAAGTTTTTGAAGCAAAGGCATATTTTACTCCCAGTGTGATGCGATAATCGTTTTCATCGCTT
>Ga0209345_10005251_pt1 | contig 12109 bp, 13 predicted proteins | sample Cruoilmetagenom7_FD_187294 | JGI IMG/M metagenome (GOLD analysis project Ga0209345, IMG submission 187294) | Oil polluted marine microbial communities from Coal Oil Point, Santa Barbara, California, USA - Sample 7 (SPAdes) (version 2) | ecosystem: Environmental > Aquatic > Marine > Oil seeps ...
TGGTGAATTTTTAATGTTGTGGTTAGCTCCCGAGTATGGTTTTCGTGAAGCACACTCAGTGTTGGCTAAACAATTATCAGATAATAATATTGAAGTCTGGCAAGGTGATATTGTCGAATCACTTTTTTTGCCGCAGGGGACCCGCTCAATAAAGCAATTAAAAGGTACTTATGTTGCTGATATTGTAGAATATGCACACAAACTAACTGGTAAAAAGATAGTGTTAGCAGGAGACTCGTATGCGTCATTGTTAGCCTTAACTGGAGCACATCAATGGCAAAAAAGAAGCCTCAATAGTGAATATCTGGTTGGAGCAATACTTTTTTCACCATATATGTATGAATACATTCCACCCTTGGGTTTAGATCCGGTTTTTATGCCTATTGCATCGTCTACCAATATTCCCATTATTATTTACCAGACAAAAGATAGTGGTAATATAGGGCAATTTTCTCAGCTGCTTGAAAATTTACAAAAAAATGGAAGCCCTGTTTACACTAAAATTATCCCTGGAATAATGAGTTTATTTTATAAAGAATTACCAACTGACGATATGTTAGAGCAAATACACTTATTACCAACAAACATTGTAAATATGTTATCTGTAATAGAAAAACATAAAGTACCTGATCATGCCATTTCAATGAATATATTAGATAATAATAAAAGTGGTGTAGATATAAAGCTGAAAACGTTTAAAGGTAAAGCGAAACCATTCTCTATAAATCTTGAAGATGTTCATGGTAATAAAGTTGTAAAGAAGGAGTTTTATAATAAAGTAACGGTTGTTAATTTCTGGGCTACCTGGTGTCCACCTTGTGTTGAAGAGATTCCTTCCTTGAATAGATTAAAAAAAAACATGAAAGGTTTGCCCTTTGAGCTTATTTCTATCAACTATGCGGAAGATAAAGCCGAGATACTCGATTTTATGGATAAAGTAAACGTCGAATTTCCTGTGTTGCTAGATAAAAATGGATTTTTTTCTAAACAGTGGAATGTGATAACTTTTCCTTCCACATTTATTATCGACACAAATGGGCAAATTAAATATGGTGTTAATGCTGCTATAGAGTGGGACAGCCCTGAGACAATACAGAAGATTAAGCTCTTAATGAAGCATTAGTGATGCAAATTCACATGATGGTGGAAGCATTGATTGATAATCATATACTAATAAACTAATGCAATAAATGCTGCTTATTAGTCTTTCTAATCCATGCATTAGTAAAATGTTGTATTGGGTTCGATTTCAATTTTTTTTAAAATTGTTTAATCAGCATCTGTATATTCTTTGGTTTAACAAGTAGTATGCAGCAGTAGTTTATTAAAATTGGGCTTTAGTTATAAAAATTAATAATAAATTAAAGCTTATTTTCAATTATGTATTAATATTATAGTGCGTGATTTTTAAAGGATGTTAGATGAATAAATTAATAGCTATTATACTAATGAGTATGATTTCAATAGCTTCAGTTGCTAGTGATGATTTTCCTGGTCGATCAGTTTACCCTAATGTACCTTATATTGAGTTAGATGATCTATATAAGCAGCGCGAGAATGCAGTAATCATAGATGCCAGATCTCCATATGAGTATGAAACATTAAGAATTAAAGGTGCAATTTCAGTACCTCTATCATTAACTCCCAAGAAATATGAAGATCAATTGCGTACTCTTCGCGAAATGCATCCCAATAAGAAGATTGTGTTTTATTGTAATGGCCATAAATGCATGAAGTCCTATAAAGCAGCAAGTCGCGCTATGAGCTATGTGCGTTTAACAAATGTATATGCTTTTGATGCTGGAATATTTGATTGGTCATCAAAATATCCGATGCAAGCATTGTTGTTGGGAAAAGAACTTGAGGACCCCAAAAAACTTATATCAAAAGATAATTTTAAAAAGCATTTGATGGACGCAGAGAAATTCATTAAATCTGCTGACAGTACAGTGGCTCTACTCGATATAAGGGATCGCATTGATAGAGATGGGTTTTATTTATTCTCAAGAGCTGAGTCATCTATAAGTTTGACAGCAAAAGATAAGGTTTTAATGGATAAGTTCTTAGATAATGTGAAAAAGAATAATAAAACTCTATATGTATATGACCTGGTCGGTAGACAAGTTCGCTGGTTCCAATATTTAATCGAATCTAAGGGAATAAAAAATTATTACTTTATGAAGGGTGGAGCTGATGCTTTCTTCAAAATACCAATACAAAACCTTATGGATTAATGATTAATCGTTAAAATAACTATAATAATCAATGGCTTGAATGATTTTTGTGTGTGATTATTAGGTGCGACGACTTTTGTTAAAGTTTGCTACAGGTGAAGCTATTTAGACAGTATGCATTTACATATATGAGTGTAGATTGAGTCGACTGGATGATCTTGAATTGTCATATTATTCTACTAGACTCGTGTATTAACTTTAATTTTATATAAATTTGAATATACCGGTAAACAGCTTTTTTCTCTGAGATCGCGTACTAAAGTTACAGTTTAGTAAATTCACTGTTTATTTGGAGAAGGACAGGGCTGAATAAGTGAAAATTCACATATCAATTCCCAATTTTAATTAACTATTACCACCAGAAATTATAATTATAACTAACCAATGGAGATGTGCTCAGGTTCAGTAAGTTACCTGAAACAAAATAATATGCGCAATTTAATTAAACCATCCATTATATTCTTTATACTAACAAATCTTTTTTTTATGAGTTTTGCTAAAGCAGCAGATGATTTTCCTGTTAGGTCAAAGTATCCACATGTGTCAACTATTGCATTAGATGATCTTTATAAGAAGAGAAATTCATACACAATTATTGATACCCGATCAAAGTATGAATATTCAGTATTGCATATTAAAAATGCAGTTAATATTCCACTATCTAGTTTTGATTTTACCTCTCAGGTAAGTAAATTGTACGCTGATAAAAGAAAAACTATAGTTTTTTATTGTAATGGGCATACCTGCACAAAATCTTACGAAGCGGTTTTGAAGGTTAAGCGCCTGGAAAAATTAACCGATACCCTGGCATTTGATGGTGGAATTTATGACTGGGTGAAGCGTTACCCTAAAGCATCTGTGTTATTAAACGAAACTCGAATTAATGCTGATAAATTAATATCGGAAGAAGAATTTAAAAAGCATCAACTTAAGCCGAAGGCCTTTCTTGATAAATCAAATGAAAATTGCATTGTCTTAGATGTTAGAGATAGTTTGCAACGTAAGGATCGTATATTTGCTGGCTTTGAAAAGTCTGTGGGTCTTGATAATGCAGATAAAATTAATAAGTATATTGCTGAGGCTAAAAGAAAAAATAAGGCATTATGCATTTATGACGCTGTTGGTAAACAGGTGCGTTGGTTGCAGTATCACTTGAAAGATCAAAAAATGAATGAATATTATTTTTTAGAGGGTGGAGCGAAGGCTTTTTATGCAATACCTTATAAAGATTTATATGGTAAAGATTAATTATTGTTAAAAGATGAACTCGGTTTTATAGTTTAAACAAAATAGTTCTGAATTATATGGCTTTAATTACATCTCCAAAAAAATATTGGAGTGTAATAACAAAGGGATGGTGTTGTTTTTATTTAAATAAGTGATTTCGATAATATTCATTTTGTATTTATATTAAGAGATTTATTAAATGTCCCAATTACAAGGTGGTATTAGCCGCAAGAGCTCCACCACTGAGCTTGAAATTATCAAGCAGAAACGGCTGGCTTTGCAAAAATTAGTAAAGCTTACCAGTATGCTAAATCAGCTTCATCAGGGGCTGAACTCTATTATACTTATGGGTAAGTCAGCTGCGCAAATTCCTGAGAAGATAGTGCATAAGTTTAAAACGCTGACTGACAGCCTGAAAAAAAAGCCTACGGAAATTCTTAAAAATACACTTACCTCAACTGATGTTAAAATTGATCGTAATATTAAGCATGTGTTGGAGATATCCCAAAAAAGTAATGAACTACTTGAGCAGGAATTAGGCGCTACAGGAACGAAACTTGCTGATGCTTTAAAAGATGATTATAACGATTTTGTAAGTGATTTTAAAAAGAAATCACAAACCTCTATAACGCTTCGTATAACCCTTAAAACCCGAAAAGAACTGGTTAAGGCATTTAATTTGCCTGTACCTGAGTCATTTATTAAGCATCAAATTATCTCTCTTAATGTAAAAGAAGAGAAATGCCGAGAGTTAATAAAAAAAGATATGGCTAGCTTGCAGTCAGATGTGAATGCTTTATTAAATAAGGAAGATTGCCCTGAAGAGTTTAAATCTTTGCTTTCGGAGATTAAAACTGAACTAAAAGATAACTCTGAACACTTTGAGTCAGGTAAACCGATTGATGAAATGCCAATAATGTATGAGAGTATTGAGCTTGCGGGGATACCTCAGGTAGTTGAAGAAGTTGAAGAAATTATTAATCCAAGACAGGCGGATGTTGTTGAAGAAGAGCAAGATATAAATGCTCAGAAGAAAAAGTTAGGGTTTTTCAAGCATTTTATTACCTGGTTAAAAGCTCCCTGGGATAAAAGCTGGAAAGATACAGGATAATGAATGATTTCAGGAATAAATCTATTATTAATTAATGATAAGCTTGTGAAATTATTCTTTGTAAGAAATAGGTTCTATTGTATTTAAAGTGATTTAATTTCCTGTTATGGGTTAAAAAAGGATGTTATATAGGGATGTTTAAATGATTAATGAAAGTACAGCTTTGCAGCATATAAGTGGCTCTAAATGCGAAGTGTGTGACAGTGTAATTACATATCCAGACTATTTGTTAATGAAAGATCTCGACTATGTTGTTTGCAAGTCTTTTGATTGTAGACGAATTATGAGTCAGAAGTCTTCAATGTCTCCACACATGTTTAAAAATAATCTTGAGTTTAATAAAAAACTTCAACAGAAACGTAAAAAAAGAGATGCAGACAGAAAGAAGCATATAGAGGCAGTCTCAAAAAAAGAGCGCCAGGAACATCTTGAAATTTTTAAAACTGCTCTTTTGCAATATCCTGAAGTAACTAGTAGTAACACACACATGATGGTTATACCTTCAGGTAAGGCGAGGGTAGTAGACTGTGCAATGGATAGAAAAAGTCAGTATATTGATCACTTAAATGGAATAGTTTCTGAGGCTGATATTTACACATCTGCTTCTGAAGTGATTTATGATGAGCATCATGATGCTTATGGTAAGCGACTAGCCGTTGACTTGCGTCTTAATGCGAACCCGGTTTTACGCACTATTAGTGATAAGCTTTGCACTATATGCAAGGGTGGTTGTTGTGCTTCTGGTGAGAACCATGCTTATTTATCAGTGGTAACAATAAGACGTTATATGGATAACAATCCAGAATTAACTTCTGCAGATATATTATCTCTCTATCTTTCCCGTATTAGCCTGGAGTCGATTGAAGGTTCATGTATTAATCATACTGTTAATGGCTGTATGTTGCCCAGGCATCTTCGTTCTGATATCTGTAATGGCTTTTATTGCGATCCGCTAAAAAAATACCAGAAAAAAATTGCAGCTGGTGAAAGTCTGGGGAATGTTGTTGCTATTCAACGTTCATCTACTTATTGGAATCGATTTGAGGTTGGTGTTGCGAATGATGTAGTTGGTGTTTATGTGTTAAAAGAATAATTATGTTATGTATAGTTTGATTAAACGGTGAGGTTATTATTCATCGTTTAATCACTGATGCTGTTAGCATAAACTAAATTTTCTGTTTTTTTGTAGTTAGCTTAAGTCTTCTTATAATTAATACTAAACCACTTAAGAATAACAGCCACATACCCATGGTTCCACTTCCTACAACTAAAACATCTGTCTGTGCAGGATAGATAATATCTATTCTATTGTTATCAGAATAACTATCCTCCAGTGGTAGTGTGCTGATTGATGTATCATCATATGGGCCGTAACTAGTTAACCACTCATTATAATCAGCATCGTATAATTCAATACGTACATCATAATATCCGGATGGGAAGCCATCGGTAAGTTCTGTTTCAATGACAAAGGCATCATCTTCACTATTTCCATAAATATGGTAAGCATTGCTGGTGGCATAATAATTCCACGGCCCACCCTGGTAGCTTAGGTAAAGTTTTGCGTAAACATATGAACTATCATAAATAGTATCAGCATCAACTTCTACGCTAAATCGATGATAAAAGCCATCGTAGTCAAAGTCACTAATTAAGTCAGTTGTTACGTTATAAATAGTGAAAGCATTCACAGAGTAATGAGTGATTGTTGTAGAAGATTTTTCAACCATTCCTGTTTCAGTGCGATACCCCTGTTTAAGGGTGGGGGCAAGAGTTGTTGTTATAGCCTGTTTTAGTTGTGTGTTTTTTATTGAATCATCCATTACAGTATTACTGCTATAGCTGATTGATTTGGTGCTAGTTGTATCAGCAGCTAGTGTAATTGAGGGCAGGGCTAGTACAGCAATAAGTAGTACTGATATTTTCAGTCTTATTTTTCTTGTTATTGTGTTGTTTGACATTGAAATTCTCCGCTTTATTTAAATCAACTCTAAATTACGGTTCTATTTCATCATGTGTTAGCTGAACAGTAGCTGAACGGAATTTAACAGGTTATTTTTTATGAAAATTGTTACTTAAATAAGGTATTGGAGAGGTATTGGTGAAACGACTGATATGTATACGAGATAGGAGCAGAGCTACAATATGATTTGAATTTCAGCACCACCGAGTGGGCTTTTTTTAATAAATAATTCGCCCTCATATGCATCAACAATATTATGCACAATTGATAAGCCGATTCCGTGTCCAGCGATGTTTTGATCGGCACGTACGCCACGTTCTAATAGCTTCTGCGCCTGCTCAGGTTTAATTCCTGGGCCATCGTCAAACACGCGTATAGATAGTTTAGTTTCCTCAGATTCGGCAATAATATCAATGCGTTTATCGGCCCATTTATATGCATTGTCTAAGAGATTTCCTAGCAGCTCCATTAAATCGCCTTCATCACCTTTGAATGTGAGGTTTTCATCCGCGACCATATTAAGCGTAATAGCTTTGTCTCGATAAACTTTTTTAAGTGACTCGAGCATTCTGTCAATAATTGACTTTATTTTTAATGATTTAGCACTAGTTGAGGTGCCAGCGGTGGCTGCGCGCTGTAACTGATATTCGACAATTGCATTCATACGTGCAATTTGCTCTTTCATTGAATCATCAGCTGTATTGTTTGAGTTCAAACCGCTTTGTAAAACAGCGAGAGGTGTTTTAAGGCTATGTGCAAGGTCACCAAGTGCATTTCTATAACGTGTTTTTTGATTGCGCTCCTGTTGTAATAATTGGTTAATGTTGTTTGTAAGCTGTTCAATTTCCTGTGGATAATGTTGTTCTATTTGTTGCTGATTACCACTTTCAATTTTATTTAATTCGAGCCCCACCTGGCGTAATGGTAATAGCCCCCAACGAAGTATCGCAGCCTGGCTAATGAGTAGCAGTATGGCCATTGCTAATAGCCAGCCCCATAAGGTATTACGATATTCTGTTATTTGTTTGTTAAATGACACAAGATCCGTTGCTATGGTAAATGTGAGTGCAATGGTACTGGTATCGGTGACCCAGTTTATGCCATAGGCAAATGTGTAGTAACTTTGATCGCCTACGCCAGTTTTCTTGAATTGCTTATCACCACTAGCCAGTACTTCAGCCTGGGGTAGTTTTGCACCTAGTGCAGATGATGATTGCCATAAAGTTTGAGCAGACTGATTAATAATAGTTGCATATACGCCAGAGCTAGGCAGCCCCAGTAGCGCATCCAGTTCACTAGAAGGCATTATTATCTCGCTTTCAGTTACCTCCGCTGCAGCTAGTAGGGCATATAACTGACTGGTTAAGTTGTCACGTAGGGCACTTTCGGTGCTCTCGACAAATGCTCGATTTAACGCCGCAGCCGTCAGGGTAATGAATATTACCAGTACTGTGGTTGCGCTTAGAATAATTCGAAGGTTAAGTGACATTGTATATTATTATCTTTTTGTATCTGCTATCAGGTTTTACTATCACACAGAGTAAAACGGTAACCACGATTACGCAGTGTTTCGATAGGTGAAAGTTGGCTTTCCGGGTCTAGCTTCTTGCGTAACCGCCCAATAAGTACCTCGATAACATTACTGTCACGATCATCATCGTGTGGGTAGAGGTAGTCTGCTAGTCGTGACTTGGAAACAGCCTCGTTTGAGTGGCGCATCAGATATTCCAGTAGTCGATATTCAAAGGCTGTTACTTCCAGCGCTGCGTTATTAAGTAGAACCTGCTGGGTTTCAAGTTTAAGTGTAATGCTACCGCAGCTAAGCTCTGTGGATGGAGCGCCGCTTGCACGACGCAACAGGGCTTTTAACCTGGCCTGTAGTTCTTCCATCTGAAATGGTTTTACCAGGTAGTCATCCGCGCCGGCTTCCAGGCCTTCGACCTTTTCCTGCCAGCGACTTCGTGCGGTTAAAATAAGTACAGGCAGAACATGCCCCTGCTCACGCAGTTTTTTTATGATTTCAATGCCTGACATGCCTGGCAGGCCTATATCAATAATAGCAGCGTCTAGTGGGTATTCGGTGGCAAAGAAATACCCCTCATTTCCATCACCACTAGTGTCAACGATATAGCCGTCAGATTCTAGCTGGCTTTTAATGTCGTTGAGTAAATCCAGCTCATCCTCAATAATTAAAATACGCATAACGGCTACCGGCTAACCACCTTTCCGCTATTGGCATCAATTGAAATAGACCGCACTTCTCCATTGGCATTGAGTATTTTAACGCGATAGACATTTGCGCTTTGTTTAACAGAGAGTACGCGCCCCGGATGTTGCTGCTGGGCAATGCTTACGGCCTGCTGTTTGCTGATAGCTTGCTTATCTGCGTATGCAGGGGATGCTAGTGTGAGCATTAATAACAGAAAAAATGATAAAAGTGTTTTCATAAGCCAGGTCGCAATGTTTAATCAAGGTACAGTTTACACTGCCGTGCCATTGGCTACCACAATACACGGCTCTGTTATCTGTATGCCCAGAGAGGTTATTTGAGTATACAGATAACTATTAACCGCCTAATGCATAAGTGCTAGTCACGAATATAAATATCAAGTTTATCGGTGTGTAAGCCAAAAACAACTCCCAGGTTACGCAGGTTTAGAAAACGGCGATGATGGCGATCTCTATGTGAGTGATTTGAATAACCGTGATCGTGACGATTGTAAGTGTGGCGGTTGTAGTTGTGTACTACCTGATGCCTGCCGTGATTCCTGTGTCCATTATGATGATTATCTCGTTGTCTATGGTTTCGATGATGGCGGTTTCCATGCTCGCGTTTGTTGCCCTTGTGTTGTGCGCGGTTATGGCTGTTGTTGCCCTGTTGATAGGAGTTACCGTTATGGCGGCCCTGATTATTACCCTCAGCAACAGAAAGGGTGGGTGCAAGAGCTAGTGCAGCGGCAAGCACGCCTAGTAGAGGTAGTTTTTTTAGGTTTGAAATAATGTTCATCTTAATTCTCCTGAATAAGTAAGAAAAATCAGGTCATTCCCGATGGTTTTAAGATACCGCAGCCTTACTGAACGAAAGCTGAACGAATATGAATGATTTAATTAATTTAAAGATTGGCCAGGAGAGATTGGTTATAGAAGCTATGGGCGAACAGATCGACTAATTTTGTGAGTAGATTCATAATTAATGCACTATCAAGGCGCGAAGTGCTTATAAATCGTAATTTCAATATTTTAATTATTTGTAAATTAACTGTAAGAAGTAATGGAAAATCTACTAAATTTCTCGGTTTTCAGGTGGAACTGGTACGTTGTATGGATAAAGAATTCATAGTGGTTGTTACAAAACTGGAGTTTTACAGATTTAGTGATACGAGGCTGGGGAACCGTACTTTTACTAAAAGGGGCTTTGTTCTTCAAATACTTATCAATATTAAATATTTTAAAAATGATCCGAGTATAAATACGACTCTTAATTTTTTGCGTTTAACACCTTGGGCATGAGAGAAGTTTGAATTATTATTTTGCTGTCAGACCAGTATCTTATAAAATAAATATTAAAGTGAAAAGTGATTGGGTAATGTGCAATGATAGTAAGGTCTGACCCATAGCGATCTTTCTGGGGCAGCCTTATATCATAGACAGTGAACTATACTTCTGTGAATATACTCTGTGGTTACTAAGTAGAGTATCTCAAATATTAATAACCACCAGCTTTACCCTTGCTCACTTTTACGTCGCTATCAAAGAACATCCATAATAATCTGGCCATAGTTTCAGGCGCTATAACTGTATGCTTATTATTGCTAGTCTGCATGCCCTGGCGTAAAGCCTTTCTAGTATCTTTATTGCCTGTTAGGTCAAAAATCATGTCAACAGCATCACCCATTTCTATGATATCTACGGCATTTTTATATACTTGTACGCCGCTTTGTTGAAAGCCAAGCACTATCGGAGAATTTAAATCATCATGAGCCACTGCAACTATCTCTACTGGCTTACCACCTTCCTGAATGATTTCGAGGAAATGTTCAGCGAATTCCTGGCCAACTTCTCCCAATCCGAGTAGTGCTACTTTTATTGTTTCACTCATATGTACTACCTATAAATTAATGTCGTTGAATTTATAATATAGCTCACTTTTCGTAAAATACTCGTTTTTAGACTATTTGTGAAATTTAGTATCATTGGGGTCAGAGTAAAAACTATTTCTAATAGGCAGGGGGAGGGGAGGAGTAATCCATTGTTTAAATCCTTTTAAAACGATGAGATATGGGGTACTTTTACATTTCAATAGCAAGTTAATCAATACCTTACATGCACATTGCGGTTTTATACCCCAATAGTGGGGTGTTATAACACCCCACTATTGGGGTCGAATGAGTGTTAGAGCAAGAAAAAATGAAATATCTATTAATATCCATATTACTGTTACTAGTTGGTTGCTCTGAAGCTGAAATGAATTCAAGTCAAACTGACAGCAATGAATTATGGGTAATGGTAAAAATAAGTGATAATTTCCGGAGTAAACAAGATCTTGAAATAATAGATAAAGTAACAAAGGCAATTGAAAGTAAAGGACTAGGTTATCTTGATGGCCATAGTAGTGGTAGATATCAACTGGACTTTAACTACATTGATATAAATAACTTTATTAAAACAAAAAACGAAATTGATATTGTAATAAAGTCAAATTATCCAAATTTAATATATACAATATCTAAAGACTACGAAACAATATATGAAAAGCTCTAACAAGACGTTGCAGCTGACCCGTAACACGCGCCACCTTTTGTGGCACGCTTCGCGTATAATGCCACAAAAGCTGCCACCTGTTACGGGCCGCTGAACTCGGCGTTAGGGCAACAATAATATGGAAATAAATGGTAGTAATTATCAAGTGGGCAATCAAGCAATGGCATCTGTCTTGCTGCTTTACTATCATTTACTAGTTGAAGGTGGCATAACTAATGATCAAGCCGTCTATGTAGATCAAAACATATTCGATGGTTACTCATTTTTAAATGTAGAAGTTACTGAACAGAACAACGAATCAGAAATCAATGAAAAATTAATTCGCGAAGGGGCTGTAATTTATTTACTCTGCGATCTAAATGATATTATTGGTGAGTATGAAGATAACTACCTAAATCATGAATATACAATAAAGCTAAACAAGGCATATAAAGAAGGTCTGTTATCCTCAATTCCAGAAACTGATGAGTTATTTAAATTAATTGTAGCTCCTGAACAAGAATTGAATTATAAGCTATATAACGAGTGCTTGTGCAACATTTACAATAAATACGTTGTTAGTATGTATAGTGAACTACTCTGTAGACAAAAGCCCTAACAAGGCGTTTAAATCGTGTGTGCAAAAAGCTGCACACACTCGGACCAAGCTAAACAGCCAGCTTGGCCGTTTAACTTGGCGTTATGTGTCCAAGTGACCCATGAAAAGTAGACACCTCACTACTACCAAATGAGGGTCTAAATTATGACTAAGAAAACGAAAAATAAATACAATCATTACACTGAAGATTTTCGTCGAGAAGCAGTTCGTCGATC
>Ga0209345_10005253_pt1 | contig 12107 bp, 11 predicted proteins | sample Cruoilmetagenom7_FD_187294 | JGI IMG/M metagenome (GOLD analysis project Ga0209345, IMG submission 187294) | Oil polluted marine microbial communities from Coal Oil Point, Santa Barbara, California, USA - Sample 7 (SPAdes) (version 2) | ecosystem: Environmental > Aquatic > Marine > Oil seeps ...
ACACGGCTGCGAACCCTTAATTAAGGCACATTGCTAGCGTTTAATTTAGCAGTGGGCTGTTGAGCTAATATACTGTCGGATTTCAATCTGTCTCTGTTTTTCAATTGTAATTTTTCAAAAGCAATAACTAAGCCTCACCGTAATGTGAGGCTTTTTTGTCTTATAGCGATGACCTGTTCTAAATAAGACTGACTGGACAGTTAAGCTGGCGAAGTATTTGTTATAAGTCAGTTGCTATTTGTTCGCTATAGGAGCGATATAGCGCTCAGTTGTGCTGCTTTAATCAAATAATGTGTTGAAAGTGCTATTTTAGTGAGTTTTATGTGACCTTACGGATGTATTATTAATAGTTATGAGTCAATTACTACTGTTTCATTATGCTTTGATGCTGAAACTTATTTAAATGAGTGCTTTTAATATACTGCAATAGATTCAAGTGGTTGATGAGTTTTTTTTGTCAGAATTCTTTGCACTATGTTTTATAGGAGGTAGTTGGTATTTTTAATTTATTGAAATTTATTGTTTATTTTATCTTGGTGTGATTTTTGCTTATCTGTAGTGTGTCGCTATTTGTATTGCTATAGATTAAAATTAATGAAAAGTTTAAAGGAAAACCCATGTTGTACTCTAAAAAAATTATTGCCGTTTTAAAGGCTAGCCTATTAGTGCTTTCGGTATCAATTGTTCCAAACACTTATGCAGGTCTCATTAGTCTTTCTTCTGACTATATAGTTAATGTGTCACTTGACGGTGATCATAATTCAGCCGGTACAGTGAATGGCTTAGCTGGTAATGAAGTTATTGCCCGAGAACGTCTAGTTCAATCTCAAGAAGATATGCGCATTGCTTCTTTTATCCAGTTTGATATGAGTTTATTTACATTAGAGTTAGTTAACGCTTCAGGTTTTTCAGCCTTATTTGAAGCAGACTTTACCGAACGTTTAAATACCATTAATAACATGAGTGTGATGTTAGGAGAAGTGGGCAGTGTTTGGAATAATGTGGCAGGAACTTTACCTTTATTTGAAATGGCGGGATTGTCAGCAAATTCGGCTTCATTAGTAGATAATATTAAAGATGGCGATTTTGGCACCTACTCTCTTGATGTAACTGCAATTGTTCGTAGTTGGGTAAGTGGAACGTCAGTAAATAATGGCTTTGTTGTGTATGGTGCAGCACCGGTTTTTCAAGGAGCAGGTTTTAACAACATATCATTGGAAGTAACAACTCCTACGTTATCAGCAGTTACTGTATCTGAGCCGACTACACTTGTTATTTTTGGCTTAGGAATGATCGCTTTAGCATCACGTCGATTTAAAAAACAATTTTAATAATTGATACCTATTCAATAGCTAGAATATTTGCTTGAATGGGGATATTAAATCGCTAAATGCTAAAAAACACCAATGGTAACCATTGGTGTTTTTTTTTGCGTAATTTAGCTTGTTGCACTTATTAGTTGTACCATACGATACTTGATTAGTGGGGGGGGATTTAGCACAAAGTGCTCTTAGGCTGTTAGGTATCTAATGTAATCAATTCAGCTTTATTGATTGGCTTATGGCTCATTGGTTTATCTATTTGCTGAGCGATTAAGTTTTGTGGAATATGAGGCTGTAACAAAGGCACAAACAGCTCAACATCGGTTAATGTGCTATCAAGCCAATGATCAATGATATTCTCATCTTGAGGCAGTATTAGCGGCATGGCTTTACTGTGAATATGTTGTAGTTTCTTATGTGCAGGTAAGGTGATCACTGAGCATGAGGTTTTTACTTCACCTGTTCGGTTATTAATTCAATCTCGAGATAAACCACCCAGCAATAGCCCTCCATGTTCGGCTTGCATATCAAAATAATGTACCGGCTTTTTATTGATAAATTCAGTTTCACCGAAACCTTTTACCGCAATAACACAGCGTGAATGTCGGTAGGCTTGATAGCCAGCACTGTTCGGTGTGTTTAACTTATCGTATCGGGTATTAAATGAGGTGTACTTTGAAGGTTTAAAGCCATTTTCAGTGCTATCTAGTAATAACCACCAAATAGCATTTTCAACAACACGGCTATTAGCTTTTTCTCTAACAATAGCAACAGTATCAGTCGCTTTGACAAAATGCTTGTTGATGGGTCTATCAACCATTTTATTGATTTTTAAACTGGTATAGAGCTTTCTCACTCCACCATCAAAAGTCGCATTAAATCTGCCGCACATAATTTATCCTCTCTGGATACTAATAAACTATTTTAGCAGGTTATTTTAGGGATATGCTGCCAATTAGTGGTGAATTGTCGGCTAAGAAAGTGCCGCTTCATATTCCACTTTTGAGTTTGTCCTGCACTCGCAACATTAATACTACCAGCACCGTAACGTTTGTTAATATTATCAACACATTTCATCAGTGCAGGATTGTTATTATCAACATCAAATAAATCACCTTGCTGAAATGTATTACTGGCCAACTCGATAGCGCCCACACCACAACGATAAAAGTTAACACCCGATTGATATATTTTCGGTAAAACTAATGAAACCGCTTGTGCAAGTTGGCTAGTATTATCGGTGGGAATAGCAAAAGGGTAAACAAGCGCTTGTTTATAGTAATCATTATCGTGTGGTGAATTTGCTGCAAACACCATTAGCTTTTTAACTTGTGATGACTGTTGGCGCAGCTTTTTAGCAACAATGCTAGCATGGCTTGCTAATGCGGCATTAAGCAGGTTGTAATCACTTATTCGTTGGCCAAAGCTACGGGTTGAAAATATCTCTTTTTTAGGCGTTTTAACTTCATCCCATGATAGGCAGCTAGTACCATTTAACTCACTTACGGTGCGTTCGGTTACCACACTAAATTGCTGACGAATATTTTTAGGGTTTTGCTTCGCTAAATCTAATGCGGTATGAATATTTTGTAGGGCGAGTTTTTTCGTTATGCGATTACCGATACCCCATACGTCAGCTGTATTCATACGTTGTAAAATTGCTGATGCACTGTCTTTTGTGTCAATAACTGCCACACCATCGAACCCTGATAACTTTTTAGCAGCATGATTAGCTGCTTTGGCTAATGTTGCCGTTGTACCAAAACCAACGCCAACAGGTAAGCGAGTTTCTTTCCATATAGCTTTACGTATTTGGTGGCCGTATTCATACCAATTAGTAATCGCTTTATGAAAGTTATCAAAGTATAAAAAGGATTCATCGATAGAGTAAATGTATTGGTTATCACAAAATCGACTGATCACTGTCATCATACGCTCTGACAAGTCAGCATACAGTTCGTAATTTGATGAACGAATAATAACCCCATGTTTGTGTAATAAATCTTTAATTTGAAAATAAGGTGTAAATTTAGGAATACCAAGGCGCTCAGCAATGGGGCAAGCAGCGCAAATGCAACCGTCGTTATTGGTTAAAACTACAACGGGTTTATTGCGAATACTAGGGTCGAATACTTTTTCAGCCGAGGCATAAAAAGAGGTAGCATCAACTAAGCCATACATGCTTTTAATTCTGGTGCTTGGTGATGTAGTCGAATTGAACGAGTAACAACCCCTTCTAGTTGAAAGTCATCACTTGGTAAAATTGCTATCGGTTGATGATGTTTAGATGCTGACAGTAAACGAGCTTGTTGCTTATCAATGATCTTGCAAACAAAGCAGCCGTTATAATTAGCGACAATAACATCACCATTTCGCGCAGTAAGCGCTCTATCAACAATTAATAAATCACCATCAAAGATCCCCACATCCTGCATTGAAACACCTGAAGCTTGACCAATAAAAGTAGCATTAGGGTGACGGATCAGGAGTTTATCAAGTGATAATCCTAGTTCTTTGTATTCTGCTGCGGGTGATTCAAAACCAGAAACCCCTGCTTCTATATAGATTGGAATAACTTTCATAACACTCAAGGTGTACTGTATTTATATACAGTATCGTCGAGGCCTTCATAAATAACAAGAAAAATATTGAGCTAATATTGCCGCTTTTTTTTATGAAATGTATATATATATAGAATCGCGCATATCAGATGCTGAAATCTACAAACGATAAGAAGCTGCATCATAAATGACTTAATCTAATAAATGGGACTGATAAAAGCGGTAATAATCCACGTAAGCATTCAACTATCGCCATTCGTCGAGCTATTCTAAATGCTGGAATTGAAGATTTTCGAGTACATGATTTTCGCCATACATGTGCTTCAAGGCTTGTGCAAAATGGTATGACGGTTCAGGAAACTGCACATATTTTAGGGCATTCTAATATCGCAACCACGATGCGCTATGCGCATTTAGAAAAGAATCAGGTGGCTGAGAAAATGAAAGTTTTGATTGATCGGTTTAATGATTGATTTAGTCTGTTCCCCCTAGTTTTTTGAAAATTTTACAAATTTGTTAATGCTTACTATAGTGAAGTCCATTATAAATGGAAATTTTATTACAAATAGTTTCAAAATATTTGGAGGCAACATGGAATTAGAGTATATCCGTAAATATATTGAGCAGGTATGTGTTGAAAAGGATAGATATTTATCCGAAGACCAAAAGCACCAATTAGCTATAGATATATCTGAATGCTCTGATTACCTCGTTAATCAGCTTGGAGGCGGGTTTAAAGGAGATAGAGTCACTGTTGAATGTGGTGAACCAAGCTGTAATAGTTTTTCTAGGGTGTGGTCGGTAAAAAAGTGTAATTCTTGTGGGAATAGTTTTTGCAGAAAACACCAAAGCACCAATTGTCCTCTTTGCCATCATGGTAGATTATATTAGCTTACTAAGGGTTCCGTAGTGTCTGAAGGTTTCGAAGTACCAAATCGATACGGTGCAGTAGTTAATACTCTAACCATCTTAAGTTCTGTTTTAATTTCGTTTTCGGGGGCTTACTTTATAGGGGTAACGCTTTCAGAAGCTGATATTTTATGTTCAACATACGCATTACTTAGTGATAATCCCAACTTTAGCACTTTGACTAAAAAAACTATAATTCAGGTAACTTCAATCGTTGCATGTTTTTTTCTTTTTTTATCGTTGGTATTTGCTTTTAACGTACAAGCTTTTACATATGATGAAATCAATTATGACGGAGACTCACCCACAGAAACGCGAAAAGCACACTGGAAAAGTAGGAAGTACAGGAATGCAAGTTTTGCATATGCTTGCTTTCATATAGCTTTACCAATTTTAGGTTTTAGTATTATTGCATTCCTTGACGGAAGTTATTTGTTGATAGCAATAGGTGCTATCATATCAGCTATACTTTACGTAATCTTTGGTTAGTTTTGATAAACTACTAGTGAATGAATTAGCGGTAATTACAAGTATACTAACGGCTATCACTGGTGCTAATACCCAGTTCGGATATTTACACCATCAATTAACTTACCCTAATAAAATTAACACACACTTTTAGTGGCTTCTAGATAAACGTCAATACCCTAAGCAACGGATCAAATCCTTTTTTACTCGCATAAATTAACAAATAAACGTTATATCAATAGATAAACCAATCAAACCAAACATATTTACCCTAGTTCAAATAAGTGCCCTAGTCAGGGTAATTCAAAAAGGTGTGTATTCCGTGCCTATTAACTTTTCTGTATGACAGGATGAAATCACGTATAGGACGCAGAATATGTGGGATAGGGGAGTTTATTGGTGCTAATAGAAACTACTTTAGAATTCGACCAATCGATAGATACAAAAAAGCCCTAACCGAGGTTAGGGCTTGATGCTTCTTACGAAGGAATGGTGCCGACTGCCGGAGTCGAACTGGCGACCTACTGATTACAAGTCAGTTGCTCTGAGGTGGTCATGCATTGATTTTACTGCTCTGTAGCACTGTTCATATTTAATGTAACAACAATTCACACTATCTATAATTTACCAACAACACACATAAAATAGTGATTACTTTGATATACCTCATTACTAGTGTTGAATCACACCTATATATATTTACAGGGAAGAGCCTTCAAGGCATACTGTTTTAACTGGGTGATTTAATTAGGTATTGTAATGGATTCGATAAAAAAAATTGTTTATACAAATTTAACAGATGCAGAATTTTTTAATTTAAACAAGCCACGAGGAACAGAGGGAAAGGGGGGGGGGCAAGGTTATATTGATTTTTCAACCTCTATGATTTCTATTGATGAATGGAGTGATTTTTTTAGTGAAGTAAATGATGTAACAGAGACTACAGGTGCCCAGGGACCAAGATGGAAATGTCCAGTTTATAACATTGGAATTGATGATGGAGATGCATCAAATCAAAATATAACAATCTATAAAAGACGAAAAACTTCAGTATCTATTTCAAGTCAAAAATTATTATCCAGTAGAACTAAAAGGTTAAAAGCTTGGCATCCTGAAAATGGTTTTCCAAAACCTATTGATGCAACTATTCGAAATCAATGTCCTACTGGGTTAATGGTGTACCTTGCTTTAACATATGAAGGTAAGTTATGGGCAGGTTGGTATTTGAATGATGGTACATCAACTACTCCATTTAATGGAACTGACCACGATCTATTTGATCAAATGTTCTCTGATGATCCGTTAAATTACGAGACTTCAGGTATGCTATCTTTTAATGATGGAGCTGTGTTACTTGACGTTGACGATAAAGAGATACCATTTAAATCAGGTGGGCAAGTAACACCAATACCTGATGTACCTAGTGCAGAAGATTTGGAAAAAGAACTCGAAAGTATTACTAAATTGTTTGAAGATGATGTGGTAGATACAGGAGTTGAAGTAACTGAACAAATTGTCAAAATACGGAAGCGAAATACAAAAATAGTTAAAAAATTAAAAGAGTTATATGGACATAATTGTCAAATTTCAGGTGATGAGTATGCTTTTCAAAAGAAGAGTGGTATAAATTACACCGAAGCGCATCATTTAGTACCTCTGGGAATTGGGGGAGCAGATGATCCTAAGAACCTTGTCGTTTTGAGTCCATTATTACATCGTATGTTACACTATGCTGATGTTTCACTTATAAATTTAGATAATATTATCATCGCAGATGATGGTGGAGCTTCATTAGATATTATTATAAATACAAAAGAATACTCTATTAATTGGCACCCTGAACATGCCGCTTTATTTGTGAAATAAGATAGAGCAACAAGCCAACCGGATATATCAGGTTGGCTTATCAATAAAGTATTACTTACTTAAATGGATTAAATATTCAGTAAGATTGTTATTTAACGAACTACCATTACTCTTGAATCTTTTATGAACAAATTCATCAATGTACACGTCACCAAAAGGAGTTAATAGTTCTTTAAAATCTTCTAGGTTAAGTAAGCCGTCTTCGCTGTAACTAATTAAGAAGTTATTACAGTCCATATTGGTAAATATTTCACGAAATGAATCTCTAATTTTTGTTTTAGTACAAAAATTAGAATATTGATCGCGCCAAGGTCTCAAACCACTAACACCTATTGCTTCAGGTTCATCTCCCCTAGCAAGAGTTTCTAATACATGATAATTAGCGGCATATTGTCTCTTCATGTAAGGAGGGTCGATATAACATAAGTCACAAGATATCTCTTTCGATATTTCCTCAGCATAACCTTGCTTAACTTCATGACGCTCACTGTCATCTTTTAATAGCAATTTACTTGTATATAAATTTAACGGTGTTTTTGCTCTACCAACTAATTTAGACATATGATGTCCATAGGTTCCAGCAATATTGGCGATATCATTAGTACCCATAATCACATCATGAAGTAATAAGGAATACTCATTATCTGTTAGTTGATTTTGAGAATACATTTTGGCAATGTTTAATCTAATACCATCGATTTTTGCAGCATTTTCACTACTATAATAACTTCTAGGGTTTTCAGTATTTTTAGGAGTGCCTGAAGGAGATAATTCATTCCAAAAGTAACCTTTTAAAGGTTCTGAATTATTTAACGCTAAAATGATTTTTTCGTAATTACTTAAATTATTACCAAAATCTTTAGCACTAATCTTAGAGCTTATAAAATCACTAGCGCCTTCAAATAAAGGAATAGAATCGAGTTTTAACCCCGTGACAGCATGGTGATAGGAGTATGTCATTAAATCGTTTGCAGTTACTTGGTAATTTTTCTTTCTTAACTCTATTGCAACAGTAGCTGTACCAGTCATTAAATCTGTAATATGAGATCTTTCTGGTACTAAGGTACCTATTTTATCTATAACTACGTCGAGTATTTTAGACTTTGAACCTATGTATCTGTGACCCATTATTATGCCTTGTTTTTAAATATATCTGATACAGCGATGCTTTTAAGCGCTTTAACAGGTAGTAATTCTTGTGATTTATCTATTGCTTTATATATAGATAGGTAATCTTTTTTAGTTAACCCGTAAATTTCAGCAACCAAATATTCCAATTGAGCATCTAATGTATTTGATAATGATTCCTTAGACTTTAAATTGCTTTTTAGCTTATTAGAAAGAATTGAAATTTTCTTAAGTAGTTGATCTGATATATTATTAAAGTTGGGAATAGGGAAATTTAGTATTTGTCCTTGGGTAACATATGGATGCGATTTCCATTCTATTTCACCATTGGACATTGCTATAAAAAAGAAAGCCATTCTTGAATTCAAAATTAATGAAAACAACTCTAATGGAAAGGTTCTATTGTGTAATTTAAATATATATACAACTTGATTTGTCATGAAGTTGTTATAATCAATAGACGCGGATATCCCAATTCCTGTTTTTCGAACAAGTATTTTATCACCAGTGTATATAGATTCATCTTTGTATTTAATACCATCTCTAGTTGTCTCAATCCACAAATCTGATTGGATTGAATAACGTTGAATATGTTCACCTACTACTAGATTCTTGCTGTTTTTTTCTTGTTGTTTATGAATAATGACGTCTTTTACACAATCTATTTCTAATGAAGAACTTTTGCATTTAGGGCATAAGAAAACATCTTTACTAGGAAGTGGAGACCACAGATTACATTCAGCACAATTTATTATGTGACCTTTCTTTGATAACTCTACACCTCGTGTGCTTGTTAAATATTTTGCAAAGTTATCAGTATGCGATGTGATAGCTTGAAATGTATTCTCCAAGTTTGAATCAATATCAATATTGAATAAATAATTCTTATTATTCAAAAACCTGCTTTGTTCAACTTTGTGGCTTAGCTTTTCTTCAGCTAATTTAAAAGTAGCATTACCAGCTAAAATTAGTTTTCTATACTCTACTGATAACCGAAAGCAATCTATATCGTGCGTGGAATCACTTTTACCTTTTTCACAAATAATTACGGCACAGGCTCTATTAACGTCTTCAAATAATTTTTCACCGAAACGTCCAATAAAATGAATTTTTGTTTTAGATAATAATAACTCCCTCAACTTATCTCTTTCTTGAGAAAATAAAGAATCAGGAATAATGAATGCAATGATTCCTCCATCTCTAACAATGCTAAGTGCGGATTCAATAAATAAATCCGACGTATCAAACTGCCCTGATAATTGAGAAAAATTGCTAGCTCTAACTAAATTTTCATAGCTATCTATGCTTGCTCCCCAAGGAGGATTTGCAATTATCAAGTCATAACCATTTTTTACATCTAATTTTTTATTTAACTTTAACCAACCATCTTTATTGTTAGAGTTATAAGGGCATAAACCATTAGCATGTTCAGTTTTCAATTGATGATAATTGGTCAATCTTGTTTTGATCTTATGTATAGCCGTCTCATCAATATCAATACCGAAGAGATCTAGATGTTTTGTACTATCAATGTTCTCATTTAATATACTTGAATTTGATAAAGCATATAAAAGCTCACCATCGCCACAGGCAGGATCAATAACATTGAATTGGTTATTCTCATGTAATGAAATATTACTTTTATTAGAAAAATAGTAATAAAGAGCTTTATCAGCGACATACTCAGCTAAGCACTTGGGAGTGTATACAGCTCCATTAATTTTTCGGAGTGATGTCTGTTTTTCAGAATTAACCAAAACATCTCTTATGTAAGTAGATCTACTTACACTTTTACGTTTGTCTTCTATATTATCTAGTAATGTTTTTGGTACTGTAATTGATATTTGAACGTTGTCAGAATTTCTAGTCATGTGTTTTGTATTAATCGCTATTGTATCATTATGATAATAAAGGAAATTATCCTTATGATTTTTTCTGTCATAAATGACAGTAAAATTTTTAGCCATAATATAACAATAACAATGTTATATCCTTATAAACTCATCGAATATTATTAACTATACCCAAATACTGTGTGTTTGTACAGTTGTGGCGTTTGAGTAGCGAATTAATAGAAGTTTAAAGTGTTTAATAATTTAGCGTACCGAATTAGCAGCTTTATTACGCAGCAGGTGATTGTTGCTTTTTTAAAGTACTAAAATTTACCCTAGGTGTTCAAAGTAACTGATTCTAAATTAGTTAGTTATTTACAGGGGAGGTGTTTGATATTTGTTTGAAGCACTAAAAATTACCCTAGCTAGTCAGAGTAACTGATTTGTTATCCTTTGGTTAGACGTATAAATACGGGGACTTCAAGCTAGGTGACACTAATTTTGGCACCAAGCCCCTATTTCTAGCGGTAAAACCATCTCGGTTTTTCATAAATACCTTAGTGAATATTTAAAAGGTATCAGTAATGACATTATCAGAAATAAAACCGAAAAAACCAACAATAGCAAAGAAACCGAAAAAACCTAAAAAGACAATTAAGCCGATTACAATCATCGATACTAAAGCAGATGAAACAGATAATGATTAACTTAACTTTTATATTAAAACTATTAGTAGTATTTAATCAAAATAATTGATGATAGTGCCACCTTTTTTGTATGATGATAAATCGAGAACTAGCTTCAACCTTGAACCATTTTGTCACATTCGAAAAATAAAACTGTTGAACGAATCGGAAAATTTGAACGTTAACAGCTTCTGATTAATTTACAACTGGCGCACATCAAAGCCAAAATACCGGAGTACTTTAGTAGTGCGACCATTAATAACAGGTAGATTTTCTTTGCTAACCCACCCAATTAGTTCCTGAATATTAGCTTGACCAAACTCATTTAACTTATAATTATCATCAAACAAACAATCTGACATTCTTGAAACAACCTCACCTTTACCATGTAGAAGGTGAATTAAGCTCTTTTTAATATCGCCAATATCATTTGCGGCTAAGAACGCAGCTTTAAGAGTTTCAAGGCCGCCTTTATAGAATCGTAACCTGTCATGAAAAGAATGTAATACGCATAGTGCTTCAACTATATCTTTGGCTGAAGCCGAAAATATAGATTCTTTACTGTTGAAAATACGTCTAATCAAGGGGGAGTTTTCAGGAACAATTCGTTCTTCAAAATGTTTCCATTCAGTTTTTATCCATTCATCAATTAGCGAATTAAGGGCAACTTTCTTAGAGTTATTCCATCCAACTTGTTGCTGATTCCATGTTTCATTAGTTGCATGACAATCTCTCACAAACCGTTAATAGCATGTTCATTCCTTGAATTTTAAACTAATCAAACATAGCAAAATCATAGAGCTATAAGTAGCTTTAATTTCAAGTTTTACTGCACAAACCAACGGCTATCACTGGTGTTAATACCCAGTTCGGATATTTACACCATCAACTAATTTACCCTAATGATTTAACACCGCAGTTTTAGTGGTCTATCACCAACCCCATTATCCTATAGCAACGGATTAAATCCTTTTTTACTTGCACAAATTAACAAATAAGCGTTATATCAATAGATAAATTAATTAATTCAAGTTTATTTACCCTAGTTCAAGTTAGTGCCCTAGTCAGGGTAACTCTAAAAGATGTGTATTTCGTGCCTATTAACTTATCTGTATGACAGGATTAAATCACGTATAAGACGCAGAATATGTGGGATAGGGGAGTTTATTGGTGCTAATAGAAACTACTATAGAATTCGACCAATCGACAGACACAAAAAAGCCCTAACCGAGGTTAGGGCTTGATGCTTCCTACGAAGGAATGGTGCCGACTGCCGGAGTCGAACTGGCGACCTACTGATTACAAGTCAGTTGCTCTACCAACTGAGCTAAGTCG
>Ga0209345_10005254_pt1 | contig 12103 bp, 12 predicted proteins | sample Cruoilmetagenom7_FD_187294 | JGI IMG/M metagenome (GOLD analysis project Ga0209345, IMG submission 187294) | Oil polluted marine microbial communities from Coal Oil Point, Santa Barbara, California, USA - Sample 7 (SPAdes) (version 2) | ecosystem: Environmental > Aquatic > Marine > Oil seeps ...
TATCCACAGGAGGACATGATCATGAATCTGGATTTTACAGAGGAACAAGAGTTGCTTAGACAGTCAGTCAGGAGCTTTGTGGAAAAGGAATGTGCCAAGGACAAGGTGAGAGAAATCGAAGACCTAGAGACAGGTTATTCCAAAGAAATCTGGGATAAGATGGCGGAGTTGGGCTGGATGGGTATCATATTTCCCGAAGAGTATGGGGGATATGGTGGAGAGTTTATGGACCTGATTGTTGTTATGGAAGAGATGGGTCGAGGAATTCTTCCCAGCCCTTTCTTTTCTACGGTGATTCTCAGCGGGTTGGCTATCCTCGAAGGCGGCTCTGAGGATCAGAAAAGGGAGTTTCTCGGTAAGATAACCGCGGGGTCTATAATTGTTGCGTTTGCCCAATATGAGAACAATGCAAGCTACAACGCGTCAGGGATTACGGTAAAAGCTACCCCCGTAGAAGGGAATTATGAGATTAATGGCGCCAAAATGTTTGTCAATGATGCAAATATTGCCGACTATTTATTGGTTGCCACCAGGACAAAGGAAGGGACCAACCCTGAAGAAGGGATAACCCTATTCTTAGTGGATTCCAAGAGTAACGGAGTCAAATGCAGCAAGATGAGGTCCGTTGGGGCGGACAACTTGTGCGAAGTAACCTTTGATAATACGAGGGTAACGAAAGGTTGTATATTGGGAGAACTGGATAGAGGATGGTCTATCATAAGGAGGGCAGGTGAAAAGGCGATAATTGCCAAATGTGCCGAGATGGTGGGCGGTATGGAGGCCTCGTTGGACATGACGAACGTCTATGCCAAAGAAAGGGAGCAGTATGGAAAGACTATTGGAAGCTTCCAGGTGATTCAGCATTATCTGGCCAATATGTTTATAAAGGTGAATACTGCAAAGAACCTGACATACGAAGCCGCATGTATGGCTGGAGAAGGACTCCAGTGTACATATCATGTCTCATCCGTAAAGAGTTATGTTAATGAAGCCTATAAATTTGTTACAGAAAGGGGGGTACATGTCCATGGGGCCATAGGTGTGACAAGAGAACACGATATTGGACTTTATTACAGGAGAGCAAAGGCGACTGATGTTTTTCTCGGAGATACAGTTCACCACCTTGAATTGGTCGCCCGGGAAATGGGTCTTTAGGAGTCCGCCTCTTTTCTTTTTAAGCTTGACACGCAACCCCAAGTTTCCTATACTTTTTTCTAATTAAATAGGAGGTTTTTATGGCTGAGCTTAGTGAGATTGCACAGATGTATTTTGAGAAAGTGACAGACCTTACTACCTCATCGGGTATAGATGTTAAACGGTTTTATACCCCTGAAGATTTAGAAGGGATCGATTATAATCGAGACCTCGGTGATCCGGGGCAATACCCTTTTACAAGGGGGCATCACCCTGATATGTATCGGGGCAAGCTATGGAACATACGGGAGATCTCAGGGCTTGCAACCCCCCGAGCTTTTAACAAAAGGCTAAAGTTTTTATTGGAGCAAGGTCAAGGCGCCTTAGATTGGGAGATGGACGGTCCCACAATGTATGGGCTTGAGCCGGACCAGCCGATGGCCGAAGGTCAGATAGGTGTTTGCGGTATCTCTTTGCATACACTGGAGGATGTGGAAGTATTATGCGAGGATTTGCCATTGGACCAGATAAGCCTTTGCATGGCCAGTGGACCCGTGGTTCAGCAAGCCTATCTCTTAGTTGCCAAGAAACGGGGCTATGATCTAAGCCAATTGAGGGTCGTAGGGGGGCATTTGCATTACTATGCTCCAGCATGTATGACTAGCCTCAATGAGGGGCTCTATCTTCCCAATGGCCGGCTTTCAACCCTAGCCAGGTGGTCAAATGATTGGTTGGAACATGTGCTTAAGGTATTCCCCAAGTGGAACGCCTGGTTTATTAGCGCCTATGACTTTCGTGAGGCTGGAGGCAATGCCATTCAAGAGATCGCTTTTACGTTAGCTTGTGCTAGGGAAATGATTCGAGAGATGTTGAGGAGAGGTGTGGACATAAATACCATAGGGAAAAAGTTAAGCCCTGTCTTCGCTTGTGATCGAGATTTCTTCGAGGAGGTAGCCAAACTGAGGGCAGCAAGGAGGGTTTGGGCACGGATGATGAAGGAGGAGTTTGGAGCTACAGACCCTCGAGCTATGTGTCTCCGGTTTCACATAGATGTGTCCGGCGCTAACTACACCCGACAGCAGCCACTTGTCAATATAGCTCGAGGAACCCTTGGCGCCCTGGCCGCTGTGCTTGGTGGTTGTATGGGAATCCAGCTCCCCTCCTATGATGAAGCCTGGGCAACTCCAACGGAAGAATCAGTTAGATTGGCAATCAGGACGCAGCAGGTTATACGTTATGAATCCGGGGCGGCTAGGGTAGGCGATCCTCTAGCTGGTTCTTACTATGTGGAGCGGTTGACCAATGAGCTTGAAGAAAAGATCGAGTCAATGGGGGACAGGATAGAGGAAATGGGTGGTTGGTTAACTGCTCTCAAGAACGGTTGGGTTTTAGCACAGCTAAGAAACAGCTTACTGGACATCCAAAAGAAGGTTGAGAATGGGGATAGGGTGGTTCTAGGTGTTAATCGTTTTGCCATTCCCCCTGAGGAAGACATCATACCCAAGATTTACACTCCGGACCGATCTGATGTAGAAAGCTATGTTGCCGGCTTCCAGGAGTTTAAGAAAAGACGCGACAAAGACAGGGTCAAGAAAACATTGGAAAGTTTGCGCCATACTGCTGAGCATACAGAAGATAACCTGACCCCTTATGTATTTGATGCCTTAGAGGCTCAAGCTACCTTCGAGGAAATAGGCGGGGTGTTGAGGATGATAGATGGGCTGGAGTATGATTGGGCCGGAGAGAGGGAGTATCCTTTTTGAAAAAAATAGATTTTTAGATATTAAATTTCACAAGGCAAGAGGGAGGATTCCGACCGATAACGCCACGAAATCTAAATATCTGGAAATCTATAACAGCTCTCGGTTAACAGCACAGGAGGCAACGTATGGTTTGCCTTTGGCTGTTGGCACTGATCTTAAACTAATGATGTATAGGCTGCCCGGGAACTTGTGTGGGGAAACTTTATTGTTTTATTAACAATAGAAGAAGATAGACATCCCGGACAGTCTGAAGAAAGGCGTTTAAAATGGCTAAAGAGAGGATAAAGGTTATTACCGGTAAGATTGGGCTTGACGATCATTATAGAGGCATCATATCAGTGACCGAAACTCTGCGGAATGCAGGGATGGAAGTAGTCTACCTGGGGGCCGGCCAGAGGTTTGACAATGTAATAAAGGCGATTATCCAGGAAGATGCTGATGTGGTAGGCTTGAGTTTCCTATGCGGTGGCCACGTAGAGATCATGAGACGGTTCATGGGCAAGATGCGAGAGCATAATCTGGATAACGTATTAATCATAGTGGGAGGGGTTATACCTGATCAAGATATACCCACGTTAATGGAGCTGGGAATATCTGAGGTGTTTCTACCCGGCACACCCCTGAAGAATGTAGCTGATTACGTTTTAGAAAATGCCTGAAGAAGTTACAACCTGGCAGGGTGAAAAAACCTTGAATCGTGAATGGTTACAAAAGGAGGTAAAGATGAAACTATGCTATATTAACATCAGCGAGGAAAACATATCCGGGCCCTATCTCGATATCTTGAAAAGGGTTGCTGAAAAGATATTGAGACCTGATACGGAGATGGTCATAAAATCGGTAGAGCCAGGACTTACAAGAGCATTTGACATGCACCCATATTTCGGCTTCCTCAATAAAAGGTCAATCATAGAGAGGGCAATCGAGGCTGAGAGGGAGGGATTTGATGCGGTGGTGGTCGGCTGCTACGCAGACCCTGGTGTTATGGAGGCGAGAGCGACGGTAGATATACCAGTAATAGGTATATCTGAAGCATCTATGCTCTATGCCTGCTTGCTAGGACGCAGGTTTGCCGTGGTAACCTTGAATGAACCTTCTTGTATTTCGGCCATGGAGGATGGGATTATATTCCATGGTATGCAATCTCGAGCTATACGTAACCCGGTGAGGTTGATCAAGACCTCAAGCTATGATGTGTTCACCAAGGGTATGCAGGACCCATCGCTTGTGGCCGAGGACATAGTGGAAAGGGCCAAGGAATGTGTGGCCGATGGCGCTGATGTCATCATTATCGGCTGTAACGGACTGGGGCCTCTTTGTACTATCACTAACATGGTAAGGATTGAAGAGGGCGACGTGCCTATACTCGATTGCATATCAGTGGGGATAAAAATCGCAGAGACTATCCACGAGATAAGCGAGAACCTTGGTATACCTTATACCAGCCGAAGCGGAATGAATGCCTTGCCAAGAAAGAAAGATATGAAACGGGTGAGGGGCAACTTTGGGTTAAAAGTATTTTAAATCTGAGCGCCGACTTGAGGAAGTTATTTAGTGCCCATCCAGAAATGAGATAGTTTTTGCAAGGTCAAGGAATACGAAGATTTTAACCGCAGGAGTACATTGGTTAAGTAGGGGCACATTGCGATGTGCCCTTACATCCGAGTTTGACCTGTCTGCGTGCTACGCACAGGCAGGCGCAGAGATTGCTGAAAACAGCCTTTATGGATGGACACTATAGATTTTCAGATATTAAATTTCACAAGGCCAGAGGGAGGAATTTGAGTAAGTCGTACATTGTAGTACGTCGTCGAGGATTCCGACCGATAACGCAGTGAAATTTGATATATGGAAATCTATATTTAGGCCTCGTCCCTAACAGCCCAGTATGAAGCTGCGAAGAAGGACAGAGAGGGGAGCCTATACGTTCGTTTGATTTCTATTCAACGGAATAAGTATGATTATGAAGATAATAGGACTTGATGTGGGAAGTAAGACCATCGGTGTGGCAGTGAGTGATGATATGGGTTGGACTGCACAAGGGGTTTCAACTATAGTCCGTAAGGGTTTGGGCAGAGACCTTGAGGAAATTAAAAAACTGGTGGGGCAATATGGCGCTTCAGAGATCGTGGTGGGGTTGCCCAAAAACATGGATGGTACGGTTGGCGAACAGGCTGAGAAGGCGCTTTTCTTAGCAGAAAAGATAAACAAGAACCTAACCATCCCTGTCACTATGTGGGATGAACGGCTTTCTACAAAGGCCGCTACTAGGACGTTGCTGGAGGCCGATCTCAGTCGGAAAAAAAGAAAGAAGGTTATAGACAAGATGGCCGCTGTGTTTATTTTACAGGGATACCTGGATAGCAGGACAAGGTAGACAGCGATGAAGAAGGCTGTTTTTTGCATCCTCATGTCACTTATTTTATTGGGAATGCTTATAGCTATAAGTATCTTTATCTATCTTGCCACCCCTCCGAGCTCTGAGAAAATTACTAAAATAGTGTTTATCCGGCAAGGGGCCACTTTTACCGAAGTCGCCAGGACTTTAAAGGAAAACGGGATTATTAAGGGCATAAGGAAATTCTCCCTGCTGGTTAGATGCTGTCGCGATACTAGAAGGATTAAGGCGGGCGAATACTGCCTCAATACCGCCATGTTACCTTTGGATGTCTTGGAAACCCTGGTAAAAGGGAACGTAGTAGAACACCTTATTACAATACCGGAAGGGTACAACCTATATCAAATAGCTGACTTACTATATAAGGCTGAACTTGTAAACAGAGATAAGTTTCTGAATATGTGTCTCGATCCATCTTTTGTGTCATCTTTGGGTTTAGAGGGATATAGCTTGGAAGGATATCTGTTCCCGGATACTTACAGAACAGCTAAAAATGCAGGTGAAAAGCGTATATTGGAGCTAATGGTTGCCAGATTCAGGAAGGTTTGGGTTGATGAATACGCAAAGATGGCGGAAGAACTGGGGTTTACAATGAGAGAGGTTGTAACCCTTGCCTCTATAATCGAGAAGGAGACAGGGAGTCCCTGGGAACGTCCTCTAATCTCCGCTGTATTCCATAACAGGCTCAAGAAGCGCATCAGGTTGCAAAGCGATCCTACGGCGGTTTACGGTATTCCCGATTTTCAAGGTAAAGTAACTAAAAGACATCTTAAGAGAGAGAGCCCATACAACACCTATCGTCATTCTGGTTTGCCCCCAGGGCCAATCGCCAACCCTGGAGAAGCATCTATCATAGCTGTTCTCTATCCGGCCAAAGTAGATCACCTCTATTTTGTTTCAAAGAAGGACGGCACCCACCATTTTTCAAATAACTTACGGGAACACAACATGGCTATTCGCAAGTACCAAAGGAGGAATAGATAACTGCTGAATCTGTGTCGAGAACGTCTATTTGCTTATAGCCGAACGTTTATCAGAAATTTTGAAACTCATTTAAATTATGCCTTTAAGCCATTGTCAGGGGGACTATTTGTTTACTTCTTATGAACTACTTTGTCATAAGGTATTCGTTCTTCGTGTGATAGTGGCTTATCTGTAGATAGGGGTTTACGACAAAGCTTCACGTATAACAAGTAACAAAATAGCCCCCCCGACAATTTGTAGCTCATGATTGAGTTTCAAAATTTCTGTTTAAAGATTTCTCGCTTCGCTCGAAATGACAAAAGTGTAAACTGAGAAATGAAGGATGCCGCTAAAATAACACAAAAGTGTAAACTATTTTATAGCTTTGATTAAGGATGACTGGAAATATATAGCATAGCAAAAAAGGAGGTAAGCCATGAGGGCGAAGAAACTCGATTGCCTTTTTGAACCGATCACCATCGGTAAGATGGAGTTAAAGAACCGTCTGGTAATGGCCCCTATGGGGACTGGTTATGGGGGAGATGGATTTGTTATTGATAGAATAGTAGATTACCTTGCAGCAAGGGCGAAGGGAGGTACCGGGCTTATAACGGTGGAAGTGGCCTATGTGCATAGGCTTGGAAAGGCCGGTCTGGGTGGAGAGTTGGCCATAAATGACGATAAATATATACCCGGACTGAAGACCCTCTCCGATGCGATACACAAGGCAGGCGCTAAAGTAGTTTTGCAGCTAAATCATGCAGGTAGGTATGCCAGGTCAAAAAACCTTGGGGAGCAGCCTGTTGCCCCCTCTGCTATCCGTTCAAAATATACGGGCGAAACCCCCAGGGAGCTTTCAACAGAAGAGGTAGAAGAGATTGTGGAGGCCTTCGGCGAAGGCGCAAGAAGGGCCAGAGACGCAGGGTTTGATGGGGTGGAACTCATGGGTTCCACTGGATACCTTATCAGCCAGTTTTGTTCCCCTCTTACAAATAAGAGAACAGACAAATACGGTGGTGACAGTCCTGCAAAAAGAGCCACTTTTGTAAAGGAAATAAATGAAAGGATCCGAAAAAAGGTGGGTTATGATTTTGGTCTCTGCGTTAAGATGAGTGTGGATGAGTATCTTCCCGGCGGTAGTACCATAGAGGATTCCCAAGTTCTGGCAAAGATTTTTGTCGAAGCAGGGGCGGACAGACTCCATGCCTGGGCCGGATGGCATGAATCCCCCAAGCCGATGCTGCCCATGTCCGTACCACGTGCAGCCTTTGCCCATCTGTCTCAGGCGTTAAAGGAGGTCACGGATGTGCCGGTTACAACAGTGGGGAGGATAAACGACCCTTATTTGGCTGCCGACTTGATCAGGGATGGGAAAGCCGATCTCGTGGCAGTGGGCCGGGGGCTCCTCGCTGACCCAGAGTTTGCAAATAAGGCTTGCGAGGGGAGGACGGATGAGATCAGAACCTGTATCGGGTGTTGTGTCTGTTTTGATGCCATGATGTCCCAGATACACAGATCCGGACCTGAAGGAGTTATCTGTGCAATCAACCCCGAATTGGGTAGAGAAGGAGAGAATCTACTGAGGCCGGTAGGTAAAGGGAAAAAAGTCCTGGTCGTAGGGGGCGGACCAGGCGGTATGGAAGCCGCCCGTGTTGCTTCCATAAAGGGGCACACGGTGACCTTGTGGGAGAAGTCGGGGAGACTTGGGGGAGCCTTGAGGGTAGCGGTAATTCCGCCTTTCAAAGAAGAGATAGGGTGTTTGACGGATTACCTCGCCTGTCAGATGGAGATAAATAATATCAAGGTAGAAATTAACAAAGAAACAACCGCCAAGGAGATACTAAAAGAAAACCCGGATCACGTCATACTGGCCACAGGGGCAAAACAGAACATACCAGAGATCCAGGGTATTGACAACGCGAACGTTGTCATGGCCATAGACCTTCTTACCGGTAAGGTGGAGGCGGGTAAAAGTGTTGTGTTAATCGGAGGTGGACTTATAGGTGTAGATATTGCTGAATATCTCAATGAAAAGGGAAAGAAGATCACAATGCTTACCAGACAGCCCCGCATCGGATCAGACATAGGGATCAGTACACGATGGGTAACCATGATGAGAATAAAGAAGAGTGATATCAAGGTAATAACAGAGGTATTGTGTAAAGAGATAAAGAAGGATGGGGTTGCCATTGAAAAGAATGGGGAAGAGATGTTTATCCCTGCAGATACTGTCGTTATTTCCGGGGGGCTTATCCCTGATAGAGAATTGGTGGAAGAATTAACGGGCAAGATATCCTTGAAAGAGGTCGGTGACTGTGTTGAGCCAAGGAAGATAGCGGATGCCATTCACGAGGGTTTCGAGGCTGCCCTCGGGATTTAAAAACTATGACAGACCTGGGGGCTTCAAAATGGGTGAAGCTCCCTGAGCCGCTTTGGTATACTCCATTTTAACATAAGGGTCTGGGTGCTGGGAGGAATCAGGTGCTCCCAGGCTCCTCCGGTAGCCATTCGTTTGCGGATATCACTCGCTCTTAACCCTTTTTTGTGCTGAGGCTTCTCCCATAGCACCTCTACCTTCAATCCCGCAGACTTAAACTGTTTGAGCTTTTGTCTTCCCCACTCATCGTAAATGGTGAGAAAGAAGGTGGCGTCTAAAGGCACGTAATACCCATACAATTCTGGGATGTTAACGGGAAAAGGCACGATAGAGAATTCCACATAGTTGAGGCCTGTCTCCGCCAAGGTCTCTCTTAGCATAGTATAGCGTTCGAAATAGGTGAGGGGGTTTGCCGAGGGTTTGCTCCGCAGAATGTCTGAAGGGTCCTCTCTGGTCAGCATGGGGTCGGGGTTGGTGATCCCAACAACAAGGTGCCTGCACCTAGCCTTCCCGGCCAGCAGGTATTTGAGATGATCGTTGTGGAGTACCTGGAACCGGCCGTGGATTACTCCAGTCTCCACCATTTGATCTTCCTTCCCAATGACCATCGTATTTCCTTCCAAACGAATAATTAAAGGAAGTTATATCGGCATTGTCCCTAACCTGAAAGCCAGGACCAACCGTTTCACCACCACCACATTGGTATGCACAACCAGATAAACGAGGGCCACCATGGGCGCGTTTGGCCAGACGATGCTTGTCATGGCGCAAACGGCCGTGACTGTAGTCCTCGTTCCCTTGCTGGCGAGGGTCGGCTTGCCCAGACTTATCCCCAAGCTGTCGGCCCTAGCACTGGAATAGCTAATAAGGTTGCTTCCCATTACAGCGAGGTACCCAAGAATCAGGATCAGCCAGAGGGAGATAGGGGCGGGTAATCGGATCAAATAAATAACCATGCCGATCATCATGGCTCCATCCGGATACCGATCCAATACGGAGTCCAGGAAGGCGCCCGCAGTGCTTTGCCTCCCCGTGAGTCTGGCAAACTGGCCGTCTACTCCATCTAAGACCTGAGATGCGGCAGCAATAAGACCAGCCAGCCAAGCCAAGCCAAGAGCGAAGACAACCCCGCCCGTTACCCCAAGGATTGCGGAGCTAATCGTGATCATCCAAGGCTGAAGCCACGTGACAGAAACCAGCTTGGGTGTAATTCGGGCAGAAAGATGGCATTTAATCCACTTGAGCACGAACCGGTCGGTTGGCTTGGTTCTCCATGAGTTCGGGTTAGTGTCTTCTTTTACCATATATTTTATGGCCTTTAGGCCAACTTCCCTCCACAGTCGCTCACTATAGGTTTTCAGATATTAAATAGTGTCCATCCATAAATGGCTATTTTCCGCAATCTCTGCGCCTGCCTGTGCGTAGCACGCAGACAGGTCAGACGCAGATTTTAATCCTCAAAATACTCTATGTATTCCTGCGGTTAAAACCTTCGTCTTCCTTGCCCTTGCAAAAACTATCTCATTTCTGGATGAACACTAAATATAAATATGCTACCAACCTACATTTTATCTGTCAATAATTTTTTTGATGCTCTTCCGCTAATACTTTGAAAATAAAGCTTAACCCCCTCCAGCAAAAGTGGTGACGAATTATTAGGGGGTTTGGGTGATTCTGCTTTTTGCTCAAACCCCCGAATAATTCCCCGGGTTTCACCCATGGACATTTCCTGTCGCCGAAAAAGCAAACAGGCCGGTGCTTCCGACACCCTTAACTCCTATTATTAGATCGCTGAGAGTATGCATTTTGTCCAAAGTCCAAATAGGAAATCCTATTTTTTAATCAAACAAATCAGGGTGTTACGATTAAAGGTTCGCCCGAAGGGCGCTAAGTTCATAGGTAGTCCGGCAGCAATGATGGTTAAGAGACATAATTATTACGATTTCAAGGAGTTATGACTTGAACAATCCAGATATGTAATTTTACTACTAAAAAAGGCTACCAGATAAAATACCATATTCCCATGATTTAGGGTGGGGAATGTGGGTTTGGGATTTCCCTCCTTTGACAATTATCCTTGACAGATTCCAGGATTAATATATGCTGAACATCAAAAATAAACTAGGTAATATTATGATACAAGAAATATTTAACTTGCAAAATCCCTGGCGAACCGGAATGGATTATTCGTTTGATCTAATGGATCGGGAGATATTAGATATAATTTTCCATAACCTCGAAAATAAAAAAATACTCGGCCTTATTGGCAGCCGTCAGGTGGGAAAGAGTTCAATCGTATATTTGATTGTTCAGCATTTGATAAAGAACCGGATCGACAAAAGCAATATTTTCTATTTCAATCTCGATGATTTAAAGCTCCATGAACTTTTTGCCAACATCCCGGATTTTATACATTTCTTAGGGAAAAAAAACGAAAAGAAATATGTACTTATTGACGAAGTTCAAAGACTAGAAAACCCCGGTCTTTTTTTAAAGGAAATCTACGACCTCAACCTGAATATCAAGATCATCTATTCCGGTTCATCTCAACTTGAGGTAAAGTCAAAACTCAAAGAGCATCTGGTCGGAAGAGCAAGACAGTTTGAAATCCACAGATTGGCGTTTAAGGAGTATCTTCATTTTACTCACCCTATAACCAGGAAGCAAGCACTTGAGGATATGTTGGTCTATGGTTCATATCCGGCGGTGGCCATGGAAACAAATAAAACTGAGAAAAAACTATCCATAAAAGATATCTACCAGAGTTATGTTGAAAGGGATCTGGTTGATTTTTTGCGAGTGGATAATGTTAATGCATTCAACAATTTAATCATCCTATTGGCAAATCAGATGGGCAACCTCTTGAGTATTGACAGCTTATCAAAAAGCCTGAGGCTTTCCCGAAACCACACGGAGAAATATATAAACATATTGGAAAACACATTTATTATAAAAAGAATCTATCCCTTTCACAGGAATTACAAGAAAGAGATCACAAAGACTCCGAAGATATATTTTATGGATCTTGGGTTAAGGAATTTTGTGTTAAACAATTTTAATCCCCTTGCCCAGAGAAATGATCAAGGCAACCTGTTTGAGAATTTCTATTTGTTGGAATTACTGAAGGACGATCACTACTCGCTCAATAAAATAAATTTTTGGAGAACCACCAACCAAACCGAGATAGATTTTATCGTATCCGGAGAAGATCAAACCAAAGCCGTAGAAGTAAAATGGGATAAGGAATCGATTCCGAAAAGCTTTGAAACATTGAAGAAGTACTACCCTGAAATACAAACCAGGGTTGTAACAAAAAACCAATTCCTGACCTGATTGGACGGATATAGTGGACCCCAAAAAAGAGACAGTGTGTTAAGGTGTGTTTCCAGGAAAAAGGAGGCACGGAAGGGGCAGGAAAAAACATAGCACGGAATTGAGGGCAAGAATTGCCCTTGATGCAATAAAGGG
>Ga0209345_10005255_pt1 | contig 12102 bp, 15 predicted proteins | sample Cruoilmetagenom7_FD_187294 | JGI IMG/M metagenome (GOLD analysis project Ga0209345, IMG submission 187294) | Oil polluted marine microbial communities from Coal Oil Point, Santa Barbara, California, USA - Sample 7 (SPAdes) (version 2) | ecosystem: Environmental > Aquatic > Marine > Oil seeps ...
AGGGACAGCCAAGGCGGCCGTTAAAAAAGTTGCTGATGATAATTCTCCGCCAACACGCGCTGAGATTGAAGCGAAGGCAACTGAATTGGGCATCAAGTTCAAAGCCAACTGGAAAAACGAAACCATCATCAACAAAATCAAGGTGGAACTCAATAAATGAGTTGGACAAAGAGAGAGCTTGTTAGGTCTGCCTATCGCAAGTCGGGGCTTGGCGGTGTATTCGCTAACCTGACCGCCTCGCGCTTGCAAGACGCTCTCTTTGATCTTGATTCCATGATGGCCATATGGTCTGAGAAAGGCATTAATTTAGGCTATGTCACGCCAACCACACAGGGAGGCAGCAGCCTTGATGATGCCTCAAATATTCCAACATGGGCTAATCTTGCAGTTTATTTAAAGCTGGCCCCTATTTTGGCCGCTGACAATGGGAAAACTGTTGCGGATGATATTAAGAAAGAGGGTCGAAGCGCTTACAATGCGATGATTCGCACAATGGCCCAGCCTATCGAAATGCAATACCCCGACACAATGCCTTCAGGGCAGGGCAATAAGGGGTGGCGATACTATGATGATGCATTCTTGCGCACACCTCTCGATGTTCCTTTGGTTGACCCGCTTAATACGGGCTCTTCTAGCCTCAACAGACAATATAAAAGCCCTGATGCTACAGGTTTCACCGTGGCGATCACGGACGGCCCTGACAGCGTTTATTTATTGCTAACGCCTGATGCTACCTATGCAACGGGAACAATTACACTACCGAGCATTGCGAACGCTTCAGACAATCAAGAGGTTCTTGTAATTAGCAGCCAAGCGGTCACAGCTTTAACGATTAACGGAAACGGCGCAGTGAGCGTGACAGGCGCGCCAACCACTTTGGCAGCCAATACACCGTTTAGGATCAGATTAGACCTCTCGCTAAGAATTTGGCAAATCGTAACATAGGAATTTAACATGGCCGGTACTCAAAAAGTAACCAATAACTATCAATCTGATGCGGTGGTTAATGTGCCGCCTATTGGTTCTCAGTTTGATGCAACTGCGGACGACAGCGATAAGACATTCACTGTTCCCGGCAACGAGCTTTGGAAGCTAAACTTTGCACAAGTTGTGCTTACCACAGACGCCACAGTCGGCGATAGAGTTGTGACTGTCGTTATCAGCGATGCAGATGGAAACATTCTAGCGAGCATCATTGCCGGAGCGGTTCAGGCCGCAAGCGTAGCTGATATAAAATATACCTTTTGGGGCGGTATGTTGCGCGAAACCAGCGTGGTTAATGGAGAGCTTCAAAGTTCTATTCCCAGCGACCTTTATGTAGAGTCCGGTGCCTCTATTCGGTTTTATGATAGCGCGGCTGTTTCGGCGGCTGGTGATGACATGACGGTTTCATTTCAGTACCAAAAATTCACGGTCTAGGCCATGCAAGTTCCCATCCTTAACGGAATATACACCGATGAGGCCGGAGATTTTCGCACGTCCTACCCTCGAAACTATATTCCGGTTCCCAAAAAACAGGGTATTTCAAACGGATACTTGCGTCCGGCTGAGGGCATTGTAGCGAACGGTACGGGCCCTGGCATAGATCGGGGGGCTTTTAATTGGAAGGGAACCTGTTATCGAGTGATGGGAACAAGTCTTGTGTCTATCGCCAGTGACGGCACCACAACTACAATCGGCACCATCGCAGGCTCTAATCAAGTGACCATGCATAACTCGTTCGATTATCTGTCAATTTCTGGCGGTGGAAACCTGTATCTATATGATGGGTCAACCATACAGCAAAATGTAGACCCTGACCTTGGCACTGTGCTCGATCACATATGGATTGACGGGTATTTCATGACAACGGACGGAACAAGCCTTGTTGTTACAGAATTGAATGATCCGTTTGCAGTTAATCCGTTGAAGTTTGGTAGCTCCGAAGTTGACCCTGATCCAATCAACAGAATTTTAAAGATACACGATGAGGCATATGCGCTCAATCGGTACACCATTGAGGTATTTACAAATATAGGCGGCAATCTGTTTCCTTTTCAGCGGATTGAAGGCGCGCAGATAGAACGAGGAACCTTGGGTAAGAATTGCTCTTGCGTGTTTCTTGATGCTGTTGCCTTTGTTGGTGGCGGGCGCAGGGAAGCCCCGGCGATCTGGCTGGGGGCTGGTTCCAATACAGGTAAAATATCAACTAGGGAAATTGATCAAATACTGTCCGAATACTCCGAAAGTACGCTAGCTAACTCTCTGCTAGAAACCAGACTTTACGAAAACCACAAGCATTTAATGTTGCATCTTCCAGATCAAACACTTGTTTATGATGCGGCGGCATCTCAAGAACTTGGTCAATCAGTCTGGTTTACCCTAACCTCAAGCATTGAAGGAAAAGGCAAATACAGGGCAACCAATCATATATGGTGCTATGACAAATGGTTAGTCGGCGACCCTACAAGCACAAGCCACGGATACCTTGATGATACAATTGGCACTCATTACGGTAACGAAAATGGCTGGGATTTTGGGACGCTTATTATCTACAATAACGGAACGGGTGCCATATTTCACCAGCTAGAGCTTGTTGCATTAACGGGGCGTGCGGCTTTGGGTGTTAATCCTACTGTGTGGACCGAGTATTCCTTAGACGGGGAAACATGGAGCATGAGGGAAGGTGTTTCGGCGGGACTACAGGGGGACCGTGCTGCACGTTTAGTATGGTTCCAGCAAGGTATGATGCAAAACTTCAGAATGCAGCGCTTTAGCGGCACCAGCGAGAGCCAGATGGGCATTGCACGACTTGAAATACAAGTTGAGGCTTTGGCGGCGTAATGGTTGATCCCACCACCCCAACACGAAAAGAAATTGAGCAAATATCACTTGATAGTAACGGTCAGATAAACTTTCGTGTTGTTAGAGCATTCGAGAGTTTGTTTGAAGTTGCGGCGGTTACGTTGCCGGATGAAATAGCTTCTCTATTCGCCTCCGTTTCTAATGAGGGCGGTGGACAGCAAACAACCTTGAACGCCGATTATATAGATTTTTCACCGAATGGGCCTCAATTAATACAGGCTAAACGCGCTAAGTGGGATGAAGATACAGGGACGGTTCTTTTAGGGCTTACAGAAGACACAACAACGCCTATAGGCCAAGAATTGCTGTATAGAGCTGAGAATAATACGGGGTCGACAATAACAAAAGGGGAAACCGTTAGGATAATAGGCGGAGGAACTAACGGTTATCCTGATGTTGCTTTATTTACGGCTGGAACAGATACAAATGCGCGGCGATTTATGGGGATTGCTTCTGAAGACATAGCAGATGGAGAGCTTGGCCTGGTTGTAAGGTTTGGTCTGGTTGGTGGGCTAGATACCTCGTCTTTTTCTGAAAACACGGTTTTATATGCGAGCACTGGCACTGCGGGGGGGTTGAGAAGCACAGAGCCGTCAGCACCCGGAGCAAGGGTTATCGTTGGTATTGTTACTGAATCACACGCCACCACCGGGAAAATAATGGTTTCGCCGCAGATTGGCAGATCGCTTGGGCAGTTGCATGATGTTCAAGCTAACTCTCCGTCCAATGGTCAAGTCCCTATATGGAACCAGACAAATGAAAGATACGAGGTAGCATCTATTGCAGGCGGAACCGGAATCACGGTCACACTAGGGGCCGGTTCGATCGACATCATCAACAGCAAACCTGCTGGAGGCGCTTCGGGCAACTTTACTACAGTTGACGGTAAAACCGTTACCGTAGTGGGCGGATTAATCACAACGATTGTATAAACATGACAACAACAACAACACAATTGATAGCACCAAAACAGATTGCCGGTTCTCAGGAAACGCAATACACCGCCACCAATGTTACCGCAAAGATTGGCAAGTTTACGGTAACAAACACATCAACAAGCCCGGTTCAGTTTAGTTGCAACCTTGTTTCAAGCGGGGGCACCCCGGGAAACGACAATCTAATCATTGATGCTAGAACAATATCTCCAGATGAAACATATAGCTGCCCCGAGATTGTTTCTCACACTATTTTGAATGGTGATTATATATCTACCCTGTCTAGCGCCGCTGCATCTTTGACGATCATGGCGTCAGGAATAGAAATAGCTTGATTTTATTACCGAAAAACGTAATAATTGGTTAGCTGAGTATTTGCTCCCAGCGGCATAGCCTTTCAATGGTGGTTAAATGTCGCAAGCTGAACAATCAATCAGGGATAATTTAGAACAGGTTTTTAGCCTTCCGGCTGATGCTGTTGATTATTTGTGCGATTTGTTCTCAGCCATTCAATTATTTGATGATGTTGCAGACAAAGACCCTGTATCACGTCCAGACTTGGATTGTGTGATTTGGCGCGTATTTGTCAAGATTCCCCAAAATCCCTTTTACGTTCGCAACAGCTTTCAGCTCTCAGCTCTTCTATCCACTCAAATCCTAAAATGGCAAGCGTCCGACAAAGTGGAGCGTAGCGGTGAGGCTGATGAAAAATCATTCATGTGGCGCGCTGGGTTTTATGACGTTGTTTTGTTCGTTGTTGGGCTTTGTCACGGTAGGGAAGTGGCCACCAAACACGCCGCTGATGTGCTGGGTTTGTACGGAGAAAACGCGAGTAACTATATGAAAGAGTTTAATCATGCCTGATCCCGTAACCGGAATTATAGGAGCTGCTGGCATTGGTTCGTCTTTACTGTCTTCAGGGTCACAAAACAGGGCAATTGATAGGGCTTCCGCCGCACAAACAGCGGGAAGCGACGCGGCCATAGCGGAAATTAGGGACGCTCGTTTGGCGCAGGAGGAGATTTTAGCGCCTTACGTTTCCGCAGGAACTGGCGACGAGGGTGTAACAGGGTCACTTCAGGCCACTCAAGCGCTGCTCGGTCTTTTGGGCGAAGAGGGGCAGGCCAACGCTATTTCCGCAATAGAAAGCGGTGCAGAATTTCAGGCGCTTTCAAGACAGGGCGAAGACGCAATTTTGCAAAACGCTTCTGCCACTGGTGGGCTACGGGGTGGAAATGTTCAAGGTGCTTTAGCTCAATTCCGTCCAGCGTTGTTAAGTCATACAATAGATCAACGGTTTAGACGCCTTGGCGGTTTAAATAAGATAAGCCAAGCCTCTGCTGCTGGAGTGGGCGCTGCGGGGATCAATGCAAGCGGTGGTATGGCGGAACTATTAAGGCAGCAAGGCGAAGCAATAGGTAGCGGAGCGATAGCGAGAGGTCAATCACAATCTGATCTATTTAGTGGGATAGGTAAAGGTATCGGCCTGATTGCGGGAGGATTTTAAAATGGTAGATTATAGATTTACACAAAATGATCCATTTGAGTCTGTAATTCAGGGCTTTGGAACCGGTCAAGCTTTGCGCGCTGGTCGCCTTCAACAAAAACAGGCTGAAGTTGACGCGCAAAGGGCGGCTGAGGCTGAATCTAACCAGCAACGTGTTATTTCAAATTTAGTAAACAACAAAAACAGAACGGCGGAAGATGTTTTCGAGGCATCGATTATCTTGCCAGAAAACATGCGCAAAGGGATGTTGGCTGGATTTCAGGCGCTGGGCGAAGAAAAGCAGCGCAATCAAATTTCGTTCGCTAGTCAAGTGCTGTCGTCTATCAGTGCCGGTAAACCAGAAATGGCCGGGGATTTACTGGAGCGTAGGGCTTTGGCTTCTGAAAACTCAGGCAACGACGAAGAGGCTCAGGCATTTCGTGATATTGGTAGGCTTGTAAAGAACGACCCTGAATCTGCATTTCTATCTTTTGCAACTCAGCTCGCCATTCTTCCGGGAGGAAAGGAGGCGGTTGCGGCTGTTCTGGATATCAGAGAGGAACAACGTAAAGTACAGCTACAGCCAGCCAAGGTGGCGGAGTCAGCGGCCAAACTAGGGTTAACGGGAGCGCAGACAGCCAAGGCGGTAGCAGAAGCCAAAAAGGCAGAGGCTGCCATAGCCAAGACTAATGCAGAGGCTGGTAAAGTGGCGTTAGAAGCTGCTGAAATTAAGATGAAACTTGCTGCTGAGAGTTCGGATTATGCTAAACTAGGCGAACCAGGTAAAAGGCTTGTTAATGATGCTGTGGATGCTTCTATCAATTCCGCAAACCTTGCCGAGCAATACGGAACTTTGGCAACAGAAATTGAGCAAGAGATAACGTCTGCTGGTTCTGGTGCAGCCGCCGCTGAAAAGATCAAAAAGATATTCGGTGATCAGGACAACATCTCACGCTTGCGGTTAGACTTCAAACGCATGAAAAATTCTGCTGTTCTTAAAATGCTTCCGCCTGGTGTTGCTTCAGACAAAGATATTGAGATTGCACAAGGCGCGTTTCCTGAAGAAACCGATAACCCCAAACTAATTACAAGCTTTTTGCGCACAATGGAACGCCTGCAAAGGGCCGAGGCGATCAATAACCGCAATCGCTCTGAGTGGGTTGAGCGGGTTGGCTCACTCGGCGAGGCTAAACGCGACATATTTATCGGCGAAGAAACAATCCCATCCGGTACAAGCTTTATCGATTATACATCTGGCGTCATTGCTGAATTGATGCCTACTGAACAGGTTGTTGAGGAAGTTGAAGAGTTAAGCCCGCTTGAGGCCGCTAAAAAGAAATACGGCCAATAATGGATGAGCTTGAACAGCTTGAGAGGGCGATAGTTGCCGCCGATGCCGCTGGAGATACGGAGGCGGTTGAATTGCTGTCTGCTGAAATAGTGCGGCTACAGGGAGCCGAACAAGACGAGCCTCAGACCGAGGAGCAAGTAGAGCGAACCATTGGCCAACGTCTTTTGAGGCAGTTGGGACTAACTGGCCGCGCTGTTATCGAGGGTGGCGCAAACTTGGTTGGTTTGCTTTCTGACCCCGTTAACGCAATTACAAATATGGCCATCAGTCCCGCAACTGATTTTAGGTTTGGCCGCGTTGGTGATGCCGCTGCGCAAACCGCCGACGATTTAGGATTGCCACAAGCTGAAACCCCAACGGAGAGAGTGGTTCAAGCGGCTTCGAAAGCTGTAGTTGGCGGCGCTGGTTCAGTTGGATTGTCACAATTGGCCGCTTCTAAACTAGCACAAGGCGGCGGTAGCATGGCGGCGAACATAATGGCGAAACAACCAGCGGCTCAACTTTCTGGCGCTGCTGGTTCGGGTGCTGCGCAACAAACAGTTGCTGAGGCTGGTGGCGGTACTGGTGCTCAAATTGCTGCGGCCCTTGCTGGCGGATATGCAGGCGCAAGGGCTGGCATTAAACCACCTAAAGCCCCCGGTGTTGCCGATGACTTCAAGCAGGTTAAAGACACAGGCGTTAAGATATTAACTTCCGACATCATCACGCCCGAAACCTTTGCTGCTAAGTGGCTACAGCGTACCGGGGAAATGATACCGGTCGCGGGAACGGGCGGTGTACGAAAGGCCCAGCAAGTTACTCGGATTGATGCAATCAAAGATACGCTTAGAAACTTTGGCGTTACCGATGTTTCGGCAAGAATAATTGATGACGTTGCGGATGACATGCTGAAAACCAACAAGGCTGCTTTTGATAAGTTTTCCAAGTTGAAATTCGGAGTTATAGATTCACTAGAGAGCGCAGGCGATGTGCCGGTGACTAAATCTTTAGCTGCCATTGACGCGCAAATAACTAAGGTTTCAGAAATAGGGCTTGGGGCCAACAAGCCTGTTATAGCTATCCTTGAGGACTTTAAACAAGCGTTACAGGGTAAAAATATTACACAGGTTGATGAGTTGCGAAAAAGCTTAGGAAAGGCTTTTGAGGCTGAACAGTTTGCGGGGGTTAAGGATATAGGTGAAAAATCCCTTCGTGCTATTTACCGGCCTTTAAAGCAGGATATGGGCGCATTTATTAAAACAAACGGGAAACCCAAAGACTTCACAAAGTGGAAGGTGGCAGACAAAGAACTTACAAAGTTATCCGGTGATCTGGAAAAGACAGCCTTAAAAAGCGTTCTCAACAAAGCCGAGGCGACCCCGGAAGACGTTAAAAGGTTGTTGTTCAGCGCCAAACCAAGCGACGTTAAGGCGCTTTATAAGAACCTATCACCAAAAGGTCGCGCCAGTGCAAGGGCTGCTGTATTGCAGGAATCACTTGAAAAAGCAGGCGAGCAGATAAGCCCTGAAAAGTTCGTTAATCAGTTGAAAAAACGCGCTGATCAAGTCGGTGTGTTCTTTAGCGGTGACGATCTAAAAACCATCAAAGGGCTAACTAAGGCCATCGACATGACCCGGCAAGCCTCAAGGGCCGCAGCGGCTCCCCCTACTGGCGAGAGGGCGGTGCCTATAGTGGGGGCTGCGGTTCTGACCGATGTTCTTGGCGGAAGTGGGGCAGCACTCGCCAGCGGGGCTACTATTGGCGGAATGGCCAGGTTGTACGAATCCGCGCCAGTCAGAAACCTACTTATAAAACTTGCCGACTCTTCGCTAACCGAACCAGAAGGCGCGGCCATTCTAAAGAGAATTATCGCTATTGCACAAACATCGGAGCAAGAACAATGAGTATCGGATCAGTAGAACCTCCGTTTGAATTTTTCGACGATGGCGCAGGAAAGGCGCTTGAAGCTGGATATATTTATATTGGCACCGCTAACCTTGATCCCGTTAATAATCCGATAAGCATATATTGGGATGCTGCCTTAACAATTCCCATAACCCAACCCGTTAGGACGGTGGCGGGTGTTCCCAGCAATGGCGGGCAGCCAGCCACGATTTATGTTGGCAGTGATTATTCTATCGAGGTTCAGAATAAAAACCAGGCTATGGTGTATGAAGCCCCGACCGCAACAGGTAGGGTTTCTGCGGTCATTGTCACCTATACTAGATCAGGAACCGGCGCGGTTTCTAGGACGCTTCAGTCTCGCTTAGAAGATGCTGTCTTTATCAAAGATTTTGGCGCGGTCGGCGATGGCACAACTGATGACACGGCAGCTATTCAGGCGGCTTTGGATTATGTGACCACCAATGACGCAGAGCTTATTTTCACGGACGGTAACTATAGCATCACAAGCGGATTAGTTAGCGATGCAGCTAGTTCGCGCCGGGTTAAAATAATTGGTAAAGGTCTCGTTAAAATTAAGTGGAACGGCGGGGCAAATAAAATTTTACTTGATCTGCGCAGGTGGGTAAACACTTGTGAGCTTGGTAACATACTGTTTGAAAACACCATTCAGGCGGCGGGTGTTACATGTGTTCGCATGACGTGCTGGACGGGTACTGGTACAACGCTATCGGGTACAGTGGACATGGCTTGGCTGCATGATTTGGTGATTGGGCAGTCTGGAGACCTTGGTTTTGAGTACGGACTGCGATGTGGTGATCAAACAACATATGGGTCTGGTGAGTTTTTCACATTTAACTGTTTTGACCGTATATTTTACCGTCATTGCACTTATGGGATGTACATCGATGCAACGGCGTTTGATGTTAATCATATTCTAATGTTTAATGCTAACGGCGGGGGCAGTGCGGCAGATGGGTCGGACGCAAACTCAACCACGCATTTAAAAGCAATCACTAATGTTGATAAATTGCTTATCGAAGGGTTTAACAGTAATCGCTGTTCGTCTTATGCTATTGAACTTGCAGGCGGTAGCGTCAAAGTAGACACCGCATGGTTCGAGCACTCTGCGGGTGCCTATAAAATGACAGCATCCGGCTCAAGTCGCCCGGTGGTTATAGATAATGCAAAGTTTACCAACACCGTTTTTGATGGCAGCGGCAATTCTGTTGATATTAACATATTTGGTACAGTCACTGTACGAGATTGTGAATTTGATACTGGTGATCTGTTAATTCGTGCGGAACAACCGCTTGTTACATCCAACAACGAATTTACCAACGACGCTACTATTACCCGTAATGATAACAGGTTCAAGCGCACCTACAATCCGCGTCCGCTCGGTCAAGCCGCCCCGCATTGGGAACGAGTTAAACTGCTTTTTTCTGACTTTGATAGTGCAGCAACAACCGTTGTCTTTGATATTCCTGTAGCTGACGAACCGACCAGCACCGTTATTCACGATGTTTTTCTTTTTGCTTTTACGGGATTTAGGGGAGGGTCAGTGACCGCAGCTACATTGGATTTCGGACTTGATAGCGATGCAACCGGGTTTTTCACAGGGGCTAATGTATACAATACCGGCGCTTTTCGATTAGAAGACCCATCCGATAAAGGCTCATTGCTTTTTAACAGCACCAACAATTATCCAAAACCATATTTAATGGAGGGGTCTCAGACTTTACGGGCAACGCTCCAGCTTACAGGAGGAAATGGCAGCGATCTAACGGCGGGCGAGTGTTATGTATATATCCTGACTAGCGCACTTTTTGCCGCTGAATCGTATTATCCAGAACTGTTTAACTAATTAACGAAACGGCCCCGCCAGCACTAGGCATGCCAGCGGAGCCTGACCAACACCACTAAAAGAGGTAGTGGCATGGCTAAGATACCCCTAACCGGATTCTCCATGTTGCGCAATCAACGGGTAAAAGTTTACCTATTCGGAGAACGAGGCACATATGAGTGAGGAATTGAGGCAAATGGCAGCACAAGCCGTGTCTATTGCAGAGCAGGCATTTGAAAAGTCTGAAGATGCGCTCGATATTGGAAATGAGAACTCAAAAAGCATAGTTGCTTTAGAGATGCGCGCTGAGGGCTATGAAAAGCTTCAAGCTTCTGCGATGGAGACCGTACATACCAAGATTGATGGCATAGCGGATAGTGTTAATAGCGTTAAGAGTATTCTTTTGTGGGGCGGAGCATTTGTGTTTACCACTCTTGTAGCAGTCATTGGCTTCTTGCTGACCCATCCTGAAGCCGGCATTGTTTAATGGGCGACCTTAGCAAAAACCTATCCCGTCATGAAATGGCCTGCGAGTGCGGGTGTGGCTTTGATACTGTAGACGTTGAGCTTGTGGAAGTCTTACAGGACGTTTGCGACCATTTTAGGGATGAAACAGGCTACAAGGTTATTCTCATCATTACCGGCCCTAACAGGTGCGACCAACATAACGCTACGATTAAGGGCGCGGCGAAGAACAGCGAACACAAATACGCAAGAGCCTCAGATTTCCAATTGAAGGCTAACGGCGCACAAATTCCCCCAACAGAAGTTTATAATTATCTGGATGCCAAATATCCCGGCAAATACGGGATTGGCCTCTATAGCAACCGTGTTCATTTGGACACACGAACCGGCCCAAAAGCAAGATGGCCTTAGTTAGGAGTACGAACGATGGAAACCATTCTGAAATATGCAAAACAGCCTTCAACTTGGCGCGGCATTGCAACCGTTCTCGGTGCGGTTGGTGTGGCCATAAGCCCCGAACAAGTAGTAGCAATTGGCTCTGCCGTTGCTGGCGTTCTGGCTGCAATTGAAATGTTCCGCGACGAAGATAAAACTGCAAAGTAATGTCTTTTTTCGCAGGACTTGGCGCTCTCGTAAAAATAGCAGGAGCCGTCAAATCAGTAATGAAATGGTTTAGCAACCAGCAACTTATTGAGGCAGGGCGTGATGACGTGCGCGCAGATATAGCCAGTCAGGAGGCAAAGAACGATGAAAAAATTAGGACAAGGCGCAATAGCATTCGCAACGGCGATGATGCTGACAGCGTGCTCGACAGGTTCCAAAACGGTAGTAAAGAGTAGTTTTTGCCGTGATGTTCAAGCTCCAACGGGCCAAGCTGTTGAGGGGCTAAGAGACGCGCCAGAGGCCACAAAGGTTTGGGCTGCACAGATTATTGCCGTAGGACTTGAAACATGTCCATCTTGGAGTGGTTAAAGATACAAATTAACCACATACAACACCATCACAAATGCGACGATAAATAATGATTTCATAAACTTACGCTGCAACGGGTTGAGGCGGCTGCTATTATCTGGCTCGAAGCGATTAAACGATTTCTTTTTCACAGTATGGCCTTGTTAGTTATTACTCACATCCAAACGGCGAATCCAATTGCCGAGATAATCCCGGTTATCACAGTCAAAATCAACATAAAAACCACAGCCGGTTCGTACATATCCCTGAGCTTACTTTCTTCTTTCATGTCAACCTCATAACCTTCAATATAAAATGCAATATACTATCCGAAAAGCTCAGG
>Ga0209345_10005258_pt1 | contig 12096 bp, 13 predicted proteins | sample Cruoilmetagenom7_FD_187294 | JGI IMG/M metagenome (GOLD analysis project Ga0209345, IMG submission 187294) | Oil polluted marine microbial communities from Coal Oil Point, Santa Barbara, California, USA - Sample 7 (SPAdes) (version 2) | ecosystem: Environmental > Aquatic > Marine > Oil seeps ...
TGAGGTTATTCATCAAAGCTGGGCCTGAAGGGTAGAGAAGGGGGGCGAAAACCGGTCAGTATCCGGAGCTGCGCAGGTGACGGCAGACTGGCAAACGAGGTTCTGCTTAACTTCTGGCAGGCAAATGGGATGCTGGAAGGTAATGATGCCTCCTGCGTCCTGACTGCCCGGTATGAAAATGCGGGGATTGAATGGATCTTTCCGGGCGATATAACGGTTTCGGTAGAGCCCGGCTACCTGAAGTCCATCGAGGCAAGGATTTTGGCGGACCCGCCCCGGGAGACGGTCGTTATTGCGCCTCACCATGGCAGTAAAACATCGTCTTCTGATTTATGGGTCCGTACGCTTGGCCCGGACAGGGTGATCTACACGGCGGGTTACCGGCACAGATACGGCCATCCTCATCCAGGGGTAACGGCCCGTTACCGTCAGGAAGGAGCAAAGGCACACAACACTGCCTGTTCAGGCTCTCTCGTTATGTCGGTGATTGATGGAGCTGTTCAGGTCCGGGAATCACGACACCAGAGTCCCTTCTGGATAAGTGGTCCGGGCCTTGCCAGAGATCAGTGTAAAATACCGTGACATAGTGGGTGTGGCCTATGACAGCAGCTATGCTAAAGTAGCGCCGCTTGTAAACAATCAGGGAGATCAAGCGTGTTCGAGCTGTTGAAAGCTGGTGGCATTCTGATGGTGCCAATTATTGCCTGTTCCATTCTGGCGCTTGCGATCATTCTGGAGCGTTTCTGGACGCTGAGGGTATCCCGGGTCGCACCGCCTCAGACTACCAATGAACTGTGGCGGTGGATCAAGAAAAAAGAGCTTAACGGTCGTAAGCTGAAGGCGCTGCAAGCTTCTTCTCCGCTGGGCCGCATTCTCGCTGGCGGCTTGATGAATGCGAAACACGGCCGTGAGATCATGAAAGAAAGTATTGAACATGAAGCCAGCCAGGTTATTCATGATCTGGAGCGTTTCCTGAATCCGCTGGGCACCGTTGCGACAATAACCCCTCTGCTTGGTCTCCTCGGGACTGTCATAGGTATGATCAAGGTGTTTGCTGAAATCCAGCTTGCAGGTGTTGGTAATGCCGGCAACCTTGCTGGCGGCATCTCTGAGGCTCTGATCACTACAGCTGCGGGCCTGAGTGTCGCGATACCGGCACTGATCTGCCATCGCTATTTTATCCGGCGGGTAGACGAGCTTGTGGTTGGTATGGAGCAGGAAGCCATCAAACTGGTTGAAGTTGTGCACGGTGATCGCGAAATCGACGTGGAAGGGGCCTGAACGCTGTGAAGTTCACACGCCAGAGAAGTCAGGAAGTTGGTGTAGATCTGACGCCGCTGATCGATGTGGTTTTCCTGTTGCTGATTTTCTTTATGGTCTCTACGACCTTTACACGGGAAAGTCATTTGCAGGTGGAACTGCCTGAAGCCAGTGGTGAGCCAGCTTCACCGGCGGAGGTGAAGCAGATAGACGTAGTGATCAACGCAGAGGGTCAGTACGTCCTTAATGACAAGGCTTTGGTTAATAACCGTCGTGAGACGCTGGAACGTGGGGTTAGTGAGCTCGCCGAAGGTGATACAGCTCTGCCGTTCATCATCACTGCAGATGCCCGAACCCCCCATGAATACGTAGTCAGAGCCATGGACGTTGCCGGTCGCCTGGGATTCTCGCGGCTGAGTATTACCACTGAACGTGAGGCCGATAGCCAGTGAGTCGAGCCAGATCGCTACCTGACCCTGGACATGTCAAACCTGGCGAGACCTGGCCAACCTACAAGCGCCTGCTGACTTATGTAAAACCATTCTGGCTGGCTTTTTCTCTGGCTGTGGTCGGTAACGTTATCTACGCAGCGGCTTCCACCGGCATGGCAGCAGCAATGGAATATGTCATTGCTGCCATCGAAAACCCTACAGATCAGAACCGTTTGCTACTGACGTTTCTGATCATCGCAGTGTTTTCGTTCCGGGGCGTTGGTACGTTCATGAGCCAGTATTTCATCAGTTATGTCGGGCGAAAAGTTATCAATGCGCTCCGTAACGACGTGTTTAACCGGCTGATGACACTCCCATCCCGTTACTTTGACGAAAATGCCTCCGGAAGGCTGGTGTCCAAGCTTACCTTCAACGTAGAGCAGGTAGCGGAAGCCGCGACTAACGCCATCACCATTACCTTGAGGGAAGGCCTTACAATTGTGGGCCTGCTCGGTTTCATGCTTTACACAAACTGGAAGCTGACGCTGGTTTTTCTTGCGGTAGGACCGTTGATTGCAGCTGTTGTCAGCTATGCGAGTAAGCGCTTTCGTAAAATCAGCCAGCGTATTCAAGGCTCCATGGGTGATATTACTCATGTGGCATCTGAATCCATTGCTGGTTATCGGGTAGTTCGAACCTTTGGCGGCATCGAATATGAAAAAGAACGTTTTCAAAAGGTTAATGATCAGAATCTAAAGCAAAGTCTCAAGATGGCATCCACCCAGGCTATCAGTGTTCCTGTCATTCAGACGCTGGTGGCAGTTGCCATTGCTGCTCTTGTCTGGACCATGCTGTCGCCGGAGATACGTGGAGAGATGACAACGGGGCAGTTGGTGGCCTTTATTACGGCCGCCACGACCATGGCGAAACCTATTCGTCAGGTTACGTCAGTTCACGCCAAGATTCAGAAAGGCGTGGCAGCCGCGTACGATGTGTTTGAGACTATTGACGAAGCCCCTGAGCAGGACCCTGGAACTTATGCACCCGAGCGTGTAGAGGGAGCCATCGAGTTTGATGCAGTGGCTTTCCGCTACCGTGATCAGCTCGACAATGTTCTCGAGGGCATATCTGTTGAAATCCCTGCAGGACAAAGTGTGGCCCTGGTAGGGCGTTCTGGTAGTGGAAAATCAACACTGGTTAGCCTGTTACCAAGATTTTATGAATATACGGGCGGTGATATCCGGATTGACGGGCGTTCACTCAAGGACTTTTCCCTTGAGGCACTCAGGTCCCAGATTGCACTGGTGACCCAGAATGTTGTGCTCTTTAACGATTCGATCGCTGCCAATATTGCCTACGGTGCGCTTAGGGATTGCAGCCGGGAAGAAATTCGCGAGGCGGCGGCGAAAGCTCATGCTCTGGAGTTTATCGATCGTATGCCGGATGGTCTGGATACCGTGATCGGAGACAACGGGGTGATGCTCTCCGGAGGTCAGCGACAGCGTCTTGCAATCGCAAGAGCGTTGCTCAAGGATGCCCCTGTCCTGATTCTGGATGAGGCCACGTCCGCACTGGATACAGAATCGGAGCGCCATATTCAGGAGGCACTTGAAACGGTTATCCAGGGCCGGACGACGCTTGTGATTGCCCACAGGCTCTCCACCATTGAGAAGGCCGACCGGATTCTGGTCATGGATAATGGACGCATTGTAGAATCCGGGTCCCATAAGGACCTTCTTGCCAGTAATGGTGTCTACGCCCAACTGCACCAGATGCAGTTCAGCGAGCATTCATGACATCCCTCGTAGAGCGCCTTTGGTATGGAAAAGGCCGCCCGCTCGCTATTCTGTTGCCATTTTCCTGGCTTTACCGGGCGATAGCTGAATCCAGGCGACGTAATGCTCTCAACATGCACACTGGGGCGTTACCGGTACCTGTTTTGGTTGTAGGAAATATCACCGCAGGCGGTACCGGTAAATCCCCGTTAACAGGCTGGCTGGTAGATGAAATCCGGGCTGCCGGCTGGCGGCCGGTCATTCTTAGCCGCGGCTACGGCGGTAAAGCATCCGGCTACCCACTCCTGGTAACAGAGGATACCTCGCCATCACTCGCAGGGGATGAGCCGGTTATGCTGGCTCAGGCAACCGGTGTGCCTGTAGTGGTTGATCCGGACCGCTGCCGGGGTGCGGCGTTTGCCCTGGATAATGCCCTGGGCGACGTGCTCATAAGCGATGACGGGCTGCAGCATTATCGCTTGCCCCGGGATATTGAACTGGCGGTGTTTGATGGCTCACGGGGCATCGGGAACGGCGCCCTGATTCCGGCAGGACCTCTGCGCGAGCCAGTCAGTCGGCTGGACAGTGTGGATTTTGTTATTGTAAACGGTGCCGTTCCAGCCGACGGACAGGGTCGGGTTCCAGCGCAGGGTTCAGGGGGGATTACGCACCCGCATACCTACACCATGAGTCTGGCCCCAACACGTCTTGTTAACCTTGGGAGCGGGGAAGTCAGAACTCCGGAAAGCCTGCAAGGCAAGCGGGTTCGCGCAGTAGCCGGTATCGGTAATCCCGGGCGTTTTTTCGATACACTCAAAGAGTTGGGGGCAAAGGTGACGGCAGTGCCGTTTCCTGATCATCATCATTTTCGCCCGGAAGATCTTGGTACCGATTCTGACCAGATGCTGGTGATGACGGCCAAGGACGGGGTCAAGTGCAGAGGCTTTGCACCCGATAATGCCTGGGTACTGCATGTCGAAGCAAAGTTGCCAAAGACGTTTTCAGATGCTGTCCTTGAAAAGCTGCGAGCCTGCTCCGGACCGTCAACCTCTTAACTGTCAGTGAGATTTGTATTATGGATAAAAAACTCTTGGCCCTGCTGGCCTGCCCGGTTTGTAAAGGTGACCTGAAGCTCAATGAAGCCAGAACTGAGCTGGTTTGCTATCAGGACGCAATGGCATTTCCCATTCGCGAAGGTATTCCGGTCATGCTGGCTACTGAGGCCCGCACTCTCTCCACAGATGAACGCCTTCACAAAAACTGAATCAGCTCTCTGCAGGATCGAAACCCCATGTCTTTTACGGTTGTGATTCCGGCCCGCTATGCCTCCACCCGGTTGCCTGGTAAACCACTGCGGGATATCGCCGGCAAGCCTATGATTCAGCACGTTTGTGAACGTGCATCTGAAAGCAGGGCGAGCCGGGTTGTTGTAGCAACGGACGACTCGCGTATCCAGTCTGCCTGTGAAGCATTCGGTGCCGAAGTGGTTATGACGTCGCCCAATCACGTCAGTGGTACCGATCGTCTGGAAGAGGTTGTGCGCAAACTCGGGTTAGACCCGGATCATCGTGTTGTTAATGTTCAGGGTGATGAGCCCTTGATCCCTCCGCGTCTGATAGACCAGGTTGCCGAGAATCTCGATCTCTACCCTGAGGCAGCCATCGCAACACTCTGCGAGCGCATCCACGACATTGAGCAGGTCTTCAATCCCAACGTTGTAAAGGTTGTCTTTGATCTCGAAGGGATGGCCCATTACTTTAGTCGGGCGCCCATTCCCTGGGCGCGGGATTACTGGGGTCAAGCAGGTAAGGATAATCTTTCGGCGCCCAATGCTGCTGCAGCCCTGAATGATGGTGCCGGATATTTTCGCCATATAGGCATTTATGGATATCGGGCCAGTGTACTCAGCCGTTTTGTCAGTTGGCCGCCTGCGCCAACAGAGCAGGCGGAATCACTGGAACAGCTCAGGGCCCTTTATAATGGCGCCCGGATTCATGTTGAGGTAGCTGCGGGTACACCACCGGCAGGTGTTGATACCGAAGAAGATTTGCAGCGAGTCAGGGAGTGGATGGCCAAATCCATTAAACGGGGAGTGCGCGGGGCATGAGTATCCGTGCCAGTGTGCTTTTTGTCTGTCTGGGTAATATCTGTCGTTCTCCGACCGCGGAGGGCGTGTTCCGCAAGCTGGCTGAGAAAGCCGGGCTGGAGGGGCAGATTCACATAGATTCCTGCGGCACCAGTAACTGGCACATAGGCAAGGGGCCTGACCCCCGGTCGATGGAGGCAGCCGGGAGGCGGGGTATTGATATCAGCGCACTCAAGGCCCGACAGTTTACAGAAGTGGACCTGGACACCTTCGATTATGTGGTCGTGATGGATCGGCAAAACCTTGCGGATGTGAAGGATATCTGGCACCAGAATGGTGGCACAGAGCCGACACTTTTTCTCGAGTATGGTCAATCGGATCTTGTTGAAGTTCCTGATCCCTATTTCGGTGGCGAGGACGGGTTTGAGCGGGTGCTTGACCTGATTCAGGACGCAGGTGAAGGTCTGCTCCGTGATATTCAGGAGCGTATGGCGTGAGGCAACAGGCGGAATTTCCAGAAAAGCTAAAGGAAAACGTTGGGCTTTCAGAGCTTAATACGTTACGCGTGCAGGCAGTTGCCAGGTTTTTCATGGATGTCTGCAGCCTGGATGATTTACGCGGCGCGCTGTCTTGGGCTGAAGCCAGGGGACACAGAATACTGGTGCTTGGCGGTGGCAGTAATCTGGTTTTTGCCGGGGATTTCGACGGCCTCGTTATTCGTATGAAAATGGGTTCTCGTTGCTGGGAGCGGGTTGATAGTACGGGTGCAACACTGGTTTTAGGCGCTGGTGAAAACTGGCATCAAGCGGTGTTGTATGCGGCCAGAGCAGGGTATCGGGGTGTTGAGAACCTGGCGCTGATACCTGGTACAGCCGGCGCTGCTCCGGTTCAGAATATAGGCGCTTATGGTGTTGAACTGTGCGATATGCTGGTTTCTGTAACAGCTCTGGATCTCGAGTCCAACGAGCTTGTATGCCTTGATAACGCGGAATGTTGCTTTGCATACCGTGACAGCTTGTTCAAACGATCGCCTGGGCGTTACATCATTACTGAAATCAGATTGCGCCTGTCCCGTGATAGGCCCTTGCAGCTCGGCTATCGGGATCTTGAAGAGTATCTGGGAGAGTCGCATTCTCCGGATCTGGATGCTCTGGCAGTTGCCGAGGCTGTGATGGCTGTCCGTCGCCGAAAGCTCCCGGATCCGGAGATTATTCCGAACGCTGGCAGTTTTTTCAAAAATCCTGTTGTGTCCGTGGGGCGATTTACTGAACTGCAGTCGGCACACCCGGATATCGTCGGTTACCCTCAGGAAAATTCAGTAAAGCTGGCGGCAGCCTGGCTGATAGATCAGTGTGGGTGGAAGGGATATCGCAGTGTTCGTGTTGGTGTCCATAATCGTCAGGCGCTGGTGTTAATCAATCATTCGGGTGGAACGGGGCAGGATGTGCTCGAGCTGGCTTCGGATATTCGCCAGTCAGTGCAGAAGCGCTTTGGTGTGAGTCTCGAGATGGAGCCTGGAATAGTAGGCGGCTGACTGTTCATGATTGAACACCCAGCCGCCTGACTTTTAGTCTACAGCCCTGGGCGGGGCGATGCCTTGGCAAGAAGCGGCAGCGCGTCCTCGATTGCAATGTCCTGTTTTTCAGCGTCCCTGCGTCCTTTGTATTCCAGTGTGCCGGCCGCAAGTCCACGATCAGAAATGACAAACCGGTGCGGGATCCCGATCAGTTCCATATCGGCAAATTTCACGCCCGGGCGTTCTTTGCGGTCATCCAGAAGCACGTCATAGCCAGCCTCTTTCAACTGCTCATAGAGCTTCTCGCCGGCCTCTGCTACCGAGGGTGTTTTATGGGCGTTGAGTGTAACAATGGCCACCTGAAAGGGGGCAATGGAATCAGGCCAGATGATGCCTTTTTCATCGTGGTTCTGCTCAATTGATGCAGCTACGATGCGGGAGACGCCAATTCCGTAACAGCCCATATCCATGATCACCGTTTTACCATTCTCATCAAGTACGGTGGCGTTCATGGCGGTGCTGTATTTGTTACCGAGCTTGAAGATATGACCGACTTCAATGCCTCGGCGTATCTCCAGCGTACCCTTGCCGTCGGGGCTGGGGTCGCCCTCAACAACATTACGGATGTCTTCAACGCGGCCCAGCGGCAGGTCCCGTTCCCAGTTGACGCCGGTCAGATGGTAGCCTTCCCTGTTAGCACCACATACAAAATCAGCCAGATGAGCCGCGCTGCGGTCTACGATAACGGGAAGCTTCATGCCTACAGGGCCGATAGAGCCGGGTTTACAACCGATCGCCGCCTCGATTTCTTCGTCGGTGGCCATGGTAAGAGGTTCTGCAACGCCTTCGAGGTTTTCGGCCTTGATCTCGTTCAGTGTATGGTCGCCACGCAGGATCAGAGCGATCAGTCCGGCATTACCTTCGTCGTCGGCCTGGGCCTTCACCAGCAGGGTTTTTACCGTACGAGTGGCTTCAATATTCAGGAACTGTGAAATGGCCTCAATAGTTCGCTGATCCGGAGTTGCGACTTCTTGCAGCTGTTCAGCCGGTGCAGCGCGTTCGCCGGATGGCGCCACAGCTTCTGCTTTTTCAATGTTGGCGGCGTAATCGCTGTCAGTACTGAACACTATGTCGTCTTCGCCTGAAGAGGCGAGCACGTGGAATTCATGAGATGCATTGCCGCCAATTGCTCCCGAGTCTGCCTGCACCGGGCGGTAATCAAGCCCGAGACGGTCAAAAATGGCGCAGTAGGTTCGATGCATTTCCTGATAGGTCTGATCCAGAGACTCTGCGTTCACATGGAAAGAGTATGCATCCTTCATGATGAACTCCCGGGCGCGCATTACCCCGAAGCGGGGGCGGCGTTCGTCGCGGAACTTGGTCTGGATCTGATAGAAGTTAGCCGGCAGTTCTTTATAGCTTTTCAGCTCATTACGGACCAGGTCGGTGATCACTTCTTCGTGGGTGGGCCCAAAGCAGAATTCACGGCCGTGGCGGTCGTTCATCCGCAGCAGTTCTCCGCCATATTGGGTCCAGCGCCCGGATTCCTGCCAGAGTTCAGCTGGCTGAACGGCTGGCATCAGAACTTCCTGGCCACCACTTTTGTCCATTTCTTCGCGAACAATCCGCTCAACTTTACGCAGTGTTCTCAGGCCCATGGGCAGCCAGGTGTACAGGCCTGCGGCCAGTTTCCGGATCATGCCGGCACGCAACATCAGCTGGTGGCTGATAACCTCGGCATCAGACGGTGTTTCTTTCTGGGTTGCAATCAGATAACGGCTTGCTCGCATCGTGGTTTCCGTTCATTGGTGTTTCATAGAAGGGTAATTCGTAAAGTGTCGGTTATTGTACGGAGCATGTAGCACAAGGTACAGATGGCGAATGCTGCATCAGGACAAATACCCCAGCGGAAGGGCTGTACTGTCAATGACACGCCTCAGTACAAAGCTTGAGTGGACGCCGCTGACCCCCTGGATCCGGGTAATCCGGTTGAGCAGAAACTGATGGTAGTGATCCATGTCTGGTACCACCACTTTGAGCATGTAATCAGCATCGTGGCCGGTAACCAGATAGCACTCCAGAACCTCAGGGTATTCGCCTACCTTTTCTTCAAAAGCTGCGAATCGTTCAGGAGTGTGCCGGTCCATTCCTATCAGAATAATGGCCGTCAGGGACAGACCCAGTTTTTTGTGATCAAGGATGGTTACCGTGCGAACAATGATTCCGGCATCCTCAAGGGCCCGCACCCGCCTCAGGCAAGGTGAGGGCGACAGCCCCACTTTTTCGGCGAGTTGCTGGTTGGTCAGGGAGGCGTCTTCCTGTATCTGGGCCAGAATACGCCGGTCAGTTCTGTCAATTTGTATGAGTGTTTGGGTCTTTATAGGCATAAAATTGTCTGATTAGTCATTTTTGTGAAATTAATGACTTTTAAATTACGCTTTTGACTTTGAGTTAGCAATCACCTGCTTCAAAGAACAGGTTAAGCTTTAGGTTATTGATACAGCCCCGAATAATGCAACGGAGAATGACAGACATGGCTTTTGATCATCGCAAATACCCGGCTTTCCGGCCCGTAGCAAAAACAGACCGCCGCTGGCCTGATAAGGTCATTGAAAAAGCACCCACCTGGTGCGCGGTGGACCTTCGCGATGGGAACCAGGCTCTGGTAAAGCCCATGAATGTTGCTCAGAAACAGCGCATGTTCGATTTGCTTGTAAAACTGGGGTTCAAGGAGATTGAAATCGGTTTTCCTGCGGCCAGTCAGCCGGATTTCGATTTTTGTCGCAAGCTCATTGAAGAAAACCGGATTCCCGATGATGTCAAAATCCAGGTGTTGACCCAGGCCAGACCGGAGTTGATCGAGCGCACCTATGAAGCGCTTGCGGGCGCCAGTCGCGCTATTGTTCACGTTTATAACTCCACCTCAACGGTGCAGCGGGAACAGGTGTTCGGCCTGGACCGGGCCGGGATTCTTGATATTGCAGTTAACGGTGCCCGGATGGTCAAGGATATTGCGGCGCTCAACCCGGGTACTGAGTGGACATTCCAGTACTCGCCAGAAAGCTTTACTGGTACTGAACTGGATTTTGCGGTCGAGGTTATAGATGCGGTAACCGATGTATGGCGCCCGGATGAGGGGCAGCCGGTTATCATCAACTTGCCTGCCACGGTGGAGATGGCTACTCCGAACGTGTTCGCAGATCAGATCGAATGGGTATGTGACAACATTCGCAGGCGGGAGCACCTCAGTATCAGTGTTCACACCCATAACGACCGGGGTTGCGGTGTGGCTGCGGCAGAACTGGCCGTTATGGCAGGTGCAGACCGCGTGGAAGGCACGCTGATGGGTAACGGTGAGCGTACGGGTAACATGGATCTGGTGACCATGGCCATGAACCTGTATTCCCAGGGCATTGACCCGATGGTTGATTTGTCGAACATGGCGGAAATCACAGACGTTGTTGAAGCCTGTACTGAAATTTCGACTCACCCGCGCCATCCCTACGCTGGCGAACTGGTTTTCACTGCATTTTCCGGGAGCCATCAGGACGCCATTCGCAAGTGTCTGGCGCGGAGAAAGGAAGGGGATATGTGGCACGTTGCCTACTTGCCAATAGATCCGTCTGATCTGGGTCGCCGATACGAAGAGGTTGTGCGTATCAACAGTCAGTCGGGCAAGGGTGGTGTTGCCTATGTTCTCGAACGGGATTACAACATCAGCCTGCCGCGCTGGTTGCAGATTGAATTTAGCAAGCTGGTTCAGAAAGCTGCGGAGACTAACGGCGGCGAGATTGATTCAATGTCCATCCACGGTTTGTTTGAGCAGCGATATCTGAAGGTCCACGAAGGCTGGGCGTTGCGTGCTTACGATTTGCACAGGGACGATCAGGGTGTATTTGCTGAGGTAAGTTTCGGCAGTGAGCAGGCCCCCATACGTATTGAAGGCCGTGGTCTTGGTGCGGTAGAAGCTGTTTCTGCAGCTCTGCAAGACCGTTTTGGGTTTGCAATAGCCGTCGAAGCTTATGACGAGTTTGCATTGGGAGAGGGAACCCGGGCCAATGCGTTGGCTTGCATACGTCTGACTGCTGGTGGCAGGCATTGTAGTGCGGCAGCGTTGGCTGAGGACACAACCTCTGCGACATTGCAGGCGCTGTTTTCCGCAGTAGCCCAGGCGGTAGGTGAATCTTCAGATGAAGCCAGCCGTCAGGAAAGTGCTATAACCGCATAATTCAGATAGAAAAAGCCGGCACAAGTGCCGGCTTTTTCTTTCTTCTCGTTCCCGTGAGGGGCAGAGGACGAAAAATACCCTCAGACCGGGGTTACGTTTTCCGCCTGCGGACCTTTAGGGCCCTGTGTGACGGTAAACTGCACCTGCTGACCTTCTGTCAGAGTGCGGAAACCGCTGGAGGTAATGGCACTATAGTGTACGAAAACGTCACTACCACCATCCTGAGCTATGAATCCGAAACCCTTGGATTCGTTAAACCATTTTACGCTGCCTGTCTTTGTATCGGACATTGATCTTTCCTGTATTTCTGAGATTTCCCCCCACGGGGCACTGAAGATTTTCCACAGCAATTTCAGTATAGACCGAGTTTGGGGGGCGTCAATGTTTTTCGGTTGCTTTTAAATCTTTTAAAAACAAAGCGTTAGGCTTTTTTGGGTGTGACTCGCCCAAACTGTTCGCTGATCTCTTCAAGGATCGCCGGATCGTCGATTGTGCTGGGAACCGCGTATTCCTCACCGTCGGCAATCTGCCTGATAACACGCCGCAGAATCTTGCCTGAGCGAGTCTTGGGCAGGCGGTCTACCACCAGGGCCCGACGGAAGCAGGCGATCGCACCGATTTTATCCCTCACCATCTCAACAAGTTCTTCCTCCAGCTCATCGTGGTCGATGGTAGCGCCGTCTTTGATGAGCACCAGCCCGAGTGGAACCTGACCTTTCAGGTCATCGTGCGCACCTACCACGCAGCATTCGGCGATAGCCGGGTGAGAGGCAACCACTTCTTCCATTTCGCCGGTAGAA
>Ga0209345_10005259_pt1 | contig 12095 bp, 10 predicted proteins | sample Cruoilmetagenom7_FD_187294 | JGI IMG/M metagenome (GOLD analysis project Ga0209345, IMG submission 187294) | Oil polluted marine microbial communities from Coal Oil Point, Santa Barbara, California, USA - Sample 7 (SPAdes) (version 2) | ecosystem: Environmental > Aquatic > Marine > Oil seeps ...
TCTCTTACAGTTGCTTCCAAATGAAACCAATTTTTGCTGCCAGCATATGCTTCATCACCAATCATTAAACCTGACCACTGATTATCACTCATTGCATTTGTACCACTATCTGTTAGAAGATCTATATAGACATCTTTCGATCTAAGCAAAAAAGTATTATAACCAGCTTCTTCAATAGCTTTTTTTCTTTCCTCCCTTGTAAGAATTTTAAGTGGCTCTACTGACTTGATTTTATATGGCTCTGCCATATACTCCTTTTTCATGTGTGCTACCTCCTTTAATTTATTTTATTGATTTCATAAGGTTATATAAAATAAATAGCCTTAATTAATCCTTCCCAGAAAAATAATTGTGTTTAAAATCCCCCTATAATAATGCCCATTAATAAAATAATAAAAGATATGGGAACAAATACATATTTCATAAAAAATTCAAACCATTTACCCAGAGGTCTCTCAGTTTTTTTATTAATCTCGTTTCGTGCTTTGTCCGCTCCATATATCCAGTAGTAGATTATACCAATTAAAACAGCGGATGCGGGCAGAATAAATATAGAGAAAAGGTTGGCAAAATGAGTAAAAAGATTCATATTTAAATCTAAAGCCAGACCTATAATCAATGCTACTACAGTTACCAGTAAGGTGCTCTTTTTTCTATCCCATTGTAATTTATCAATAAGTCCTTCCACAGGACCCTCGATCATATGAATTGATGAGCTTAAAGCGGCAAAAAATACAATCAAGAAAAATAATATTGAAAATATTTGTCCCCCAGGCATACTGTTAAGTACCTTGGGTAAAGTGATAAAAAGTAACTGTGGACCCGCTGCTGGATCAAGGTCAAAAGCAAATACTGCAGGGATTATAGCAAAGGCTACCATTATTGCTGCTATAAAATCAAAAAAAGCAACAGTCCAGCAAGTAACAACAAGATTATCATTGGATCTCATATAACTTCCATAGACAACATTACCTGAGCCGAGAGACAATGTAAAAAAAGACATACCTAAAGCTATTATCCAGGTTTTCAGATTTAACATTTCTCCCCATCTGGGAATCAAGATGAACTTAACCCCTTCAATAGCCCCGGGCAGGGTTATAGACCTAATCATAATAACAAATATCAATATATAAAATATTGGCATCATTATCTTACAAGCTTTTTCAATTCCATTTTGAACGCCTAAAGCAATAATGACAAATACAAAAATAAGAGATATTATATTCCATAAAATTGAATCGGCACTCCCAGAAAATAGGCCAAAGTGAGAATTTATATCGATTATCTTGAGTTTACCTGTAAGAGCAAGATAGAAATAGTGCAAAATCCACCCTTGAACAATCACATAAAATGTAAAAACACCGGTTACAGCGATAGCAGGAAAAATCCCCAACAATGAGCCCCATTTTTTCCCCTTTGCTTTCAAAACCTTTTCAAATGCGCCTACGGTTCCCCTTTTCATCTCTCTGCCAAAAGCAATTTCTCCCATAAGTCCGTATATTGAAAAACCAAAAAGAAACAAGAGATAAGGGATCAGAAAAGCTGAACCACCGTGCATACCTATCCGCCAGGGAAACATCCAGATATTTGCCATCCCCATTGAAGCACCCACAACAGCAATAATAAAACCCCATCTAGATGCAAATGTTTCTCGTTGATTATCCTTGGGAACAACCATATTCAATTTGTTTTTATATTTCATTTAAGATTCCCTATGAGGTATCTCATATTATTTTAATTTCCTGCAAATAATTATAAACTGTATATTTTGAAATACCCAAAATCTTAGAAACTCTATCAACAGAACCTTTTAAAGCAAAAACGCCTTTTTCATCGAGGGATTTTATAAAATTAAGCCTTTCCCCTCTGTCCATATTAACAGGGTTTTTCCCATATTTTTTTGCAAGTTCAAGAGATAATGCCTCGATGGTTTCATCTATTGAAAGTGCAAAATTCTCAATATTTTTTAAGTCATCAAATTCCTTAAATCCAATAATACTATCAAGAGATATTTTTAAATTGATGAAGTGAGAAATATCAATATTTATACACATACAACCCACCACTTTATCTTTATGATCCCTTAAAAAAATTGTTGACGACTTTAGAACCATCCCACCCTTTGTCCTTGTGGTATAGCTAAACATATTCTGAATGCTGTCCCCTTTATCTCTGTAAAGATTAAAAACAAAGTCTGTAATGGGTCCACCAACTTTTCTGTTTGTAACATTGCCTGCAATATACACTATGGATTTAGCTAAATTACTAAAATCGTGAAGCAATACCTCAGAATTATCTCCAAATGCTTTTATAATTCCTTCAGCAACGGATTTAAGCTGTTTAAATATAAACTCTTTTTCCATATAATTAATCAAAATCTCCCTAAATCTATTATAATAATTAAATTTACATAAAAATGCATTGCTGTCAACATTTTTATATATACAAAAAATTTTTGTATATGTGATAATCCCACTACTAGCATCCAAGGATAAAATGACATTTATAGAAAATTTAAAGCTGGTGTATAGATCTGTGGGTAGTGATATAGGTGGAAGAGCTTCTGAGTACCCCCAGCATAAATGGAGCAAAAAATATTCTATGATCAGTAGTTCTGGGAAATATAACTGGGAACTTCTCTCAAATCATTTTAAATATCCCGCAAAAACCAGAAAAATTATTAGCCCACAATATATATTGAGGTGTTTATCTTTTTTTCTTATGTTTACATAAAAGGTGATTGGGAATAAAATATTTATTGAGGTCAACATGAAACATCGTAGAGAAGAAGCTCTTGAACTCTTAAATATACACACAAAATTAGAATCCTTAATCAGACACGCTCTTTGCATTGAACAAGCGATGAGAAGTTATGCAAATAAATTTGGTGAAGATGAAGAAAATGGGGAATAACTGACCTTACTCATGATTTTGACTATGAGCAATTTCCTACGGCAAATGGACACCCATACAAAGGAGCAGAAATACTAAAAAAAAGGGATACCCGGAAGATATCATACAACCTGTTTTGGGACATGCTGATTACACAGGTGTTAAAAGGGAAACACTTATGGCAAAAACCCTTTTTGCAGTTGATGAGCTTTGCGGTTTTTTAATTGCTTGCGCTTATGTTCGTCCTGACAAAAAGATCAAAAATGTACAGGTAAAAAGTGTTAAGAAAAAACTTAAAGATAAAACTTTCGCAAAGGGAGTTAATAGAAATGACATATATGAGGGAGTTAAAGAGATTGGTGTAGAACTGGAGGATCATATAACTTTTTTGATTTTCGCTCTTTCCGATATCTCGGACAAACTTGGAGTATAGTAAACGCCATACAAAAAATTACTATTATATGACCATCCTTCAATACAAAAATGAGCTATGACGGATTTAGTGGACACCAAAATAGTAATTTAATACACTAAATCCATCATAGCTCAAAGGGGACATTTCTACTTTGGTTTGACATTGCTATAATTAATCCTTGACAACTTAAAAAAAATAATAATAAAATAATCCAAGCTTAGATCCCGATGGACTGAGACTGTTGATGATAAATGAATATAATAACAGCCTTTCGGTGCTTTCGAGGGGCTTTTTTTTTGGAGGCAAAGCCTATGAAGTCAGAGAAAATAAGAATAAGTGATTTAAAGATGAAAAAGACCAAAAATGAAAAAATTACTTGTCTTACTGCATATGATTGTCTGACAGCAAAGATTATAGATGAAGCAGGGATAGATTTGATTCTTGTTGGTGACTCCCTGGGTATGGTTTGTAACGGTTATAAAGACACACTCAGAGTAACCATTGACGAAATTATATATCACACCAAGGCGGTAAAAAGAGGTATATCAAGGTCTTTTCTCGTATCAGATATGCCTTTTGGCTCTTACCAGACATCAACTACTGAAGCTATGAAAAATTGTGTTAAAGTAATAAAAGAGAGTGGAGCTGAAGCAGTAAAAATGGAAGGTGGATCTGAATTAAGTAATCTTGTTCAAAAACTCATAACTTCTGGGATAAATGTTGTTGGACACATAGGCCTCATGCCTCAATATGTACATAAAATGGGCGGTTATAAAATTCAGGGGAGAGAGGGAGGTGCAGATAAACTCATAAATGATGCTATTGCCCTTGAACAAGCAGGTGTATCAATATTAGTTTTGGAAGGCATCGTTGAACATGTAGCTAAAGAGATAACCAGCAAACTAAACATTCCAACTATTGGGATAGGATCCGGTATTCATACAGATGGACAAATTCTTGTTTTTCATGATGTCTTTGGCATAAATAAAGATTTTGTGCCAAGTTTTGTAAAGAAATATTCAGAAGTTGGCAATGTTATTTCTGATGCAGCAAAAGAGTATATTAAAGATGTGAAATCTCTAAAATTTCCTGAAGAAAAGCATACATTTAGATAGCATATAATATGAAAATTTTTACAAAAATAGCTGAAAGTAGAGCAAAAATAAGAAAACTAAAGGATCAAAAGAGGTCTATAGGGTTGGTACCTACAATGGGCTTTCTACATGAGGGGCATTTTAGCCTTATAAAACAGTCCGTCAAAGAAAATGATTTTACCGTAGTTACTGTTTTTATTAATCCTTTACAATTTGGTGAAGGAGAAGATTTTGAACTTTATCCCACAGATTTCAAAAAAGACTGTGAACTACTAGAAAAAGTAGGAGCGGATATGGTTTTTCATCCATCAATAAAAGAGTTATATTTAGAAAACTTTTTGACAAAAGTAAGTGTAAAAAAAATAACAGAAAAAATGTGCGGGCAAAGAAGACCCGGACACTTTGATGGTGTTTGCGCTGTAATAATAAAACTATTTAACATTTTTAATCCTGATAACGCTTATTTTGGAAAAAAGGACTATCAACAGCTTCAAGCAATCAAAAAATTAGTTATAGATCTTAATTATGATATAAATATTGTAGGGATGCCAATCATTAGGGAGCGTGATGGACTTGCCATGAGTTCCAGAAATGCTTACTTAAAAGATAATGAACGTGATAGTGCCATTTGCCTTTACAAATCTTTTAATATAGTTGGAAAGCTATTGTCACAAGGATATAGAAATTCGGAAGACATTGAAAAAGGTGTGTCCTTTTTTATACAAAGCTTTGAGAATGTCAAAATAGACTATATCGCTATTGTAGATAAGGAAACACTTGAAGAGATCTTTTGTATAGACAAATCATTTCTCTTAGCATTGGCTGTTTTCATTGGGAAAACAAGATTAATTGATAATAAAATATTTGAGGTGTAATATGAAAAGAATAATATTTAAATCCAAAATCCACAGGGCAAATGTAACAGATGCAGATTTAAACTATGAAGGAAGCATTACGATTGATAAAGAATTGATGGAGGCTGCTGGCATTCTAGCATATGAAAAAGTTGATATCTATAATATTACAAATGGTAACAGGTTTGCTACGTACACTATTGATGGAGAAAGAGGTAGCGGTGTAATATGTTTAAATGGCGCCGCAGCAAGATTGGTACACAAAGGAGATAAAGTTATTATAGCATCATACGGACTTTATGATGAGATAGAGCTGGCAAATCATACCCCTGTTGTTATTAAAGTTGATGAAAACAATAGAATGATTGAAGATAATATCCTAAATAAATGTTAAAATACATTGAACCAGGATTAATTTTTTAGATTTTTTAATTACCTGTTTTGCATAATCATATATTTTATTAATGATAATAAATTTTTGATTTACAAGTCATCATAAAATCTCTATCATCTATGTAAGGCATTTATTAGGTGACCGGGGTAATAATGGAAGAACAGTTTGTAACATTTGTCTTGGGTGATGAAAGATTTGCTGTTGGGATCATGAATATCGTAGAAGTTATAAGGAAAGAGGATATAACAGATATCCCAAAAGCACTGGATTTTGTTGAGGGCATTATAAATTTACGGGGAAATGTTATCCCTGTGATTGCTATGAGGAAACGATTCAAAACTCCTGGGGAATATACGGGTGGTGATCAAAAAATATTAGTTGCCCGGATTGGAGAAAAAAGCATAGGATTTATGGTAGATGCTGTTGAAGAAGTAATTAGAATAAAGAGTGATGATGTTCATGAAGCTGAGACAGGCAATACTACAATTGACAATTCTTTTGTTGAAGGGATTGCTGATACAGAGAAAGGGTTGATAATTGTCATAGATATTAGTAGAATACTAAATAAATATGAACAACAAAAATTATCATCTCTTTAAAAGCATAACTAAAAGATTTAAAAAATTTTTATAAATATATCGTACAAATTACGCATACTGGAATGAGTATAATGCTATTTTTTGGATTATGCAGAAAAATATAAATCATAGCAAAAATTTGAGTGATGACGTAATGACCTTGCCCTTTTTGGGTGAGAAAAGTTCAGAATTATTCCACAAAAATCTCCTAAAAACAGTAGAAGATTTAATATGGCACTTCCCAGAAAGATATGAAATCCTAAATAATAGTAGTGGACAAAAGGGAATTTTGGAGGGGACATATTGTTTATCACATTATAAGAAAAACAGAAATGGCAAAAATATTTTACAATGTTTATTCGAAAACAAAGATAGTGTTTTTTATGGATGTTGGATACACTTTAATAGCAAATATCCTTTGAGTACATTGTTTAAAGGAAAGAAATATTATCTTTATGGAACCATTTCATCATTTAATGGAGCAAAATCAATATATCACCCGGAATTTATTGATAAAGATAAAATAGATACAATAAGATCTGTGTATAGTCTGCCGGGCAGCTTTAAAAGAAAAACTTATTCCAATATTTTAGATGTAATTTTTAGAGATTATATTGAATATGTTGATGAAACTTTACCCAGCAATATATTAAAAAAATACAATTTTCCTGAGATAAAGAGTGCAGTCAAGACAATACATAATCCTAAAGATCAAAATGAGGCAATGGAACTTGAAGCAAAAAAACACCCTGCTTATATAAGGTTTATTTACGAAGAACTGTTTTACTTGCAGTTAGGGCTTTTAATCAAGAAAGAGTCCTATAAAAAAGTAAAAGGTATTCAATTTAAAATAAATAATGATTTATTAGAAGATATAAAAAAGAATATTTCTTTTAAATTAACTGCTGCACAAAAAATTGTTTTAGTTGATATTTTTAATGACATGAAAAAAAATGTGCAAATGAATAGACTTTTACAAGGCGATGTTGGCTCTGGAAAAACAATAATAGCTTTTATCTCTGGGCTTATAGCCGTTAAAAATAATTATCAGGTTGCGCTTATAGCTCCTACTGAAGTTTTAGCGGAACAGCATTATGAAAATTTACAAGCTTTTGTTAATACAAGTGAATGTGAAATAGATCTTTTGACCGGCTCAACATCTCAGAAAGATAAAGCACTTATTAAACTAAGAACGTCTGAGGGTAAAAATCATTTTATTGTCGGTACACATGCGATATTACAGGAAAATGTTGTTTTTAGAAAATTGGGCATGGCAATAATTGATGAACAACACAGATTCGGGGTGATGCAGAGAAAAGCATTGTTTGACAAAGGATATTCTCCAGATATTTTACTCATAACAGCTACACCGATACCGAGAACTCTTTCCTTAACATTTTATGGAGATTTAGATATAAGTATAATAGATGAAATGCCTCCAGGAAGAAAAAAAATAATAACATTTATATATAGTGAAAAAAAAATAAATGAGGTTTTTGAAATAGTACAAAAAGAAATTGATAAGGATAATAAAATATATTTTATCTATCCATTAATTGACGAAAGTGATAAAGTGGAATTAAAATCAGCCAAGAAAAATTATGAGCTAATATGCAAACATTTTAACAAGGATATTGTAGGATTATTACATGGCAAATTACCATCAAAAGAAAAAAAACATTTAATTGATAGATTGAAAAATGGGGATTTAAAAATTCTGGTATCAACTACTGTGATAGAGGTTGGTATCGATGTGGCATCAGCTTCTGTAATAGTGATTGAAAATGCAGAAAGGTTTGGATTATCTCAATTGCATCAATTAAGAGGTAGAATTGGTCGAAGTGGCAAACAGTCGTATTGTATTTTAATATACTCTAAAAATATTTCAGATGATGGTAGAAAAAGGTTGGAAGCTATGAAAAAATTTTCTGATGGATTTAAGATATCTGAAATAGATTTGAATCTAAGAGGACCTGGCGATTTTTTTGGAACAAGGCAATCAGGGTTGCCTGAATTTAGATTTACAAATATTGTAAAAGACAGGAAAATATTAAACCAAGTTAGAGATGATATATCTCAATTATTAAATGAAGATGAAAAATTTAGTTCGCCTTGTAACAAAGTAATAAATAAAACATTAAAAAACAAATGGAAAGGCGGACTAGAGCTGAGCAACGTAGGTTGATAACTTATAAAATTGAAGGAGGATGACCAATGCATATTGCTAGATTATCTGAGGAACAGTTAAGAAATATTGGTACTGCCATGGTAATGCAAAGAGCAGAGAACTATATAGGAAGGTTCTTTGATTGTGAGATGGATGAGGCTTTATTAAAGGGGAGTGTGAAGGGTAATCATGGGGTATACAGAGTAAAGCTGGCCATTGACAAAGATCCCTTAGAGTTCGAATGCAACTGTGAAACATCAAAAAAAATGTTTTGTAAACATGCAGCAGCTTTGGGTCTTACATATATATATACTCCATGGATATTTTCAATCAGTGAAAAAATTGAAAGAACAAAGATCAATGATATCAATGAATTAAATTTTTATATAAAAACTATAAAGCTAAAGTCTCTAGTTGAAGAATTGAAAAAAAATAATATAGGATTGTCTACACTTTCAGAAATAACGGATGTTTCAATACACCATATGTCAGTCGTAGTTAAGGATGATAATAAAGATAAATATCATCTCTTAACAGCTCCTTTAAAATTGGCATGTTTATATTTACTAGAGAAAAACATTAATAAAGAGTAATAACTGCATTTTTTGACACTTAGATATTGGTTATTTAAAATAAATATAATCCCAGGGGTTGTGCGTTGCCAAAAAGAGTAGATTTGAAAAAGATATTGATAATAGGATCTGGTCCAATTGTCATTGGTCAGGCATGTGAGTTCGATTATTCTGGCACTCAAGCTGTAAAAGCATTGAAGGAGGAGGGTTATAAAGTAATACTCATTAATTCAAACCCAGCAACCATTATGACAGATCCTGATCTTTCAGATTCTACGTATATTGAACCTTTGAATGTTGAAACTATAGCTAAAATCATTAAAAAAGAAGGGCCAGATGCTATTCTTCCAACGGTAGGTGGACAAACAGCTCTCAATCTAACCTTAGATTTGGAAAAAGAGGGAATATTAAACAAATATGGAGTAGAAATTATTGGAGCAAATATAGATGCGATAAAAAAAGCTGAGGACAGAGAGCTTTTTAAAAAATCTATGGCAAAAATAGGGCTGTCAGTTCCTTTCAGTTTTTATGTGGATAACCTTCATGATGCCTTGAAAAAGGAGCGTGAGTTTGCATATCCTGTTATAATTAGGCCATCTTTCACGCTTGGAGGAACAGGAGGAAGTGTAGCTTATAATGCTGAAGAATTTGAAAAATTTATAATATGGGGTCTAGAAGCTTCACCTGTACATCAAGTTTTAATTGAAGAGTCAGTTATAGGATGGAAAGAGTACGAATTAGAAGTTATGCGGGATATGGAAGATAATGTGGTAATTATTTGTTCCATAGAGAACTTTGATCCCATGGGAGTGCATACAGGTGATAGCATAACTGTAGCTCCAGCACAGACATTGACTGATAAAGAATACCAATTTATGAGAGATTCCGCAATTAAAATTATGAGAGAGATTGGCGTAGAGACTGGAGGCTCAAATGTTCAGTTTGCTGTTAATCCTGATAATGGAAAGCAGCTTGTTATTGAAATGAATCCAAGAGTATCACGCAGTTCAGCATTAGCATCTAAAGCCACTGGTTTCCCTATAGCTAAAATAGCTGCCAAATTAGCTGTTGGTTATAGATTAGACGAGATCAAAAATGACATTACCAAAAAAACACCTGCTTCCTTTGAACCTACCATAGATTATTGTGTAGTCAAGTTCCCAAGATTTGCTTTTGAAAAGTTCCAGGGTACTGACAATAAGTTGACTACACAAATGAAATCAGTGGGTGAAGTTATGGCTATTGGCAGAACATTTAAGGAATCTTTGCAAAAAGCCATTTCTTCGCTGGAAATAGGCAGCACAGGTTTTGATGAAATCTTCGACAGTAATCAGTTAGCAGATGCTAATATCCGAGATAAAATAATAATGGAACTTAAAATGCCTACAGATAAACGTATATGGTATATAGCAGAAGCCATTAGAGCAGGTTACACGATAGATGAAATATCTGAATACTCTAAAATCGACAAGTGGTTTTTAGGAAACATAAAAGAGATAATATCATATGAGGATGTACTGGTAAGTTGGGATAAAAAAAATGAATCTATTTTAAGAGAAGCAAAAAAAATGGGTTTTTCGGACAAAAGAATAGCTGCGCTGATCTCTACAGATGAAGGTGAAGTGCATAAATTAAGAGAGAAATATAATATAAAACCGGTATACAAAAGGGTAGATACATGCGCAGCCGAATTCGAATCATACACACCTTATTTATATTCTACCTACGAAGATGAGTGTGAGGCTGATGTAAGTAAAAATAAAAAGGTTGTGATACTAGGTGGTGGGCCTAACAGAATAGGGCAGGGCATTGAGTTTGATTATTGTTGTGTGCATGCCTGCATGGCTTTAACAAATGAAAAATACGAAACTATTATGGTAAATTGCAATCCTGAAACTGTCAGCACCGACTATGATATATCTGATAGATTATATTTTGAACCTCTCACCAGGGAACATGTAATAAATATTATAGATAAGGAAAAACCTTTAGGAGTTATTATACAATTTGGTGGTCAAACACCACTAAATCTCGCTGTGGAACTAAAAGAACTAGGGGTAACCATACTGGGAACTTCTCCAGAGAATATAGATAAAGCTGAAAATAGAGAACAATTTAAAAATATATTAAACAAGCTCGATCTTAAACAACCTGTTAATGGAATTGCAAGCTCATGTGATGAAGCCATGAATATTGCCGGTGATATCGGATATCCTATACTGGTAAGACCATCCTACGTTCTTGGTGGTAGAGCTATGGAGATAGTCTATGATGATTATACCTTAAAGAGTTATATAAAGAACGCTGTTTCTGCAAGTGAAGAACATCCTGTCCTTATAGATAGTTTTCTGGAAAATGCCATTGAAATAGATGTGGATGCAATAAGCGATGGAGACACTGTAGTAGTCGCTGGCATTATGCAGCATATTGAAGAAGCGGGTATTCATTCTGGAGATTCTGCATGTTCTCTTCCCACTATAAGTCTTTCTGATAACATTAAAAAACAGATTATAAGACAAACAAAACTACTTTCAAAAGAGTTAAATGTAATTGGGCTGATCAATATACAATATGCTATTAAAGGAGAAAACATATTTGTATTAGAGGTGAACCCAAGAGGATCAAGAACAGTTCCATTTGTTAGTAAATCAATAGGCGTTCCTTTAGCTGCAATAGCTGCAAAAGTAATTATGGGTATCAAATTAAAAGATATAGGATTTACATCAGAAATCGAAATTCCCTATTGGAGTGTTAAGGAAGCTGTTTTCCCCTTTGTTAAATTTGCAAAAATAGATCCTGTATTGGGTCCTGAAATGAAATCCACAGGAGAAGCCATGGGGATAGATACGAATTATGGAAGAGCTTTTTATAAATCGCAAATAGGCTCTGGGAATTTTCTCCCCAGCAAAGGAAGTGTATTTATTAGCGTTAAAGATTCTGCAAAGCTCCAAATCCTTGCTGTAGCAAGGGAATTATTAGCACTAGGATTCCAGATTATTGCTACCGCTGGTACACATAAATATTTATCTGACAATGGGTTAAATATTAAATATATACAAAAAGTGCATGAAGGAAGACCCAATGTTGTAGATTCTATAAAAAGCAAACATATAGATTTTGTCATTAACG
>Ga0209345_10005260_pt1 | contig 12094 bp, 9 predicted proteins | sample Cruoilmetagenom7_FD_187294 | JGI IMG/M metagenome (GOLD analysis project Ga0209345, IMG submission 187294) | Oil polluted marine microbial communities from Coal Oil Point, Santa Barbara, California, USA - Sample 7 (SPAdes) (version 2) | ecosystem: Environmental > Aquatic > Marine > Oil seeps ...
TCATTATCATCACTTTTTCTAATCACTTGATTTCCTCTAAAATCAATACCTTCAATTGGAGGAACATCCAGCGGTGAAGGCATATATGCTATTACAGCATCCAGTAAACGCTGAACCCCTTTGTTTTTAAAAGCGGTTCCGCATACCACAGGAATAATTTTGTTTTTAATTGTGGCTGCTCTAATTCCCGCTATAAGTTCTTTTTCAGAAATTTCCTCCCCTTCGAGGTATTTCATCATTAATGCATCATCAAACTCAGAAGCAGCTTCAATAAGTTCTTCTCTATATTGAGCAACCTGTTCTGTATATTCTTCAGGAACATCGATAATCTCTATGTCAGTTCCCAGCTCATTTTTGTACATATAAGCTTTTTGTTTGATTAAATCAATAATTCCGTTAAAATTCTCTTCACTTCCAATAGGTAATTGGATGGGGAAGGCATTTCCCTGAAGTCTGTTTTTAATTTGCTCTACAACTCTTAAGAAATTCGCGCCCACTCTGTCCATTTTGTTTATAAATACCATTTTAGGAACCTGGTATTTAGTTGCCTGACGCCAAACTGTTTCTGACTGGGACTGAACGCCTCCTACTGCGCAAAATACAGCCACCATGCCGTCAAGAACTCTTAACGACCTTTCTACTTCTACAGTAAAATCAACGTGCCCAGGGGTATCAATGATGTTTACCTGATGATTTTTCCAAAAACTGGTGACAGCCGCTGATTGAATTGTAATTCCTCTTTCCCGCTCCTGTTCCATAAAATCAGTAACAGAAGTTCCTTCGTGAACTTCGCCAATTTTATAACTACAGCCTGTATAGTACAGGATTCTTTCTGTTGTCGTAGTTTTTCCTGCGTCTATATGCGCAGCTATCCCTATATTTCTTATTTTATTTAATTCGTATTTTCTGCTCATGACCCTAACCTTAAAATGATAATTAATTGTTATTTTACTATTATTAAGACTCTTTTTATATAAATAAGTTCAATTTTTATAACATGTAACTTGTTAATTTGGATTTTGTTTTTAGAAACGAAGTTTCCATTTTAACCTCCTCCTTCTTTTTCGATTGAGTATCGAAAAAGTGGAGTTTTTCGCTTCGCATTTCTGAAAACCATTTTTTCTTTGGTATAAATATTTTTATCCTCAGTATAAAGGATAACAGTATAAAGAAGAATACTGTGTCGAAACTAGTTTAATTTTGAAAAACCCCTGCAAAAATGAGATCTTAAGAACTCATTTTTAATCAAGCATTATCAAATTTTTACTAATTCTATCTATAGTGCGCAAATGCTTTGTTTGCTTCTGCCATTTTGTGAGTGTCCTCACGTTTTTTGACAGCAGCGCCTTCGCCATTTGCCGCAGACAAAATTTCAGCAGCGAGTTTTTCGTCTATTGGTCTGCCTGATTTTGCTTTTGCTATCTCAATAAGCCATTTTGAACCAAGCGCAACTCCTCTTTCAGTTCTTACTTCCAAAGGAACTTGATAGGTTGAGCCGCCAATTCTCTTTGCTTTAACTTCAACAAGAGGAATAACATTTTTCAAAGCTTTTTGAAAAACTTCCATTGGTTCATCAGTTTTAGTTTTTTCTTTAACTATATTCATAGCATTATAGAAAATTCTTTGAGCAAGACTTTTTTTGCCTCGTCTCATGAGTCTATTGATAAATTTTGCCACGTCCCGGCTGTTATATACAGGATCAGGTAATGGTATTCTCTTAGGTGGTTTGCTTCTGCGTGACATTAATTATATTCCTCCAATAATTATTTTTTTGGTCTTTTTGCGCCGTATTTACTTCTAGCTTGTCCTCTACCCTGAACTCCCGAAGCGTCAAGAGTTCCGCGGACTATATGATATCTTACGCCGGGAAGATCTTTTATCCTGCCGCCGCGAATTAATACTACAGAGTGTTCCTGTAGATTATGCCCTACACCCGGAATATAGGCTGTAACTTCAAATCCGCTGGTAAGCCTTACTCTGGCTACTTTTCTTAAAGCTGAGTTTGGTTTTTTAGGGGTAGTCGTGTAAACCCTTGTGCAAACTCCTCTTCTTTGCGGGCAATTGTTTAATGCCGGGGATTTTGTCTTTTCTATGATTCTTTTGCGTTCTTTTGTAACTAATTGATTAATTGTTGGCACTTATTTTCTCCTTGGAATTAAATTTACATTTTTTATTCAAATTTACATAATAATAGACAATTATAAATAACATGTAAAACAACCATGACCCAAAGTCAAGCAGGAGAGGCGACGAAAAAAGTTTAATTTTCACAATATTCCTAAAATATGGTAAATTAGGTTAATGATTAAGTTTAAAAAAATACTTGTTTTGGCAGTAGCCTGTATGTTTTTGCTGTGTTCTCAGAAGGGAATGGCAGGAACTGTTTCTGATGTGGCGGATAAAACTATTCACTATACTGCAAGGGGTATGTATTACGTAACTAAATACACCTTAAAAACAGGATGGTTTGTGATAAAAAAAACTGCTAAAGGGGTAGTAATTGTATCAAAAAGTGTTTTCAGGGCAACAAAAGATTCTTTTAACTCAGGAGCAAAACCTGTTGGTCGAAGTCCTGATTATTATTCTCAAAACACTCTTCCTCCCCCGCCTCCAATTCTTGAATAAGAGCGCATAAAAAAATGCCGGGACTCAGAATTGAACTGCGGACACACGGATTTTTAGCTCTCCATAGCATATATCCTTGCGGCGCTTGAATTGTCCGCCTTGTTCTCCCTGATTCCCTCTTGTTTACTTCTTATTTAAAAGAAAAGTTCTTGCTGATTTTAGAAATATCTATATTTTCTACTAAGTTAAAAACATTTTTTATGGCTAAAATTCGTAACTGCTCAGGTTAATGTTGTTATTCTGAGGAGCAAATTGTGACGTGAGAATCTGTCCAATATATCTTTTAAGGCTATCAGTTTTTTAGCCGCGCTGAATAGATTGCAGCGTCGACCGCTTCGCTCCCTTTTCAATGACATCCCGGATACCTGAGCAGTTACTCAATTTTTATTATAAGAATTTCTGTAAATAAATATTAAATTTAATAGCAAATTTGCAGAATTAAGAAATTTCAGAAACAGGATCCCTATTGATGCAGTCAATCGCCATACCGGCGGTTCTGACAAGTTCCGCACTAACATCAGGAATCATGGTAAGCTGGCGCAGAATGTCGATTGTCCGCTTGAAAATCCTTACCAGATCGCCTTCGCCGACTTCGGAATTCTTAATAAGTTCTTCCCAGTCCATTCCAAGCGCCCATTTCTCTATAAACCCTGAATAGTCAGGACTAAGGTTAATCGGTACATTAACCCCGTTTTCCTGCTGGATTTTATACAGTTTTCTCATCAAGTCCTGACAGTCATGCAGGGTTTTTCTGACTTCTTTGCTAACCCTGAACTTCTGATAGAAAGAATTTCTTTGCTCTTCTGTAATGATTGCGCAGGCTACAGCTGCGAGTTCTGAGTATGAAAGGTTGTCAAAAATACCTCTCACAATGAGTTCTATAAAGAAAATTTCGTTTTCTGTACGAGCAGCAGCGGTCATACGCCCTTTTTGGGTCGGGAAGTTTTCATCCAGATGCCCCATAGCTTCCGCCACTTCCATTAAATTCAAGAACTGACGCCAGTAAATGTCCTTTTCGTAATCAATAGCGGAATTTATTTTCTTGTATTTCTTTTCAAACCTTGGAAGCACATCAAGGTTCTTGATATGTTTTCTGTAACTCTTGCAGACATCGCATTTTGACCTTCTCACAAGGGTTTCAAGTTCTTTTGTTTTTTCCTCATACTCGACAACTTCCGGGGCGTCAGGTCTTTTTGCCTGCATAGCCTGCTGTTTAAGAACTTTATATGTCTTTCGATGCTGAATATACATATTTTTAAGCTTGTTATATTCTGTCACGTCATCCGCGGTGAGTGAATACGGGCATTTAAATCCGGTTATGTCATCAATAATGCCTTTTATCCGGTCTGCTTCGGTGTGTAAAGGTTTTAACCTCTCTACAGAAGAGTAATACCCGAAACTTTTCAGTATAAGCTCCCGGGATTCTTCTACGGTGAATCTTTGTAAAAGATTCATTACCATTGAATATCCGGGCGTAAATCTGCTAACCAGCGGGTTTGCGGTAGAGGAAGCAAGTTTGGCTATCTCTTCAGGATTGTGATACGCATCTCCTATGGTTACGACATAGCCAACTTCATCCATTCCACGCCTTCCTGCGCGCCCTGACATCTGCAAAAACTCGCTGGGCGTAAGAACTCGATGTCCTTCGTCAGACCTTTTGCTTATAGAACTGATTATTGTCGTTCTTGCCGGCATGTTTATACCGGCAGCAAGAGTTTCCGTGGCAAAAACGGTTTTTATAAGTCCTTTTTGAAAAAGCTTCTCAATCAGACCTTTCCAGCCAGGCAAAAGTCCGGCATGGTGCGAGGCAACACCGTGATAAAGACTTTCAAGCTGTTTGCTTCTTGCCAAATAAGGATTTTCCAAAATATATTCGTCAATTATCTGCGCAAGACGTCTTTCCTCAAACTTGTTCAGAAGGTTTAGTTTCCTGCAGTCTTCAACATATTTATCGCACCGTTTCCTGCTGAAAGCAAAGTAAATAGCGGGAAGCATCTCCCTTTCATTAAGGTTTCTTACAAGGTTTACGTGTAATTTTTCTTCTTGCAGCCCTTTTTTCATATACTTTTTAAACCTTTTTTCAGGCTTAATCCGATTATTTAATCTGTTATTATGGGAAAACAGGGGAAGAACCTCGTTTTTGCGCGAAGCTGAGTAGTAAAAAAATCTTAAAGGAATAGGTCTAAAATCACTGTCTACAAGACAAGCATCGCCTTGAATTTCTTTTATCCACTCTGTAAGCTCTTTTGCGTTTGCTATTGTCGCTGAAAGAGCAATAATATTAATATAATCAGGGCAGTAAATTATGCTTTCCTCCCAAACCGTGCCTCTTTGCTCATCGTTCATATAGTGAACTTCATCAAGGACAACATAATTTACGTTTTTTAAATTCTCTTCAACCCTCCCAAGAGTGGTGCCATAAAGCATATTCCTAAAAACTTCGGTGGTCATAACAACAATTTGCGCATCTCGGTTAATGGAAATATCACCGGTTAAAAGCCCAACCTTGTCCTCCCCGTAAGTTTCTTGAAAATCGTGTAACTTTTGGTTGCTGAGAGCTTTCAGAGGGGTTGTGTAAAATATTCTTTTGCCTTCCTGAAGGGCTTTTTTTATCGCATATTCAGCAATAACCGTTTTCCCCGACCCTGTCGGAGAGCAAACAACCACGCTTTTATCGTCATCTATATAGGAAATCGCTTCAACTTGAAAATCATCAAGCTCAAACTCAAATCCATAATTTTTTTGTTCTAAATCACTCATTTTTATAATAGGTAACTTGTTAAATTTTTAATTCTGTTTCTCTTAAAGCCGAAAACTATTTTAGCTTTAGTATAAAGGATAACAGACTTGTGAGTTATAACAAAACAAATTTACGTTATACTAAAAGAATAAAATTAAGGATATAAGTGATAATGCAGCAATATACTGAACAGGAACTTATTTTATCCAACCTGAAAGATGGAATAATTGTTATAGACACGCAAAATCAGATTTCAACGATTAACAAATCTGCTGTTAAATTATTTGAGCTTAATATAAGCGAATTACAGGGGAAAAATATTAAAACAATAATAAAAAATCCTGATTTTTGCGAATTTACTGAAAACGCTCTTGTGAATTCGATTTCTCTTGAAAAAGAATTTATCGTGAAAAAAAAGAATGAGATTTTTATACATACTTACAGCGTGCCGATTTATGATAAAGAAAACAAAAGAAGCAACACGCTAATTGTTTTGAGCGATATAACCCGCACTAAAAAACTGGAAAACATACGTAAAGACTTTATTTCCAATGTTTCACACGAGCTTAAAACGCCTATCACTTCGATTCAGGGGTTTGTGGAAACTCTTCTTGAGGATGATTTAGATAACCCTGAAGAAGTTAAAAACTTTCTGCAAATTATCAAAAAGCATACCGGCAGGCTAAAAGAGATTATCGAAAGTTTGTTAAACCTTTCCAGGCTTGAACAGGAAGCAAAGAAAAAGAAAATTTCCTGTAAAAACACTCGTATAAAAGACATTTTAATGACTGCAATCCAAAGCTGTGATGCAAAAGCCGGCATTAAAGAAATAAAAATCAAAATGGACTGTAATGAAAATATTTTAGGAAACGTTAATCGGCTTCTTATTGAGCAGGCAGTGATTAACCTTATTAATAACGCCCTGGAATACAGTAATGAAAAAGGCAAAATACTTATCAGCGGGCATAAATCAATAAAAGAAACTGTAATTTGCGTTGAAGATAACGGCTGCGGCATCCCTAAGGAGCATTTATCCCGGATATTTGAGCGATTTTACCGTGTAGACAAATCAAGAAGCCGCAAATTCGGAGGGACAGGCTTGGGGCTTGCTATCGTAAAACACATTACGCAGCTGCATGGCGGATATATTGACGTTCAAAGCATGGCAGACAAAGGAAGCAGCTTCTACATCCACCTGCCGGATTATGTCTAATGTCATTCTGAGCGTAGTGAAGAATCTTCTCCGTTGTACAAGACTGTATTGAATGAAATGAAGCGCTTAGAATGATGATTATTCTTGCGCGCTTGTATGGCAAACCGCAATTGCAACCGCATCAGAAGTATCATCCAACTTCGGGAAATTATGCCCTGCAAACAGGGTTTTTACCATATCCCGAACATCTTCTTTGCTGGATCTTCCATAGCCTGTTACTGTCTGCTTCACAACAAGAGGCGTGTATTCAGAAATAGGAATCCCAAATTTTTCCAAAGTCATTAAAATAACTCCCCTTGCCTCGCTTACTGACATTACGGTTTTTGCGTTTTTAAAATAGAAAAGCTGCTCTACAGCAGAAACTTCCGGTTTGTATTTTTCGATAATATAAGAAAGATCATTGTGTATTTCAAGAAGTCTTTTTGATTTATCCAGGTTTTTACTTGTTTGAATTGAGCCGCAATCAACTATTTTATAGGCATTATCAGAATTGTCATCTGAGTAATCCAAAACACAATACCCCACAATAGCCATCCCCGGATCGATTCCTAAAATTCGCATTATAACAAATTTACCCCAAATTTTTTAAGCATTTCAGCTGTCTTATAAACAGAGATGCCGACTATATTAGAATAACAGCCCTTTATCTCTTTGACAAATATTCCGGCTCGTCCCTGTATCGCATAAGCCCCTGCTTTATCCGCTGGTTCACCTGTCTTAATATAGTTCCATATTTCACTTTCAGCAATTTCTCTAAACACAACCTCGCTTGTAACGGAAGTTTTTACTGTTTTTTTCGTTTCTGTATCATACATAACAATAGCTGAAATTACTTTATGAATCCTTCCGTTTAGTAATTTCAACATACTAAAGGCATCTTTTTCGTCTTTAGGTTTGCCTAAAATCTTCTCGTCTATTACAACTACTGTATCTGAGCCTATTATAACTGCAGAAAAATCGACTTTCTCAGCCACATCAAGAACTTTCTCAAACGCAATGCTTTCCACTAACTCACATGAAAAAGATTTATTCTCAATATTCTCCTCAATTTCTGAAGGAATAACTTCAAACTCAAGCCCCACACTTTCCAGTAAATCCCGTCTTCTAGGCGAAGCCGAGGCTAACACGATTTTCTTATTCATAACAAAATTTCCAATTATTTTAAATATCGTCATCCTAGGATATCTGAGTAGTTACAATTAAAGACTACTGATAATTTTAATTAATTTTACTGATTCTTGTTTTTTATACTTTCTTCAAGCTGTTTGATATGTTCTTTTATTGCTTGTAGTTTCATCTTGAAAGTTTCTTCTTTTTCATCTGTGGGCTTGAAATTCCGGCATAATTTAAGGTATTTTTTAAGTATTTTGACAGCTTCTTCAAAATCGCCTTGTTTTTCCAGCACAAATCCGTAATTATTATAAGTTTCAGCATAATCAGGGTCAATTTCAAGGGCTTTTTGGTACATTAAAAGCGCTTCATCATAGTTTCCGCTACAGTACATAGCAAGTCCCATCTGATTATAAGCCCTTGCTGACTTATCATCTACTTCTAGAACAGCTTTGCAGTAACAAACACAATCTTCCCACAACCCTTTTTTTGCCGAACAGATAGCAAGTTGATAAATAGCTTCTTCGTGTTCAGAGTTAATCTTAACAACTTTTTTGTATATCTCCATTGCCTTATCAAGATCTTCAGGATTTTGCTCTGCAAGACTTCTCTTGTCATAAGCTTCTGCCAGCATAAACAGGTAATCAGAATTATCAGGAGAAAGCTCGGCAGTTTTTTTAAGAAATTTTACCGCACTATCCAGTTTGTTTTGTTCTTTTAAAATACAACCGCTAAGGTAAAGGGTTTCCACGTCATTAGGTTTCAAGTTCAAGATATTTGAAAATTGTTTCAGAGCATCATCATACTTGTTCATCTTAAGAAAAAGCAGCCCCAAATTATAATATGAATCTAAGTCATTAGGACTTAATTTTATTGCATTTAAAAAGTTTTTTTTAGAATCGCCGTATTTTTGCAAGTCCATATAAACCAACCCTAAATTGTAGAAAGCATCGGGCTTCTCAGGATTAACCTTTATTGCTTTTTGAAAAAAAAGGATTGCCCCTTCAAAATCTTCTTCATGATAAACTTCAATTCCCTTGTTATATTCAATTTCATATCTTCTTTTTTTGCTAAAAAAGTATGAAAAAAAGAAACCTGCAACTATTAGAATTAAAAAAGCGACTATATACATTATTGAATTAGACATATTCGCATGGTCCTTATTTTATTTACGACCTGTATATATTAAATTTATCATACTTAGAACTTGTTTGGTTAAAAACACAAAAAATAGGCTATAAACCCACATTAAATGTAGTATTTTTAGGTAATTATTTTTTGTTTGAAATAGTATATATTAAATTATCGAAAGATAAAAGTCAGGGTTGCCGAATCTAGCAGTAGGCAACCCTGACTTTTATATTGAGGCAAATAGTTAAAAATGATATTATATAAAAATACCGGCTGATTTTATACTTATACCGCTTCTAAAAAGCAATTCAGATTTTTGTTTAAAATGTTAATGCGGTATGCGTGAGCAAGGAGTGGTGTTTTCAGAAAAAGTGACCGCGTCGGTTTTTCCGAAAACAAAACTCGTTCCAGTATAAACTAAAATGGTTAAAGACAGTGGATTTTACCGAAAACAGAATCACAAATTAATAATGGAACTATTATAAAAATGTTTTGAGGATGAAATGAATATGAAAAAATATTCTGTAGGAGTAGATTTAGGCGGCACAAAGATACTTGCCGGTATTGTTAATACAGAGAGCGGCGAAATTATAGCTTCGGCAAAGAAAAGAACTCTAAAAGAGTCAGGTAAATCTATCGAGGAAAATCTTATTGAAACGATAGAAAAAGCTATTTATGAAGCTAATATTGCAATTTCCGAACTTTCCTCAATAGGAATAGGCGCGGCAGGACAGGTAGACAGAGAAAATGGCGTTCTAATCGCAGCTCCAAACCTTAATTGCTACGATTTGAAATTAAAAGAAATTATTGAAAAACGTTTTAAAACCCATGTTTTTGTAGGTAATGACGTAGAAGTAGCTACAATTGGGGAAATTACTTTTGGGAACGGGGTTGGTTATAAAAACCTTGTATGTATTTTTGTCGGCACAGGAATCGGGTCAGGAATCTTGTGCAACGGCGAACTTCATAGAGGTGCGAGCGGAACAGCCGGTGAAATTGGGCATATTATCGTATCGACAGGCGGAAGACTTTGCGGTTGCGGAGAAAACGGATGTCTTGAAGCTTACGCGTCAAGAACCGCAATTGAAAAGCGGATTACCGGAATAATCAAAAAAGGACATTCTTCGGTAATCAAGGATTTATTGCATGAAAATAACATTATAAAATCCAAATATATTAGAAAAGCTTTGGAATTAAATGATGAAGTTGTGTTTAACGTTATAACCGAAGCCGCAGAATATTTAAGTAGCGGAATAGCCTCTGTGATTAACTTTTACAACCCTGAATTAATTATAATGGGCGGCGGCTTAATCGAAGCTGTAGACTTTTTCTATGATATAACGATTAAAAAAACGCATACAAAATCCCTTGCAATAGCCTCATCCTGCACAAAAATTAAAAGAACCGGACTAAAAGACTTCTCAGGATTAATAGGCGCAGCTCTTTTAGAAAAGTATTACAGCAATAAAGTCAAAGTCTAAAAAGCTCAACGACAATTGGAGGTTTAGAACTAATGATGCGAGAATTAAATTAAAAAAATTGTATCCTGCTAAATTAACTTAACAATTTGTGACGTGAGAATCTGTCCAGTATAGCTTTAAGGCTATCAGTTTTTTAGCTGCGCTGAATAGATTGCCGCGTCGGAACTTTAGTCATCCCCCTTCTTCTCCTGACATTTAATCAAAAAAAGTGGTGTTCTTTGCTTCGCCAAACTTTCATAGATCTGAAAACATTTTTACTTTAGCATAATTATATGAGCATTTTAAAACTTCTACAAGGCGCTATTGCTTTTTCTGCTTCCTCTTATTTTTAAATATAAATATCTCTTTCCCCGTTAGTTATTCGGTCGAGTTTTTTGTGGATATTTTGTTTTAATTTTTCATCCTCAATTTTCGCCATATGCTGCTCAATACATTTAAGTCCGGCTTTTTGGGTTTTTTCACTGGCATAATCGTCAAGATATTCTTTAAAAGTCAAAAGAGCGTTTGGCTGGCAGAATCTTTGGATTAATCCGGGTTTTGCCAAATCCATAAAGTCTTTCCCGACCCTGCCAAGTCTGTAGCAGCTTGTGCAGAAACTTGGAAGGTAGCCGGTTTCGGCAAGTTCTTTAATAACTTCATCAAGATCCCTGTGATCGCCAACTTCAAACTGTTCCGTGCTTTTGTCTTCACAATATCCGCCCGGGTTTGTTCTTGACCCCGCACTCATCTGCGAAGTCCCAAGCTCAAGGGCTTCCGTTCTGAATTCCGATCTTTCCCTTGTGGTGAGGATTATTCCGGTATACGGCACAGACAATCTTAAAATAGCTATTACTTTCTTGAAGTCTTTGTCAGAAACCGCATACGGCGGGTTGTAAGCAACTTCGCTTCCCTGCGCAGGTTCCAGTCTTGGAATGGAAATTGTATGAGGACCTGTTTCGTATTTTTTATCAAGATACTGGGCATGCGAGAGCATAGCAAGGACTTCAAACTTGTAGTCTGTAAGTCCATAAAGAACTCCAACTCCGACATCATCAAGCCCTGCCTCAAACGCCCTGCTCATCGTCTCAATACGATATTCATAGTTAGCTTTCAAGCCTGACACATGCATTTTTTTGTAAGTTTCCCGGTGATAAGTTTCCTGGAAAGACTGGAAAGTTCCTATGTCAAAAGTTTTTAGTCTTTTGAAATCTTCTACTGAAAGCGGGGCAATGTTTATATTGATTCTTCTTATCTCGTTTTTACCCATTTTAAGCTCATAGATCTTTTTTATAACTTCTTCTATGTAATCGAGGTTTACCTGTTCCATATCTTCGCCCGCAACAAGGAGGATTCGTTTATGTCCCTTGCTGATTATCGCTTTGACTTCATTTAAAATTTCATCAATATTTAATTTTCTTCTTTTCATTCCTTTATTGTCATGCCGGAAACCGCAGTAAAGACAGTTGTTTGTGCAATAATTACTGATATAAAGAGGGGAGAATAAAACAATTCTCTTACCGTAAATTTTTTCCTTAACAGTCCTTGCTGCCTTAAAAAGTTTGTTTAAAGTCTCATCATCTTCGATGTTAAGCAGACCTGAAGTTTCTTCAGGGGTAAGACCTTTTAAAGCAAGGGCTTTGTTTAAAATCTCGTTTACTTGCTCCGTGGAAAGTTTTGAGTCCAAAAGACTATATATTTTTTCTTCATTAATAATTTGTTGCTCTCTGATCGCCATTTTTTCTCTCCATAATTTTATATGATATAGATAACCATGTATATTAATATGATATTTATATATTAATAAATTTTGCGTTT
>Ga0209345_10005261_pt1 | contig 12092 bp, 10 predicted proteins | sample Cruoilmetagenom7_FD_187294 | JGI IMG/M metagenome (GOLD analysis project Ga0209345, IMG submission 187294) | Oil polluted marine microbial communities from Coal Oil Point, Santa Barbara, California, USA - Sample 7 (SPAdes) (version 2) | ecosystem: Environmental > Aquatic > Marine > Oil seeps ...
ATCTCGAACAAACGTAAACTATCTGCTCCGTATTCCTCACAAATAGTATCTGGATTTACAACATTGTATTTAGATTTCGACATTTTTTCTACTTCACGGGAAACTTTAAAAGTTCCATCTTCTTCAAAGATAAATTTGGCATTATTTAAATCAGATCGCCAATTCTTAAATGCTTCAATATCTAACTCATCATGAGTATTAACAAATGTAACATCAGAATGTAATTTTGCCTCACCAAAATGTAATTGAGAAACATTTACTTTGGTTGTATCTATATCGCTTAAAAACTTTAGCAATTCTGGGAATTCGTATTTCGCCGCAATTTCTTGTAATGAAGGCGAATCATTAAATGTCTTTTCATACAAATCAACTGAATGAAAAATCAAAGGAAACTTTGATGATAATTCACTCAAGTAATCTAAATTATCATTATGCCTTGAATTTTTTTCCCACATCAAAGTTAATTTATAAACAAAAGCCGAAGTGCCTGTAATCATCCCTTGGTTAATTAGCTTTTTTGCATATTCATCAGTTGGTACAAAACCTCTATCGAACATAAATTTTTGCCAAAAACGGGAGTATAATAAATGCCCTGTTGCATGTTCACTTCCACCAATATATAAATCTACATCTTGCCAATAATTAATAGCTTCTTTAGAAAATATTTCATCGTTATTGTTAGCATCCATATAACGGTTAAAGTACTGTGAACTTCCTGCCCAACCTGGCATCGTGTTTAGTTCTAAAGGGTAAATTCCATTATCATTGGTCGTTGAGGTTCTCGAAACGACTTCTTCATTATTGGTCGTTGAGGTTCTCGAAACGACTTCATCGTTGTTGGTAACTTCGAGAGCCTCAGTTACCAAATCATTTGAGACTACTTTATTGTTTTTTGTGTCCCAAGCCCAAACAGTTGCATTTCCTAAAGGTGGTTTTCCATCTTCGGTAGGTAAATACTTTTCAACTTCAGGCAACACAATTGGCAAGTGTGCTTTGTCAATCATTTGTGGTAAACCATTTTTATAATATACTGGAAAAGGCTCTCCCCAATAACGCTGACGACTAAAAACAGCATCGCGTAAACGGTAATTTATTTTTCCGTAACCAAATCCACGTTGTTCAATTTCGTAAATAATTCGTTTCATGGCTTTTTTATAAGTTAAGCCATTTAAGAAATCTGAATTAGCAATTTTTACACCTTCTTTCGTTGAGCAAGCTTCTTCTGAAATATCAACTCCTTCAAAAATATTTGGAATTTCCAACCCGAAATAATTTGCAAAAGCATAATCGCGCTCATCACCGCAAGGAACTGCCATTACAGCACCTGTTCCATAGCCTGCCAACACATAATCTCCAATCCAAATTTGGATTTTCTCTCCTGTAAAAGGATGTAAAGCATAAGCACCTGTAAACACACCCGAAATGGTTTTCACATCAGCCATACGTTCTAATTCACTACGTTTTGCAGTTGCTTTTACGTACGCTTCAACAGCATCTTTTTGTTCAGCAGTTGTGATTTTTGAAACCAAGTCGTGTTCTGGAGCTAAGGTCATAAAACTTACTCCGTAAATGGTATCAGGTCGTGTAGTAAACACATCAATTTTTGAGGACACTGAGGTTCTCGAAGTGTCTCTGTCTTGTTGTGCTTCGAGAGCCTCATCACCCAAAACATCAAAAGAAACCATTGCTCCTTCTGATCTTCCAATCCAATACGTTTGAGAATCTTTTAATGGTTGTGGCCAATCAATTTTATCTAAGCCATCTAATAAACGTTGCGCATATGCAGTAATTCGCATACTCCATTGCATCATTTTTTTACGAACCACTGGATGACCTCCACGTTCTGAAACTCCGTTTACAATTTCATCATTTGCTAAAACTGTTCCTAAAGCTGGACACCAGTTTACTTCTGTTTCAGATAAATAGGTTAATCGATATTTTAATAATATGTTTTGTTGTTCTTCTTCTGAATAGTTTTTCCAATCTTCAGCACTGAAAACGGTTACATCTTCATCACAAACAGCATTTATTTTTGAATTTCCTTCTTTAGTAAAAACACCTTCTAGTTCTGAAATTGGACGAGCTTGGTCGGCATCTTTACAGTAATAAGATTCGAATAATTGAATGAAAATCCATTGTGTCCATTTATAATAATTAGGATCAGAAGTACGTACTTCACGAGACCAATCGAATGAAAAACCAATTTTGTCTAATTGTCTTCTATATGTTTTAATATTAGCCGCAGTTGTAATTGCTGGATGTTGACCAGTTTGAATAGCATATTGTTCAGCTGGCAATCCAAAAGAATCATAGCCTTGAGGATGCATAACATTAAATCCTTTATGACGTTTGTAACGAGCATAAATATCAGATGCGATATACCCTAACGGATGACCAACATGTAAACCAGCTCCAGACGGATAAGGGAACATGTCTAACACATAAAATTTAGGTTTATCAGAAATGTTTTCAGCTTTAAATGTTTGATTCTCTGCCCAATATTGTTGCCACTTGGCTTCAATTTCTCTAAAATTGTATTCCATATTACTATTCAAAATTTTGAAAGCGCAAAGTTACGTTTTATTAATAGAAAACTAAAGTGTATTTTTATGCTGCAAAAAGTAAGAAAAGTAATGAGTAAAATGAAAAAAGAAATTGGTTTGGTTTTATCGGGTGGTGGTGTTAAAGCTGTTGCGCATATTGGTTTTATTAAAGTTTTACTAGAAAACAATATTGTTCCAACACAAGTTTCCGGAACAAGTGCAGGTGCTTTGGTTGCCGCATTATATTCACGAGGTTATTCGCCAAATGAAATGATTTCTTTTTTTAAGAAAACACCTTTGTTTAAGTTTTCCTTGTATGCTATTAATAAACCTGGCTTTATGGATAGTGAAAAGTACATTACATTCTTTAAAAAGTTCTTTCCAGAAAATTCATTCGAATCTTTAAAATATCCTCTTACAGTTACAGCAACCGATCTAATTTCAGGAAAACTAACTTATTTTAAATCGGGCGAATTGATAAAACCATTAATTGCGTCATCTGCGCTACCCCCAATATTTTCCCCTATTGAAATTAATAATACATGGTATTGCGATGGTGGTGTTTTAAATAATTTCCCTGTTGAAACAGTTCGAAAAAAATGTGATATTATTTTAGGTAGTTTTGTGAATCCGATAACTACTATTGAAAAAGAAGAAATCAATTCTTCATTAAAATTATTGTATCGTGTTTACGATTTAGGAATAGATGCCAATAACATTAAAAAATTTAAACGATGTAATTACGTATTCTCTCCAATTGAAATTAAAAAAATAGGTGTTTTGGACTCCGATGCTATTGACAAAGCTTTCGAAATAGGATATAAATTTGCAAAAGCTGAAGAAAAAAATATTTTAAAATCTATGTACATAAAAAAAGACTCATAAAAATGAATTTATAAGTCTTTAAAATAATTTATTTGGTGTTTATCTGTTCACCGACACAGTTACAACTGTATTTCCAAAACCAAAAAACATGTTTGCATTGTCATCTTCACCTTCAAATGCAATTGAAAACGCTTCAATAACATCTTCTGACGTAGAAATAGTTCCTGCAACACGAACAACATCTTCGCTTTCTTTATAAAAATAAGAACCCCAAACATTTTCGGCTGTGCTTAAAATTATTGTCCATTCATCTTCACCAGGAATTGTAAATAACGTGTAAGTTCCAGCTGCTACTTCTTCTCCGCCAAAAGTTACACCTTCGTAAAACGTAATTTCAGGAGCTTCATTTGCACCAGTTCTCCAAACCTTATCGTTTGGTGCCAATTCGGCTACAGTTCTTCCTTTTAATTGTGGTCTGCTATAGGCAATTTTCACTAATTTATCCGATATTTTATAACTCGATGGGTATGACGCCATATCCATTGGACTTTTGTCTAACTTGGCAAATTTCTGAGCTTTAGACTCTTGTGATAACATCATTACGACAGCTAAAACCGCGATTACTAATACATTTTTTTTCATTTTTATTCTTTTAGAATTTTGTTAATAGTTCACTTTGTCCGAAAAATACAGTGATTCATACAAATAAAGTATTAATTTTTTGTTAATCTATGTTTTAGCGATTATTCAAAATTTAAATAAAACACATCTATAAATTGATTATTTTGGTCATCTAAAAATAATACATCCATTGGATACAAATACATATAAAGCTCATCTTGCTTTATTAGGAGCAAACATAATTTATGGCGTAAATCATATTATTGCTAAAGGTGTTATGCCAAATAAAATTGGCCCTTCAGCATTCGTATTTTTAAGAATCTTATTTGCTGGTATTCTATTTTGGATTATTAAATCATTTATAAAAGAAAAAGTTCGTAAAAAAGATTTTATTTTGTTAGCTGTTTGTGGATTATTCGGCATTACTACAAATATGATGCTCTTTCTTCATGGTTTAAGTAGAACTTCACCTATAGATGCTTCTATTATAATGACAGCAACTCCTGTCTTGGTACTAATTCTAAGTGTTTTTAAATTAAAGGAGCGGTTAACAACGAATAAAGTTGTTGGAATTACAATTGGGGCTTTGGGTGCATTTTTACTTATTTGGTACGGTAAAAAAGCTATTGGAACTAGCTCTTCTCTCGGAAATTTATTAATCTTTTTAAACGCTTGTTCATACTCTTTATATTTGGTGTTAGTTAAACCATTAATGAAAAAATACAAGCCTTTTACCATTATAAGCTGGGTGTTTTTATTTGGTTTTATTTTTATGTTCCCCTTTGGAATTGAAGATCTTTTAGCTACTGATTTTTCTGCATTTACCACTCAAACGTATTTAACAATAGCCTTCGTAATTTTAGGAACTACGTTTTTAACGTATTTATTTAATATTTACGCGCTCACAATAGTATCACCATCAGTTAACGGGAGTTATATTTATTTACAACCTGTAATTAGTTTTTTAATGGTGGGTTTATATGCGTATTTATTCAATCAAACTGAATATTCGCAGGATATAAATGCAATAAAAATTATTAGCTGTGTATTCGTTGTAATAGGTGTGTATTTAATTAGTAAAAAACCTTCTCAAAAAATAATGAAATCCAAGATTGATACATGATTGCCTTAGTTCTTTCTTGCTCTTTTTTCTTGAGGAATTAAGGTGAAATAAACTAAATCATTCGTTGGTGTCGGGATCCCTAATTCTTTTCCCAGTCTAACAATTGTTCCGTTTTGAGCTTCCAATTCAGATGGTATTCCTTGCATCATATCGCGCTGTAAAGAAGCTGTTGTTTTATAAGGTTGAGATTCAATGATTTTAAATTGGTTCTCAATAACTTCATCTGAAAGGTTTATTCCTAATGCTTTTGCAACTTCCAAAATTTCTTCAGAAATAGAAAGCATCATATTTTTTATAAAGGGATATTCTAACATTTCACCAACTGACGATCTCGTTAATGCTCCCAATGCACTAATTGTTGATATAAATAAAAATTTTGTCCAAATTTCTTTTTGAATATCGTTTGCCAAAACCGTTTTTATTTTAGCATTTTTTAAAACTTGTTCCAGATTTAAAGCACGATCTGTTTTGATATTATTTAGTTCTCCAAAAACAATGGTAGGTTCATATGAATTGTGTTTTATAACTCCAGGAGCTTCTATAAAACTTACAATTTTGCACAAACCTCCAATTACGTTTTCTTTAGGTAATTCTGAACATAAAATATCTTGATTTTCAACCCCATTCAACAATGAAACTACTATAGTTTTACTTGAAATAACATTTTTTAAAGATTTCGCCACTTCTTTTAATTGCCACGTTTTTACACACACCAAAATCAAATCAATGTTTTTGACATTGGAAATATTATCGGTTGCATTAGCTGGACTTACTAGGTAATCTCCTTTAAAACTTTTAAGATGTAATCCTTTCTTCTGAATTGTTGTTAAATGATTCCCTCTAGCGATAAAGGTTACATTATTTCCAGCTTCAGCTAACCTAGCTCCAAAATAGCCTCCAACACCTCCAGCGCCATAAATTACTATGTTCATTTTTGAAAGTTTAAATCAAAAATACAGTTTTAAGATATCTATTTCTTTAAAAATTTATGAATCTTCCAACTAAAACCAGCACCAATATAATTCATTTCATGATTCAATCCAGTTCCATATGAAACGTCTAACTGAAAATTTGGATTCAATAAAAACGTTAAACCAGTATCAAAATTACTTTCAAACTGATTTTGTTCAGCCCAGCTTCCGTAAGGCTCTATATAAAAACCAACAACATCAGAAATTGAAAAACCGAGTGCCAATGAATACGTCAGTGCGCTTTGTTTTGCAACCAAATCATATCCAATATTATAACCCAATCCTACTTTATCTGAAATAGAATGTGAAACCGCCAGCTTGTTAACTACTCCAAAATTATTTGTTGTTAATTCGTCTTTAGCTGTTGGAATTACTAAATGTGATAAAAATGCTATTTCAGTATTTTTATCACTGTCTTCTAAGACTTGAATTTTAGCCCCAATCTCAATATCATTTAATCCATTAAAATCAATATTTGCTCCATCTAAGCCAATTTCAGTTTTTTGATGTTCAAATACAAAACGTAACTCAAAATTATCAGAAACACCATACCTAAGCAAGGTTGAAGGCCCAATAAAGTTATTTTGAATTCCTTTTTCATAGTTTTCAAAAGCCAATCCGCTTTCTATTTGAAATGTGTGTGTTTCTATAGTAATTGAAGATTCGGTTTGATCTGGTCTATCGGTAACTAATTCTTGCCCAAAATTATCAATAGATGATAGTGCCAATACTGTAAAAAATACTTTTTTAATAATGTTCATTCTACTTATTTTTTGACAAATCTATTTATTTTTTTAGATTAGTCTAAATTTTTAATTACTTTTGTCTAAAATATTATTAATGTTATCTCAAACCGAAGAGAATTATTTAAAAGCAATCTATAGTTTAAGCTTTCAAAAGAAAAAAAGTGTAAGTACAAACGATATTGCACAAAAACTTCATACCAAAGCGTCTTCGGTAACCGATATGATTAAAAAATTATCGGAAAAAGAACTAGTCTCATATAAAAAGTATCAAGGTGTAAATCTTACTTCTGAAGGAGAAAATATTGCTATAAAAATTGTTAGAAAGCACCGATTATGGGAAGTTTTCTTAGCTAATAAGCTTGATTTCAATTGGGATGAAGTACACGATTTAGCCGAACAGTTAGAGCATATTAAATCTGATGCGTTAATTGAAAAGCTAGATGAGTATTTAGGTTTTCCATCGCACGACCCACATGGAGACCCAATTCCAGATAAAAATGGAATCATTCAGCAACATAAAAATATTATGCTTTCATCTGTAATTATAAATAAGCATTGCAAGGTTATTGGAGTAAAAGACTCATCGTCTGATTTTTTAAGATTTTTAGACAGGCATAACATTAATATAAACACTAAGATTAAGGTTTTAGAAAAATTTGATTTTGACGATTCTATAACTATTCAAATTAATAACAATAAGAACCTTACTGTGTCAAAAAAAGTATGTTCAAACGTATATGTAAACATCATTTAAATCATGGTTAATCCTGTAGCTTCTTTAATTATATTCGGAATTGTAGTTGCACTACTATTAATCTTGTTTTATCCAAAAACAGGGTTGTACTGGAGAATTCAAAATAGTTTTAAAAACGATACAAAAACTCTTATTGAAGATATCTTAAAAAAAATATATCATGCCGAGGATAGTGGTAAAACTTTAAATAGTAATGACATTATTAACGCACTAAATGCCAGCCCGCAAAAAGTATTGGCTACTATTGAAGAAATGAAAGAGAAAAAGCTAATTAGCTTTGAAAATGGAGATATAAAGCTAAATGAAATTGGAATGGATTACGCACTTAGAATTATTCGAGTGCATAGATTGTGGGAAAAATACCTATCTGAAAAAACGGGTTTCAATAAAAAAGATTGGCACGAAATAGCGGAGAAAATGGAACACAATCTTGATTCAGATCAGGCTCAAGAATTAGCTATTGATTTAGGAAATCCTCGTTTCGATCCACACGGAGATCCAATACCAACTGCCACTGGTGAAATTGAAACTATAAAAGGGAGTCCGCTTCCAAATTTTGAAGAAGGAATTATTGGAACCATCGTGCATATAGAAGATGAACCAGATATTATTTACAAGCAAATTTTAGCAGAAGATTTACATATCGGGTCGCATATTCATATTGTTGAAAATAACGAAAAACGAATTATTTTTCATTCAGAAGGTGAGGAATTTATTCTAGCGCCAATTGTTGCTAACAACATTACAATTGCTGAACTGAAAAAAGAAAAATTTTCGGAAGAAGATACATTCAGGCTTTCTAATTTAGAAGCTCATGAAAAGGCTAAAATTATTGGTATTTCAAAAGAATGTAGAGGTGAAATGCGGAGAAGATTGCTCGATTTAGGCTTTGTAAACAACACTTTTATAAATGTTGATTTAACAAGTCCAATGCAAAATCCAAGAGCTTATTTAGTAAGAGACACTTCAATTGCCATTAGAAATGAACAAGCCAAATTTATATTAATTGAAAAAATAAACAACCATGCAAACGTTAACTAATAGTGCTTGTGAAGGCTGTGATTTAAATCAAGCTTCAAATTTAAAAAAATTGGGAGTTAACATCAATAATAACGATTTTGTTGTAGCATTAGCGGGAAATCCTAATACTGGAAAAAGTACTGTTTTTAATGCTTTAACGGGTCTAAGACAACATACTGGAAATTGGCCAGGGAAAACGGTAACTAGAGCCGAAGGAGGTTATAGTTACAACGATAAAAAGTACAAATTAGTCGATCTTCCAGGAACTTACTCGTTACTTTCTACCTCACAAGATGAAGAAATAGCTAGAAATTTTATTCTTTTTGGAAAACCTGATGTTACCATTATTGTGGTAGATGCAAGTAGATTAGAACGGAATTTAAATTTAGTTTTACAAATTTTAGAAATTACAGATAAGGCTGTTTTGTGTTTAAACTTAATGGATGAAGCTAAAAGATTAGACATTGAAATTAACGAAAGAACTTTAGCAAAAGATTTAGGAATTCCTGTGGTACCAACAAGCGCGAGATTTAAAGAAGGGATTCCAGAACTTTTAAATACTGTGCATCAAGTAGCTTCTGGAGAAATAATATGCAAACCTCACCGCATAAAAAGTGTTCCAAAAAAAATAAATAAAGCTATAGAAAAATTACGTCTCGAGATTGAAAAAGCATTTCCAAATGTGCCAAATAGCAGATGGATTGCTTTGCGTTTATTAGATGGAGACCAACGTATTATTGAAGCTATTAAAACTGGTGAATTTATTACTGAATAATTTGAAATTATTACAATGAAGACAAATAAAATATTAAATACAAGTAATGATTTAAGGTGGAAAATTGGGGAAGGATTTCATGATAAATTAACTGAAGGAATATATGCTGATGCTGCAAATATTGCGCAAAATTCAGTGCATAAAAAAGGAAATAAGAAACGCTTTAGATTTGACCGAAGTTTAGATAAAATTGTTACTAGTAGATTATGGGGTTTTCCAATTATGATAGCCATACTTTCTATTGTTTTATGGTTAACAATTATTGGCGCCAACTATCCGTCTGGATTACTTGCAGATTTATTAATTGGAAACGCTTATCCTTGGTTAAAATCAATTACTGAATCATTCCCTTGGTGGTTAAGTGGCTTTTTAGTTGATGGTGTGTATTTAGCATTGGCTTGGGTAATTGCTGTAATGTTACCTCCAATGGCCATATTTTTTCCCTTATTTACCTTGTTAGAAGACTTTGGATATTTGCCAAGAGTTGCATTTAATTTAGACCATTTATTCAAAAAATCTGGAGCTCACGGAAAACAAGCTTTAACTATGAGTATGGGTTTTGGTTGCAACGCAGCTGGTGTTATTGCAACCCGCATTATTGATAGCCCTAGAGAGCGACTCATTGCAATAATAACCAATAATTTTTCTTTGTGTAATGGTCGTTGGCCAACACAAATACTAATAGCTTCCATATTTATTGGGGCTTTAGTACCTCAGAGTTTTGCAGGGGCAATTTCAACTTTAGCAGTTATTGGTATTGCATTATTGGGAATTGCATTTACTTTTTTAGTGTCTTTATTTTTATCAAAAACAATGTTGAAAGGAGAAGTATCTTCATTTACCTTAGAGTTACCTCCATATAGACCGCCAAGGTTTTGGAAAACTATTTATACTTCTATTATTGATAGAACATTAATTGTTTTATGGAGAGCCTGTTTATTTGCCGCACCTGCTGGAGCTGTTATTTGGTTAATCTCGAATGTTACCATTGGAGATTCGAATATTGCAAATTGGATGATCTTACATTTAGACGGTTTTGGATTGCTATTAGGCTTAAACGGTGTTATTCTATTGGCTTATATTGTTGCCATTCCTGCGAACGAAATTGTAATTCCTACCATTTTAATGTTAACTGTTATGAGCGCATCTATTGCTGGTGTAGGTGAAGGAAATGGTGTTATGTTTGAATTGGAATCTGTTTCAGCTACTGGAGATATTTTAAAAGCAGGAGGATGGACATTACTTACAGCTGTTAATATTATGCTTTTTAGTTTATTACACAATCCGTGTAGCACAACAATTTATACTATTTATAAAGAAACAAAAAGTATTAAATGGACAACTGTTGCAAGTGTTTTACCAATAATTTTAGGATTTATTGTATGTTTTATTGTGGCACAGGTTTGGAGAATTTTGGCCTAAATTATGGCTAAAAGTTAACTTTTTAATTCTGAAACACTAAAATCGGCGAATAAAATTTTTTCGTCTTTAAGGCTTTCAGCATATACCAAGCTCCTATAAATTCCCCATTTTGGACGCATAAAATCTGCATTCGTTTTCCACATTCTAATGTCATTATTTGAATAAGAAAACAACGTGTTTTGTGTGCTAAATTCTTTCATTTCAATTTCGTAATTTCCTATTCCTTTTTCGCCGTAAATAACAGTTTCAACAACCTCAACCCATAGACCTTTAAAAAGCGATAAATCAACCTCTTTTAAAGTTATTTGACTCGTTGTTTCGGAATATCTCAACTCTAATTTATCTGGTGTTCCTTTCCTAGCTGTTAACGTAATTAATGGCATTGAAGATTCGCTACCTCCAACTGCTTTTATTTGGTGAATATGCGTGAATTTTTTTGATGACTTAAAATCTGAAGGAAGTTTAAATTTCCAAGAATAAACCACTTTTTCATTTTTAACGCCTTTTAATTCTTCTGGAGATTTATCGTACGATTTTATCTCATTTCTTTGACGATCAAAATTTATACATCTATCATTATCTGGGGTTGTGTGAATATGAAACCTAAATACATCTTTGTTTAATTCACTGTCGTACAACTGATCAATGTGTTTGCCAAAATCTTCATGGCTACAATCGGGCGCTTCAATAACATTATAACCAGGAGCTAAAACATTATTTATAAGCTCATACGTTTCCTCTTCAACATTTGCCTCTAAAACAACTTTAGAAAGCACATTGCTTATTTCTTCAATAGGATCATCTTCTATTATTTCTTCTTCTAAAACAATAGCATCCGATTCACCACCACAAGCAAACATTCCTAAAAAGAAAATAGTTGAGATAACTAAAAAAAGGTGTTTTTTCATCATAATTTAACTATAAACATTTAAAAATATTATCTTCAAAAGTAATACCAAATTAAAACTAATCTGAATTTAGCAATCACAATCGGTATTACAACTTCCTTTTTTCTTAGAAAAAAAATATTTCCAAATTAAAAAAGCAATTGCCAATCCAAGCGCTATGTAAACTAAAATATTTTGCATTAACTTAAAATATTAAATGCTGTAAATGCCGATATATAAGCCAATAAGCCCATCCCTACAAGTTGTAAAATTGGCCACTTCCAGCTTTTTGTTTCTCGTTTTACAATAGCAAGAGTTCCTACACATTGCATTGCAAAAGCATAAAAAAGTAAGAGAGAAATTCCAGTAGGAAAGTTAAATCGTTTTTCACCTTCACTATTTACT
>Ga0209345_10005262_pt1 | contig 12091 bp, 10 predicted proteins | sample Cruoilmetagenom7_FD_187294 | JGI IMG/M metagenome (GOLD analysis project Ga0209345, IMG submission 187294) | Oil polluted marine microbial communities from Coal Oil Point, Santa Barbara, California, USA - Sample 7 (SPAdes) (version 2) | ecosystem: Environmental > Aquatic > Marine > Oil seeps ...
CCGCTTATATGGTGACGCCGGAGCGGACGAGCTGCACGGTGGTGACGGTAACGACCATTTGTTTGGCGGTGCTGGTGATGACTTGCTTGAAGGTGGTGACGGCAATGACGTTATGTACGGCGGTGACGGTCAGGATACGTTCATCGGTCGCGGCAACGACACGATTTTTGGTGGTGAAGGCGGCGTTGATAACGACACACTGGACCTGCGCGGTGCTGGCGAGTTCAACATCATCTATGATGCCACAGATTCCGAGCGCGGCACAGTCCAGTTTCTGAACGAAGACGGCTCGGTTAACGGTGTGCTGAATTTCCACGAGATCGAGAATGTCATCCCCTGTTTCACCCCGGGCTCGCTGATTGCGACGCCAAAAGGCGAACGCCTGGTGGAAGAGCTGCGGATGGGTGACAAAATCATCACCCGCGACAACGGCATTCAGGAAATCCGCTGGGTTGGCGAAAAGAAACTGGGTTGGAAAGATCTGGCTGCAAACCCACACCTGAAACCAATCCTGATCCAGAAAGGTTCACTCGGCAACGATCTGCCAGAGCGCGATATGATGGTGTCTCCAAATCACCGTATGCTGGTGGCCAACGACAAAACCATGCTCTATTTTGAAGAGCGCGAGGTTTTGGCAGCGGCCAAGCATCTGGTCAACAACAATGGAGTTCACGCTGTTGAAACCATGGGCACCAGCTATTTGCACTTTATGTTCGACAACCACGAAGTTGTGCTGTCGGACGGCGCATGGACCGAGAGCTTCCAACCAGGTGATTACACTTTGCAAGGCATCGGCAATGCGCAGCGCACTGAAATTCTGGAATTGTTCCCCGAATTGGCAACCGCCCAAGGGATCAATGATTATCAGTCCGCACGCAAAACCCTGAAGGCGCACGAAGCGCGGCTTTTGGCAAAATAATATGCAGCTTTCTTGAGGCCCCCAGTGCCTTAAGGGAATGAGAATCGGGGGTTGGTATTTTGCCGACCTCCGATTTTTTTTGGTTGCAAATAGGGTGACGACAGTGAACTTTGGTTGCGGAACGCAAACCAACAATAGGGACCCTTATGAAACCGTATCTGAAAACAACCCCGACCCGTGATGGATTTTTTGGTGATTATGGCGGGGCAATGTTACCACCCCCGCTGGTCCCGCATTTTCAGGAAATTGCCGATGCCTATGATAGGCTGTCAAAATCCGCCGAATTCATGAATGACCTGCGTTACATCCGCAAACATTTTCAGGGGCGGCCAACACCGATCTCCTATTTGAAAAATCTGTCGGAAATGGCTGGCGGTGCGCAGATTTACGCCAAACGCGAGGATTTGAACCATACAGGCGCGCACAAGCTGAACCACTGTATGGCCGAAGGTCTGTTGGCCAAACACATGGGTAAAACCAAGCTGATCGCTGAAACAGGGGCTGGCCAACACGGGGTCGCACTGGCAACTGCGGCTGCCTATTTCGGTATGGAATGCGAAATCCATATGGGCGAGGTCGACATGGCCAAAGAAGCGCCCAATGTTGTGCGGATGAAATTGCTGGGTGCCACCGTGGTGCCTGTGGGCGAGGGGGCCAAGACCCTGAAAGAGGCGGTCGACAGCGCCTTTGGCAGCTACATGGGCCAAGCGGAGTCTGCCTTGTTTGGTATTGGGTCCGTTGTGGGACCGCATCCGTTTCCGATGATGGTTCGGGATTTTCAGAAAATTGTCGGTATTGAGTCCCGCGAGCAATTCATTGAAATGACAGGAGATTTGCCCGATGTGGTTGCGGCCTGTGTCGGTGGCGGCTCTAATGCGATGGGTCTTTTCTCGGGTTTCATTGACGATGAAGGTGTCGAAATTTACGGGGTCGAGCCCGGCGGAACATCCTCAAAGCTAGGCGATCACGCCGCTACGCTGACTTATGGTCAAGATGGTGACATCCACGGGTTCCATACCAAGCTGCTGGTCGATGATGCTGGCGAACCTGCCCCTGTAAACACGTTGGCTTCGGGGCTGGATTACCCCGGTGTCGGGCCGGAACATGCACATTTGCAAAAAACCGGACGGGTGAATTACACCACCGCCAACGACAAAGAATCGCTCAAGGCCTTTTACGATCTGTCGCGCCATGAGGGTATTATTCCGGCGCTGGAATCGGCCCATGCTTTGGCGTTTGCCATGCGCGAGGCTAAAAACCACATTGGTAAATCGATCCTGATCAACCTGTCGGGGCGTGGCGACAAAGACATTGATTACGTCACCGAAACCTACGGGTTTGGCGAATAAACCTGATGAAACCCAACCTGATGCCCCGTGAAAATCGGGGCATCGGATTGTGACTCAACTTATGTCAATTTGTCTCGTTGACCTTTGTGCGCCAGCTTGAAAAACCAACAGGTATGCTGCTCAGTTTTCACCAATGAGGCATGACAATATGTTCATCCCCCCCAAGCCTGTTTCTGACTACCCGTGGTATATCCGGTTGTTTTTCTGGAAGCAGAAAAAGACCTATGGCAAGGTGTTGGAGCCGGGCATGTTATGGGCAAGATCACCCAGCGTGTTTGTCGGGGTTGCGCTTTTGTATGGGGCGTTGAACCGCAAACGATCACGGATTGATCCGGCGTTACGCTCGTTGGTGACGGTGCGGGTGTCGCAAATCAACCATTGCGAATTTTGTGTCGACATAAATGCCTCGACCTTGATGAAGCGCGGCGTGTCTGAGGAAAAAGTAGCGCATTTGGCGGGCTGGCGTCAGCATGACGGGTTTGACACCAAGGAGCAATCGGCGTTGGAATTGACCGAGGCAATGACCTATTCGGACCGCGATGTGGATGCCGCCCTAATGGAGCAACTTAAGGCACATTTTGACGACGACGCACTGGCCGAGCTGTGCGGGTTGATCGCGTTCCAGAACATGTCGAGCAAATATAATGCCGCTTTGAACATTCCCGCTCAGGGGTTTTGCAAAATGCCATTGGCGACAATCAACAAAGATGCTGTTTAAGCGCGGGCATGCCACGCGGCCCAGTCTTCTGGTGTATCGAGGTCCGTCGTGGCGTGATCATCGGGCAGGGGCACCAGACGGACCTTGTCCGCATGCTGGCGCAACAGATGGCGTGCACCTGCGTCCCCTTTAATTTCGCTGATGTCGTTCAGCGCCCATTTGGGCAATAAAACGGGATTACCTGCTGTGCCAGCACGACTGGCGGCACGTTGTATGTTGTGATTAGGGTCGGCGTTGAAAGCATTGATAATGTTCATATAATCATCGCTGGTAATGTCCGGCATGTCGGCCAGTGCCACCAGCAGGCCGTCACAGTCCGACGAAATCTGTTTCAGTCCCGCGCGCAGAGATTGGCCCATGCCTTGACTGGCATTCTGTACCGTGATGATCTGAACATCCAGCCCAGCCAGCACATCGCGACGCGCCACATCACCCGCAGGCAACGCCACCAGAACCGGATGCCCCGTCGCAAAAGCGCGCCTTACAACACGGTGCAGCAAACATTCACTGCCCACATCCATCAGCAGTTTGTCGCGGCCAACCATCCGGCGAGATGCACCAGCAGCGAGGATCAGGATCGGAATCGTCATGCGTTTACATTAACCGCGCATTCTTGCCCCGTCAGCATCAAATAGCGGCGTTGTAATCAAGGTTGCTTTGCACATCTCGCCCAAAATCTCGATCTTGGCGTTTAGTCCGTTCTTTGCCATCTGACGTGGGATCAACGCCATCGCGATGGATTTTTCAGCGAAATGCGAATACCCACCCGAGGTGCAATAGCCGACAACTTTGTCTTCAACCGTGACCGGTTCATAGCCATTGATTTCAGCATCGGTGGTTGCGACTTCAAACGCGCAGAGCATACGGGCAGGGGGTGTGGCCCGCTCGGCCTCGGCTGCCGCCCGACCAATGAAATCGGTGTTTTTCTTGAACGAAATAAAACGATCCAGCCCCGTTTCCGCCGCCGTATAGTCCGGCGAAAATTCCCGCAGCCAGCCGCCGAAAAATTTGTCCAACCGCAGGCTCATCATTGCCCGCATCCCGAACGGGCGCAGCCCTAAATCTTGACCGGCGTCCCACAACGCGTTCCAAAGTGCGCGTTGCGACATGGCGCTTGTGTAAATCTCATAGCCCAAATCGCCCGTATAGCTGACCCGCTGCACAAGGCAGTCCACCAGCCCAACGACCATCGGTTTCACATCCAGAAACTTGAACGTCTCGCCCGAAACATCTGCACGGGTCACGCGCTCCAACAGTTTGCGCGCGTTGGGCCCCGCAATCTGGAACCCCGTGCGTAAATCCGAGATGTTATCAACACTGATCCCGCTCTCAAGATGTTGCAAGAACCAGCGGTGGTGAAATTCTTGCGCGCCGTAAGATCCGGTGAGTTGAAATTCATCGTCAGCCAGACAGGACACGGTGAAATCGCCGATCAAACGGCCCGAGGGGGCGAGCATTGGCGTCAGGGACAGGCGTCCCACCTGTGGGATGCGTCCGGCCATGATCCGGTCCAGCCACGCCCGCGCACCAGTGCCGCGCACCAGAAACTTGCCGAAATTCTGCACCTCGTTGATACCGACAGCGGTCCGCACTGCCATAACCTCTTGGGCTGTGGCGTCCCAGGCGTTGGAACGTCGAAAACTGGGCGTTTCATAGCGTTCTTCGCCGTCGAGCGCGAAGTAGTTTACCACTTCCAGCCCGTTTTGCTGCCCCCAAACCGCGTTCATGCCATCGAAAACGTCATACATCGGCGTGGTCTGGCAGGGCCGCGCCACCGGCAGCTCTTCATTGGGGTAGGTGACAGAAAACCGGTTGCGGTAGTTTTCAATCACTTTGGGCACGGTATAGCCGGGGGAAATCCATTTGCCATAACGGGCGATGTCCATGGCGAAAACATCGCGCTCGGTTTCGCCGTTTATCATCCATTGCGCCAACATCAGCCCGACGCCGCCACCTTGGGAAAAGCCCGCCATCACACCGCAGGCCAGCCAATATCCCTGTTTGCCCGGCACAGGCCCAACCAACGGATTGCCATCGGGAGCGAATGTAAACGGCCCGTGGATCACTGTTTTAACGCCAGCCCGTTCCAGGATCGGGAAACGCGAATAGGCAAACTCGATCGAGGCTTCGATCTTGTCCAGATTGTCTGGCAGCAACTCATGGCCGAACCCCCAAGGGGTGCCATCAACCGACCACGGTTTGCACGGTTGCTCATAAAACCCGATGCACAACCCGCGGCCTTCTTGGCGCAGGTAGCTCTCGCCGCCGGGGTCCATCACATGCGGATGCTCCTCGGAACGCTCGTAAATCTCGGGCAGATCTTCTGTGACGATATACTGGTGCTCCATCGGTAATAGCGGCGTGTAAACACCCGCCATCGCACCGACTTCGCGGGCCCACAGACCACCTGCATTGACGATATGCTCGGCAATGATGGTGCCCTTGTCGGTGACCACCTCCCACGTCCCGTCGGGGCGCTGGTTGGTTTCTTCCACCTTGGTGTGTAGATAGATCTCTGCGCCCCCCATACGGGCGGCTTTGGCATAGGCGTGGGTGGTTCCAGAGGGGTCAAGGTGGCCATCCAGCGGGTCATAAAGCGCGCCTAAAATGCCGTCCGTATTGGTGATTGGCGCGTACTTTTTTACCTCATCGGGGCCAAAAATATGGGTGTCCAGCCCCATATGTCGATGCTTGGCGCGCTCGGCCTTCAGCATATCAAACCGTTCCGGCGTGTCGGCCAATGTGATGCCGCCCACATGATGCAGCCCGCAGGACATGCCGGTGATTTCCTCCAGCTCCTTATAGAGCCGGATGGTATAGCCCTGTAATGCGCACATGTTGGTGTCGCCATTCAGGGTGTGAAATCCACCCGCTGCGTGCCACGTGGAGCCTGATGTCAGCTCGCTGCGCTCCAGCAGAACCACATCGGACCAGCCAAGTTTGGTGAGATGATACAATACCGAAGCACCAACGACGCCGCCGCCAATGACACAAACACGGGTGTGGGTTTTCATAACACTTGCTCCTTTGGTTTGGTCCAGAGTGCAAGCGGGGTGAGCCCATCACTGGCCATAAAGCGACATCTTTTGTCGCAAGTGGTGCTCAATGGGGCGAAAGCGGGCAGCTGTTGTCGGTTTTTCGAGTTGTGATCTACGTGTCGGTCTGGATCACTTGCAGATTATCCCGAAATGCGCGCATGTTTTCTTGATAGTGCAGCGCACTGGCCTTGAGCCCCTGAATGGCGGCATCATCCAGTTCACGCACCACTTTACCCGGTGACCCCATCACTAATGAGCCGTCAGGAATGACCTTTCCCTCGGTGATCAGCGCGCCTGCGCCAATCAGGCAGTTCTTGCCGATCCGTGCGCCGTTCAGAACAGTCGCGCCCATACCAATCAGGGAATTGCTGCCAATGGTGCAGCCATGCAGCGTCACCTTGTGGCCAATAGTGCAGTTTTTGCCGATGGTCAGCGGATACCCGGGGTCCGTATGCAACACAGAGTTTTCCTGAATATTGCTGCCCGCGCCGACGAAAATCAGCTCGCTGTCGCCGCGCAAAGTGGACCCAAACCAGACAGATGCGCCAACTTGCAACACCACGCGGCCAATCACATTGGCGTCGGGCGCGACCCAGAAATCATCATCGTCGGGCAGGGTGGGGGTGGCCCCGTTCAGGGAATATATGGTCATGAGCGTTCCTCAAATTCAGTGTTTAATGCGCGGATGTGGTCCATCAAAAAAGGCTGTTGGCTTTTGCGTGTGCGTTCGGCCATGACGATGGTTTTCAACTGCTCTTCGGTGCGGTCCAGATTGTCGTTGATCAGCACATAATCATATTCGTCCCAGTGGCTGATTTCGTCGCGGCTTTTCAACATCCGGCCGGCGATTACCTCGTCACTGTCTTGGGCGCGGGTGTGCAGGCGCCGCTCCAATTCTTTGATCGAGGGCGGTAGGATAAAGATCGACAACACGTGATCCTTCAAGGACGAGGCCCGTATCTGCTGGCCACCCTGCCAATCAATGTCAAACAGCACATCGCTGCCCGCCTCAATCGCCGCCTCAACTGGGGCCTTGGGAGAGCCGTAGGAGTTTTCAAACACCTCGGCATATTCCAGCATTTGGTCATTGGCGACCAGTTCGGCAAAGTCGTCCTTGGTTTTGAAATAGTAATCCACCCCGTCAACTTCGCCCTTGCGCGGCGGACGCGTGGTCGCCGAGACCGAAAAGCTCATGCTCGGGTCCCACTCGATCAGCCGTTTGGACAGCGTGGATTTGCCTGCCCCCGAGGGGGACGACAAGATGATCAATAGGCCGCGACGATCAGTCATGGGTTACTCCACATTCTGGACTTGTTCGCGCATCTGATCGATCACCGCTTTTAGGTCAAGCCCTATGCGGGTCAAATCAACCGATTGCGATTTGGAGCATAACGTATTGGCTTCGCGCATGAATTCCTGCATCAGAAAATCCAGCTTGCGCCCTACCGGACCCTCTTGGCCCATCAAATCGCGGGCCGCATCGACATGTGCGCGCAAGCGGTCCAGTTCCTCCATCACGTCGGATTTGACTGCCAACATCGCCAGCTCTTGGGCCACACGGGCCTCGTCCACCCCATCGGAATTTTCCAGCACACGGGCCAGGTTTTCGCGCAAGGCCGCGGCCACATCGCCCTTGCGGGCCTCGGCGGCCTTGGCAGCGGCGCGGGTTAGAGACTCGATGCTGGTGATCTGCTGGTGGATGACCTGATCAAGCGCTGCGCCCTCTGTCGCGCGCATGGCGGCGAAATCGGCCAATAGCGGGGGCAGGTCGGCCAGTAAGGCCGCCAAAAGCGGGGCCGTGTCCTGCTGAACCACGGTGGTGTCGATGATGCCGCGCTGGTTCAGCACATCGGCTGCTGTGCAATGCACCAGCGTCAGATTCGCATTCGCCGCCGCATCCTCGATCTGGCCGAGTGCCTGTAAAATGCGGCCCAGTTGCGCGGCGTTCAGGTTCAGCGGCGCGCTGGCATCGTCGCGTTGCACCCTCAAGGTTAAGTTTACATTGCCCCGCCCCGCCGATTTGGCAACCAAACCACGCACCGCCTGCTCCAACCCGTCTACCCAGTCAGGGACTCGCAGACGAATATCAAGGCCCTTGGCATTAACGCTGCGAACTTCCCAAGCACAGGAATACCCTGCATTTTCACTGTTACGGGCGGCGAACCCTGTCATTGATGTGATCATTTGCGGTTAACCATTTAACAATTATTGTTCCCAAATTTTCTACAAACCATGCCATATTAACCAGACGGTAAGCATTGTGATCATAGGGTTAACAGAGACGGCGCTCTGTAACAACGAAAAGACGGACTCTGTTTGACCAATGCCTGCCCGTTTGTGAAATTAAAAGATGCAGGTACACCGTGAAATTTAAAGCAGCCACCGAAACAAACCATGGGCAAAATGTGATTTCGATGTTTGGCTATAAATGCGAAACGCTCTTTCCCGCGATCAACGAGGTCGAGGCCTATTGGGAGGGCCTGCGCATGGGCCGTTTGGTGCCAATGCGCAGCGAAATTGATCCGCGCGGCATTGAACGCGCGTTGGAACACACCTTTATTCTGGAGCGTATCGCGCCCGGACTTGCGCGGTTTCGCTTGTCCGGAATGCATTTGAACGATCTGCTGGGCATGGAAGTGCGCGGCATGCCGTTCACCTCGTTTTTTACGCCAACAGCCCGCCAAATGATTTGCGATACGCTTGAGGATGTGTTCGATGGCCCGAAAACCGCCGAACTCACGCTGACAGGCGAGCGCAGCATTGGCAAACCGGCGCTGGACTCCAGATTGATTTTGCTGCCCCTGCGCAGTGATCTGGGCGAAATCACCCGCATCATTGGCTGTCTGGTGTCATCGGGACCAACGGGACGCGCGCCGCGTCGGTTTGATGTTGTGGAGTGCAAAATGAAGACCCTGACAGCGGGACACGCGCCTATGACGGACCCAACACATATTCAACAACCGATTGCGGGGTTTGCGAAACCAGCGGGGTTTGCAGAATCCCAAATTCCCTTTGTAACCACAGGGTACAGCGCAAAAAAAGGGCCGGACGATGAACGCCCAGCCCTTCGATTGGTTAAATCTGACGATTAGCGCGCTATCATTAAATCGCTTGCGCCTGTTTGCTGTTGCGCAAGTCCGATAGTTCTTCGGCCACCAAGAATGCCAGCTCCAACGATTGGCTGGCATTCAGACGTGGGTCACAGGCCGTGTGATAGCGGTGCGACAAATCTTCGTCCGTCACGGCGCGCACGCCACCGGTGCATTCGGTCACGTCCTGACCTGTCATCTCGAAATGCACACCACCCGGCACGGTGTTCTCGGCCTTGTGGATGGCGAAGAACTCGCGCACTTCGCGTAGCACGGAATCAAACGGGCGGGTTTTGTAACCGGTGGTCGATTTGATTGTGTTGCCGTGCATCGGATCACACGTCCAAACCACATTCGCACCTTCTTCTTGAACGGTTTTGATCAGGCGGGGCAGATGATCCCCAACCGAGCCCGCCCCAAAGCGGGTGATCAGCGTCAAACGGCCCGCCTCGTTTTCAGGGTTCAGCTTGGCCAACAAACGTTTCAGGTCATCCTCTGTCATGGAGGGGCCGCATTTCATGCCAATCGGGTTTTGCACACCGCTTAGGAATTCGACATGTGCGCCGTCAGGCTGACGGGTGCGATCCCCGATCCACAGCATATGACCGGAACCGGCAATCGGCAGGCCGGTGGTGCTATCGACGCGGCACAGTGCTTCCTCGTATTCCAGCAACAGCGCCTCGTGGCAGGTGTAGAAATCAACCGTTTGCAAGGTGTGAGCACGGCTGCTGTCAACACCAGCGGCCATCATGAAATCGAGCGTGTCGGAAATTCGCAGCGCCATTTCGCGGTATTTGCTAGCGTTTTCACCTGAAGCAAACCCAAGCGTCCACGAATGAACCTGATGCACATCCGCATAGCCGCCCGTTGAAAAGGCCCGCAGCAAGTTTAAGGACGCGGCGGCCTGAGTATAGGCCTGCAGCATCTTTTGCGGATTCGGGATACGCGCTTCGGGGGTGAAGGGCAGATCATTGATAATATCGCCACGGTAGCTGGGCAATTCCACCCCATCTATCACCTCGGTCGGGGCCGAGCGAGGTTTGGCAAACTGGCCTGCCATCCGGCCAACTTTGACCACAGGAACTTTGGCACCATAGGTCAGCACCATCGCCATTTGCAGCATTACTTTGAATGTATCGCGGATGGTGTCGGCTGAAAACTCGGCAAAGCTTTCGGCGCAATCGCCACCTTGCAGCAAAAACGCGTTCCCCTCCGAAACATCGGCAAGAGCAGATTTTAGACGTCGGGCTTCGCCCGCAAAAACGAGCGGCGGATATTTGGCAAGCTGTGCTTCTACAGCATTCAGCGCGGCCTGATCCGTATACTCGGGCATCTGAACCCGCGGTTTTGCACGCCAGTCAGATTTTTGCCAATTTGTCATCGTCTTTGCTCCATAAAAAATAACGTCAAGATTACCAAGTATACGCAGACAAACAGCCAGTGCCAACAGGGGAAATGCGCAGGTCGCTCACAAAGGAAATTCGCTTGAAAGGATGTATTAGCTTGATCGCAAGAAACAAAACTGTTTCGGTATTCTTATACGCGAAAAAGGGCACCCCTAATGAACGTCACTCGTCAGACAGTTGAAGCAACAAACACCGACGGCCCGCCACGGCGGTTTGTTTTCGTGTTGCTTGACCAGTTTTCCTTGTTGAGCTTTGCCTCCGCTATTGAGAGTTTACGTATAGCCAACCGGATGTCGGGCAAGGAGCTATATAAATGGCTGTTGCTTAGTGAGAGTGGCGAGACGGTCACATGTTCTTCCGGCACCTTGATTCAGGTGGATTGCGGGTTTGAGGAAATGCGCCGCGCTGACACGGTTTTGGTTTGCGCCGGTATTGATGTGCAACGCGCCAGCACCAAAAAGGTTCTGAACTGGCTGCGGCGCGAGGCGCGACGCGGAGTCAAGCTGGGCGGTTTGTGCACGGGGTCTTATACGCTGGCCAAGGCTGGCCTTTTGGATGGCAAACGTGCAACGATCCATTGGGAAAATCAGGATAGTTTCATCGAGGAGTTCGAAGATATCGAGCTGACCAAGTCGGTGTTTGTCATTGACGGCAACCGGTTCTCGACCGCTGGCGGCACATCCTCGATCGATTTGATGTTGAAACTGATTGCCGATGATCATGGCGAAGAATTGGGCAATGCGGTGGCGGACCAGTTGATTTACAGTTCGATCCGCACTGATCAAGACACCCAGCGCTTGTCAATCCCGACCCGTATCGGCGTGCGCCATCCGAAACTGTCGGCCGTTATAAAGATGATGGAAGAAAACATCGAGGAACCAATTTCGCCCTCGATCCTGTCGCGAGATGTTGGCATGTCGACCCGCCAGCTGGAACGGCTGTTTCGCCGCTATCTAAACCGTTCGCCAAAGCGTTATTACATGGAGTTGCGGCTGCAAAAGGCCCGCAATCTGTTGATGCAAACGGATATGAGCGTGATCAATGTGGCGCTGGCCTGTGGGTTTGCCAGCCCGTCGCATTTTTCAAAATGCTATCGGTCACATTACAGCACCACGCCATATCGTGAGCGCGGCACGCAGGCAGCGCGGTTGTCATTTTAGGGTTGATTTTCGGAGCATGTGCACTGACGGGGGCTCGTGCCCCCGCCAATTCATTTTGTGGAATTTCGGATTACTGATCCATAGAAAGCAAGTCGTTAAGCTGATCCATTGCTTCACTCGAAAGCTCGCGCCCGCCAGTCAGATCATCCAGTGCCTCCTCGGCGTCAGACAGGTTGCCTGCGGCTGTCTCCACATCGTTTTCGGCAGCCGTTACGGCGTCATCGTAATCATCGTCGGGGAATTCCGCCGCGATATCTTCGTCTGACAGGTTTCCTAGGCGATCTAGTTCCTGCTCAGCAGCTGTGAGGGCGTCTTCGGCTGCGATCACATCATCCTGTGCGGTTGCGGCTGCTGCCGTTGTGTCACGATAGGAAGCAAGTTTACCTGGCATGCTGTTTGGCGCTGCATTTTC
>Ga0209345_10005264_pt1 | contig 12089 bp, 15 predicted proteins | sample Cruoilmetagenom7_FD_187294 | JGI IMG/M metagenome (GOLD analysis project Ga0209345, IMG submission 187294) | Oil polluted marine microbial communities from Coal Oil Point, Santa Barbara, California, USA - Sample 7 (SPAdes) (version 2) | ecosystem: Environmental > Aquatic > Marine > Oil seeps ...
TGGTTGTCAATAACTTATTTTAAAGAATACTGATTTTAATCATTATTTCTAAAAACGTGATGTTGTAAATTTGAGTAGTTATTTGCTTTTAAAACTCAAAATTATGAAAAATACATTCTTATTCTTAACGTTCCTTTTTTTTACATCATTTTTAGTTGCTCAAACTAACAGCCTACAAAAAACTGAAATTAAAGGAGATTTATCTGAAGTTACTTTGTATTATGAAGATGGTGTTATTATGCAACACGGTTTTTATACTGAAGATGGAAAATTACACGCATCATGGGAAAGTTACAATCCTGATGGAAGTTTAAAATGCTACGCAACCTATAATTACGGAGTAAAAGTTGGTGTTTGGACGTACTGGAGTGAAGATAAAATAACTAAGGTTACTTACGACAATAATAAAATTATAGATATTGAAGAAGTAGATATTGTTAAAAAGGTAAAAACCAATATATAATTATTACTTAAACTTTTTTAGAAACAAAGAGTCTTTCTCTTTATTTATACGAACAACATCATTCACATTCTCATTTGGTATGGTAAGTGAAAGTACGTAATGTTCAATTTTCCAGGTATTTTCATTTTTAATTAACACACCTGAACCTCTACAAACTCCCATCCAAGTATCCAATAATTCATCAAACCAAGCAATTTTTGCAGTGTTATTTATAAAAATATTCCGGTTTAATGGTTTAAAACTCCAAGCTTTACCTTTATCAAAATAAGGTTTGCTAAAATTTTTAAATTCTGTTAATGTCCAATTTTCAGAAGCATCAGTTCCAATAAAAATACTTTCATTAGACATTGCATTAAAATATGCTTCAAAATTAGCTTCAGCTGCACTTTTATGCCAAGAATTTAAAACGGTGTTTATTAATTCTTTTTCAGAAGTAGAGTCAACTTTTTTGGCTACTTTATCATTAGGTACGCAATTTAAAAACATTGCAATACATACAAACAAAAAACAGTATTTTATCATTCTTTAGTTATTTCAGAAGATTTTGCAGGTTTTACTAACCTTTTCCTTGATTTTTTATACAAATTATCACTTTTAAACTCTTGGTGAATTGATGGCTCTTCAATCAACTCAATAGGAGTTTCTGTATCAATTTCTAATGAATTTTGTAATTCTTCAGCTTTATAAATAGTATTTATCTTAGAATTTAACGCTGAGTAAATTTCAACAATATTAGCAACTTCTTGTTTTATTTCTTCATTAGAAATTGTTGAAATTGTTGACATGTCATTCAATCGTAAAGCTTCATTATGTAAAACATTTATACGAGCAACTACGCTTTTATCTTTCAATTTATCAACTCGTATGGTATCTTTCATAATCTTCACTAAATCAGATAATTCTTCTGCATAATCTAGTGCTTCTGTAGTTGAAATATTATAATATTTAATAATAAATTCATCAACGTTATGATATTCTTTCCATTCTAAAACTGCCTTTTTAGCTGAAGGAATTAATGTTTCACCAAGTGTGCTAACAATTGTTGTTGAATTAATTTTCAACGTATCAGTAATTTCTGAAACTTCTTGAATATTTTTACTTCTATTACAAGAAATAGTAAAAAATAAAATAATTAATAAAAGGCTAAAAAAATACTTCATCATAAAACTTATTGAGTTCAAAAATACTAATTATTATAGTAATCTATTAAAAAATTATTAATTTCATAAAAATCTATTTGATATCTATTGAGTTTTTATTTTAATTATCTTTGAACCAGCAACAAAATGATAATACTTAAATGAATAAAAGCATCTTAATTATTGGCGCTTGTGGTCAAATTGGTACTGAATTGACACTTAAATTACGTGAAATAAACGGTAATAACGCTGTAATTGCTTCAGATATACATGAAGGAAATGATGAATTAATGCAGTCTGGTCCTTTTGAATTTGTGAATGCTATGGATTATGATAGCATTTTAAAAATCATTAAAAAATATGCCATTAATGAGGTGTATTTAATGGCTGCAATGCTTTCTGCAACTGGTGAAAAATTCCCAGAAAAAGCTTGGGAATTAAATATGAGTTCGTTATTTAATGTGCTTAATTTAGCTAAAATAGGAAACATAAAAAAAGTATTTTGGCCAAGTTCAATTGCTGTTTTTGGACCAACTACACCAAAAGAAAACACACCACAAGAAACAGTTATGGAACCATCTACTGTTTACGGAATTAGCAAACAAGCTGGTGAGCGCTGGTGCGAGTATTATTTTAATAAATTTGGAGTTGATGTTAGAAGTATTCGTTATCCAGGAATTATAAGTTGGAAAGCAAATCCGGGTGGTGGAACTACTGATTATGCCATAGAAATTTACCACAAAGCTTTGCAAAATGGAAATTACACTTCTTTTTTAAGTGAAAACACAAAGCTTCCAATGTTATATATTAATGATGCTATAGATGCAACTATAAAAATTATGGATGCTTCACCTGAGACTATTAAAGTTAGATCATCATACAATTTGGCAGGTATGAGTTTTACACCTGAGGAAGTTGCAGAAGAAATTAAAAAATCTATTCCTGAATTTAAAATTACTTACAATCCAGATTTTAGACAAAGTATTGCTGATAGCTGGCCAAAAAGCATTGACGATTCTAAAGCTAGAGAAGATTGGGGTTGGAAGCATAAAATTGATTTAGAGAAAATGTCTGAAATTATGTTAGAGAATTTGAGTTTGAAATATCAAAAAGCATAATACAAATTTCTATAAAAACAAAAACCTCGAAATGTACATTTCGAGGTTTTTTATATGATTAAAAATCTTTCTTCCTTAACTTAAAATTCATTCTTAAAACTGGAAATAATACCCATAACACTAAAATTGACATTGAGAGTAACATTCCTAGATTAGTTCCAAAAAACTTTCTAAAAACGGCTCCTGTATAGCCTAATAATGCCGAAATATCTAGTTTTAACAAAATTAAAATTCGAGATAAATCAATTGGATTAAACATGGTAGCTAACAATGAAAATTTATCTAACGGGTATTCATTAAAAAACACCAATGAAATTAAGAAAATACCATCATAAATTACTGCTAAAAATAGCCACATTAAAATAGCATATCCAAATCCTTTTATTTTATTTTCGGTTGAAAGTGCAATGTTATATGAAAGCGCTACAAAAATAAAATTCAAAAAAGAACCAACAACTAATAGTAAACTAAAATCAAAAATTGCAGCTGATTTAAAAAGTCCGTACGCCATAAATGGAATTCCTAAACCTAACACTAAACTTAGTGTTAAGGACAATGAGATACCAATGTATTGCCCCATAAATATTTTATTTCTATTTATAGGTTGCGCTAACAAAAGCTCTGTAAATTCTTTTGAATTATAGTAATACATAACTCCAAAAATTGTCCCAATTAATGGTGTTAATACTATGATAATATTCATTAAAGTTATAACCGCTTTTGACACATCGTTATTTAAAAATAACAACACAAAACCTAGTAATAAATAAAAAATAAAGTACACGTAACTCCAACGGCTACGCATTAAATCGTAAAAACTATATTTTAATATTTTAAGCATATTGTTTAGATATTAAGTTGGCAATTGCATGCTCTAAATTATCATTTTCAGTTTGTTTTTTTAGCGCATCAATACTTCCTTTGAAATAAATTTTACCATCTAATAAAAACACAATCTCATCGGCTAACTCATCAACAACACTCATAATATGAGTTGTAATTAATATTGTTTTTCCTTTCTCTTTCTCTTTTTGAATTAACTCTTTTAAATGAATTAAAGCAATTGGATCTAGACCTGTAGTTGGTTCATCTAAAATAATTAACTCACTATCAAACATAAATGTAAGTACAATATTTACTTTTTGTTTTGTACCTCCTGATAGGTTTCCTAGTTTTTTATTTAAAAAACTTTCCAAACCAAAAAGTTCAATTAACTCGTATTCTTTAGATTCTTTTGGTCGAAGGTTTTTCACCATATTAATCAGTTCAATAACTGTTAAATTTGGTGGAAAATTTGCAATTTGAGGTAAGTAATTTAAATTATTTCTATAATCCCATTTTCTTAAAACATTCTCATTATTAAAACGGATATCTCCTTTATTTGGAATTACCATTCCTAACAAGCATTTAATTAATGTTGTTTTTCCCGAACCATTGGGTCCAAGTATAGCAAAAATACCTCCTTTTTTAATTGATAAATCTAAGCCGTCTAAAACAGTTAGTTTACCAAAACGCTTGTGTAAATTTTTAAATTCAATCATTAATTTTTTTCATTATAGGGTTTTCATCCATTAAATCGTCAGGTGTAAAAACCGGTGAAACTTTTTCAGAAAAATTGATAATATCAACAAATAAACTTCTTAATAATACCAAAGCTTCAGGCGTTTTATTTACAATGTATGAAAACAATTTTACGGGACGATATGGCACATCTCCAATTCCATCTTTATCTAAATCATATCCTGTATATTCGCTCCAATAATTAGCATCAAACTTGTTATCATTTATTTTAGTATTGTACGCTAAATCTAACGAGTTGTGCATAAAATCATTCTTTTCAAAAATGTTTGCATAACAGGCTCCTGCAATTTTAATTGCCCAACCATTTCTTAAAAAAGTATTGTTTTTGTAATTTATTCTTGTACAACCTTCACCGTTTATTCCAATCGTGTTTTCTTCAAATAAATTGTTGTAAATCTCGGCATCATAAATTTCTTTTAATAATAATCCGTATGAAGCTGATCCCCAATTTAACTTAAAAGTATTGTGATGCATGGTTATAAATTTAGAAAACATAACTGCTACTCCTGCTCCATTATTTTTAAAAACATTGTGATGGTAAATATTGTTGTTTGAAAACATAAAATGTAATCCGTAACGAATATTATTGTGGCTATTATTTTCGTAAACTTTACTCTTTTTTACAAACTCAAAATAAATTCCATCACGTAAACCTGTTAAATGATTATTGTAAACTTCCATTTCGCTTCCATCCCAAATATGGATTCCGTTTCCTGAACTTGCTTCACTTTTTCTATTCCCAGAAATTGTATTATTTCTTATAATTCCTTTTTTAGATTTTTCAACTAAAAGGCCAAAAAATACATTTTCTAAAATACAGTCTTCAATAATAAAATTTTTAGCTTTTATAACTTTAATTGCAGCATAATCTATAGTGTAGCTCATTCCTACATTTATAATTTTCAACCCTCTAATAATAAAATTATCTGTATCAAAAATTATAATTCCACCAGTATCTTCACCATCAATTACAGCGCCTTTTTCACCAATAAGTGATATGGATTTATTAATAATAATATTGTTTTCTTTGTAAATCCCTTTTTTTACAAGAATTTCATCACCTTCCTCAGCTATTTTAATAGCTTCTTTAATTGTTTTTACTGTACAAGTCTCACAAACTTCTATTTGTTTTGCTGAAATTGTAAGTGTGCTTAAAAAGAAAAATAGTAGGGTTTTATATTTCATTACTTATCTGAAAGTTTTTGCTTTAAGGTTTCCCAAGTGTAGTTTTTACCTCCATGTTTTTGTTGAAATTCTTCGGCTTTATTTTTTGAAGAAAAAGCTGATAAATTAGCTCCCATCGGACTTTTAATTTCTTTACTTATTAAAAATGTAGCTGTTTTAGCATCAATCATTTCACCTGGATTGCCATAATTTGCCACTAAAAATAGTGAGATGTTTTCTTCATTTTTTTCACTTAAATCATGAATCATACATTCAATAGCATCAAATTTAAATTGTTTTCCTTTTTTGGTTACGTATTGTGACGCATGAGTTTTATCAACAACATTCATTTTACAAAAACTACATTGATCTTTCCCGTACTCAATAGGCTGTGGTTCTACTTTACATGAAATTATTAGTACCAATAGTACAACACTTATAAATGATTTTAAAAGAGTAGTTTTCATTATTTCTGATTTTAATAGTTGCTAAATATACATTAAAAACGAGTACAATCTAATGAATATACTCGTTTTTAAAAAATACTTTACACGTTATATTGTGTTAATTTTTAGTTTCTTTTTTACCTAAATAAAAAGCAATTACTGTAAATAACATTCCTAAAAACATAAGATAAGCTCCAAGTCTTGGATATGAATGCGCTTTAAAATTTAGTATATCTTTTGAACCAAATAATGGCGGTTGAAAGCCCATAATTGAACCATCTGGGTTTGTGAATTTCATAATTGCTTTAGGATCTAAATTATGACCATAATCATATTCCCACAAGTAAAAGTCATACATACCTGCAATTCCTAATAAGCTCATTATAATAAACCAAACTAAAAATAATTTATGATTTCCTAAAAAGCCAATTAGTACACCTAATGCTACCATAATAGAAACTGCCCACGGAAATATTTTAAATTCAGGAATAGTTTCTGGTATATATTGCATTCCTACATAATGATTCATTAAGTTGATATTTTTAATATCAAATTCATGCGTATCGGAAAATTTATTAATGTGTATATCCATTCCTAATGGTATTGGATATTGTGGTGCTTCTAATGTGATATTCCAAAGAGGAAATACAAATAAACCAAGCAACAGTAGTGAGCCTACAATCATTAATATTTTAGATTTTTTCATAATTTTATACGTTTAAATTCTGTGTGTTCTTTTAAATAATAGTTATAACAAATTTACAAAATAAACACACTTCGCTATGTAATAAAACACACATAAAAAGACTATTTTATCTTTTTATTTATAGATAAAGGGTAAGTAAATTATAAAAAAATACTTACCCTTTAAAGTCTTTCAAATCAATCTAGAAGAACTTTATTCAGCATCTACAGCATCACCATCTAACGTATACGTTAACGGTACTTTAGATCCTTTTGGTGATACTCTAATATAACCTTGCATTTCTTGGTGTAATGCAGAACAGAAATCTGTACAATAGAATGGCCAAACACCAACTTGTTTTGGATACCACATAAATGTTTCTGTTTGTCCTGGCATAATTAACAACTCAGATGTTTGTGCTCCAATCATAGAAACTCCATGTGGTACATCATAATCTTGTTCTAAGTTTGTTACGTGGAAATAAACTTTATCTCCTACTTGAATTCCTTCAATATTGTCTGGTGCAAAGTGAGAACGAATCATAGTCATATAAATATGAACTTCATTACCGTTTCTTACAACTTTAGCATCAGCTTCAGATTTTGTTACATACTCATGTTTATTTTCATCTAGCTTAAAGAATTTCTTTGAATTAGGTTTCAATAAATCTGCTGGGCAACCTGCTGCATAATGAGGTTCTCCAATTGTTGGAAAATCTAATAATAATTCCATTTTTTCACCAGTAATATCATATAATTGCGCTGATTGTGTTACTTCAGGACCTGTTGGCAAATAACGGTCTTTTGTAATTTTATTCATTGCTAATACATATTTACCAAATGGTTTTCTTGAATTTCCTCCAGGAATCATTAAGTGACCAACTGAATAATATGTTGGTTTTCTATCAATAACTTCCCAAGTTCCTAATTTCCATTTTACAACTTCAGAAGAAATAAAGAACGTAGTATATGCATTTCCTTGTCCATCAAATTCAGTATGTAATGGTCCTAATCCTGGTTGTTTAACTGCACCAGCTAAAGTAGCTTCGTATTGTAAAATTGGAATACCATAAGCTTCACCATCAAATTTTTTCTCATCAATAGCTTTAATCATTTTACTAAATGAGTGAATAGTTAACTCAGCTGCTAATTTACCACTACCTACAATGTATTCCCCTGAAGGATCTACATCACAACCGTGTGGTGATTTAGGTGTTGGCATAAAGTAAATTGCTCCAGGAACATCACTTGGATTTACAATTAACACTTCTTTTTTCATTGTTGAAGTAGCTGTATGTGTGTGATCATCATATACATTATGTGCATAATTAGTCGGTGCTTTTGTACCTCCCCCATTATTTACATACTCTTCAATTTTTTTCCAATTGATAGCTGCAATAAAATCTTTATCGTTTTGTGAAGCATTTACTTCTAATAAAGAGTTTGCCTCTTCAGTATTATATGTTGTAAAGAAGAACCAACCATGAGAATCACCTCTACCTGGGTGAGATAAATCATAGTTAAATCCTGGCATCATAATTTGAAATTTGATATCCATTCTCCCATCTTCTGGAGCAACTGATATAAAAGTTAAGGCTCCTTTAAAGTTACCTTTATACTCGTCAATTGGCATATCTTTTTGTGGATAAGGAACAGAAAAACGAGTTCCTGCTACAACATATTCAGTGTTTTCAGTTACAAAAGATGAACTGTGATTCCCTGCAGAATTTGGTACTTCAATAATTTCAGTTGTTTCAAAAGTTGTTAAATCAATTTTTGCAATACGTGGTGTATTGTTTCCATTAATAAATACCCAACGTCCATCTAATTCACCAGCTGTTTGAGAAATATCAGGATGGTGAGAATCATCCCAAGGAATAAAACCGTGAGACGTATTTAACATTGGTTTAGTTTCTTCGTTAAAACCATATGCTTTTTCAGCATCAACCGAAAAAACAGGAATTACTTTGAATAAACGTCCTGAAGGAAGTCCATAAACTGCTAATTGTCCACTAAATCCTCCTGATACAAATGCATAGAATTCATCGTGTTCACCAGGAGCTACATATACTTTTTCAGCTGCACTACTTGATAGGGCTCCTTTTTTGCTAGAGCCACCATTACCACAACTACTTAGTACTAGAGATACTACAGTAATTGCTAGCAAAGATTTAAAAATTGTTTTCATCTGTTTGTTGTTTGTTAATTGTTTGTTTGTTGATTAAGCTTATTTTGTTGTTTTTGTTCTAAAGTATTCTAAAATTAGCCTAGCTTCTTTTTCAGTTAAGTTTTGATTAGCCATAGGTGCTAAATACTCAGCTAATAATTTTTTAGCTATTGGATTTTTTGCAACCATTTCCTCAGGATTTAAAATCATGTTCATAATCCATTCTGGTGAACGTCTTTCTGTAATTCCTAACATTGCAGGTCCAACAACACGTTTACTTACTTTATGGCAAGCTGAACATTTCATTTTAAATAATTCTTTTCCTTCAGCAACCATTGCTTCATCAATTTCACCAAGAGTAATACTTTTTACTGTGCCAATTCCTTTATCATCCATTGGGTTAGCTTCAGCAACTCCTTTAACTTCTGCTTTAACTTCTACAGGTGATGTTTTTTCTTCTTTTTTTACATCACTTCCACAGCTTGCTATAACTCCTACAACTACTGCTAATACAAATACTTTTAATTTCATTTCTTTAATTATTTTATACTTAAATTTATTCGGCTGGTACTAACACGTTATCAATTACATGAATCCAACCGTTACTTACTTTTACTGTTTTTAATATTTTTGTTCCTCCTACATAAATACCATCTTCTTTATTTTCAACAACTAAATACTTTCCTGAAGCCATATATAATTTACGGCCTTTTTTTGCTTCTTTTTTTAATTGCTTAATTGGGTAGTTTGCAGGCGCAACGTGGTTTGTTAAAATAAAAGCTAACTTACCTTTATTTTCTGGTTTTAATAATGTTTCAACTGTTCCTTCTGGAAGTTTCCCAAAAGCTGCATTTACTGGTGCAAATACAGTTAATGGCCCTACATTTACTACTGCATCTTGAACTCCTGCTGCTTCTATTGCTACTACTAAAGTTGAAAAATCATCTAAAGATTTTGCTACTTGTAATGCATTTGGGTCTTCACCTTCAACTGCTTCTACAGATGCTTGTCCTCCAGCTTGAGACACAGCTTCTTTTGAAACTTCTTTAGTTTCTTGTTTTTTTTCGCCATTACACGATGTTATAACAAATGCAAATACTGTTAAAATTGTGAGAATTAGATTGTTGTTTTTCATGGTTTTACTATTAATGTTAATAATTAATGTGACAAATGTAACTTTACTATGTTGTTTGTAAAATGACAAATATCACTAAAATAAGATTTTAGGACAAATATATCTTTTATTATTGTAACTAAAGTTACATTTGTCTTATAATCTAGTTATAAATTTGCATCAACACTTAATAATGTAAGTTATACATTTGTACCTCGTCAAATTATTGACTTAAAATTAGATAAAAAAAATGAATAATACCCTAATTGCAGATAGTTTAAAAAAAGGTGTTACTTACACCGCATATAGAACACTTATTAAAGAACTTTTAATTCAAAAAAAATCTACTGGAGTTGAACAAACAGAAGATCTATTTAATTATAGTTTACTGAATGATAAACGAATGGATAGGCTAGATAAAACCTTAAAAACTTCAGAAGAAACTAAAAACTCAATTAACGAACTTAAGAATGATTTTACATTTTTAGTGATAGCTGAAGGATGGTGCGGCGATGCTGCTCAAATTGTACCTATTTTAAATAAAATTGAAGAAGTTTCATCAAAAATTAACTTAAAAATTGTGTTGAGAGATGAAAATGAAGCTTTGATGAATCAATTTTTAACGAATGGAAGTAAATCTATTCCAAAAATTATAATTGTTGATAACCAGAACAATGTGATTAATTCTTGGGGTCCAAGACCTTCAATTGCCACTAAAATGGTGTTAGATTACAAAGAACAAAACGGTAGTTTAGATGCAGATTTTAAAAAGAATTTACAAGTTTGGTACAATAAAGACAAAGGCTCAAACACACAAGAAGACCTTATTAAATTACTAAAAGCTTCATAATATTTTCGTGTCATTAATTTAGATATCTTTGCGCCCTAAATAAACGTAATGATTGTAGATTTTAAACAAATTCCCAATGAAGGTAAATTATGGATTTTTCCTTCAAACAGAAAATTTTATCCGCAGGAAATAGCTGGTATAAAAGAAAATATTGAAGGCTTTTTAAATGATTGGGACGATCAAGGAATTTTGATTAGATGTTCTTACAAGCTAGAATATGATCGCTTTATTATTATAGCAGTTGATGACAGTTTAAATAGTTTAAGTGTTGAGACGCACAACATATTAATTACATTTATTCAAGAGCTAGAAAAAAAGTTAGAAATTCTTTTAATGGATAAAATGAATGTTTGTTACAAACAAGGTGAATTTGTGCAATACAAAGATTTAATAGACTTCAAAAAAATGATGAATGCTAAAGGAGTTTCACAAAAAACTATTGTATTTAATAATATGATTACTCTAAAAGAAGAATTAGAGTATCATTGGGAAATAAATATTATGGATAGCTGGTTGGGAAGATTTTTAAAATAGCATTCCAAAACCAATAGATAGACTATTTAATTTTCCATTTTCAAACTCTGTAAACTCTTTTTGATGAAAGTCTAAATTTAAGATAAAAGAATTTGAATTTTCAGTTGCAATATGGTAACCTAATCCTATTTTAAAGTAATTACCTTTATCAAAAGCATTAGATATTTTTAATAATTTACCTATTCCTCCGCTTACATAAAATTTATCATCATCAACTTCTGAAATAGCAATTTTAGTGTCTAAATAATATGGTATTGCCAATACATCTAAATCTGGATGCCAATCTAAACCAATATTGATTCCTGCAGAAACCAATCTATTTAATTCAACTTCTAAACCATTTCTAAATAAAAAAGACTTGTAAGAAAAAAAAGACCAATCTGTTTCTTGCAAATATTCATCAAACTCACCAAAGTTTTCATTGTGAGTAAATGTAAAATTTAGAGTAAAATTATAGTTAACTTCTCTTTGTGAGTAACTAAAAAAACTGCTTAAAACAACAGCAATAAATAAAATTTTCTTCATAAAAATTTACAGTTTATAAATTAGCTATAAACTCATCAATTTTCATACCATCTTCAACTTTAAAGTTTCCAATTTTAGTTCTTCTTAGATTAGATAAATGTGCACCTGAATTTACTGCTTTTCCAAAGTCGTATGCTAAAGAACGAATGTAAGTTCCTTTACTACAAACAACCCTAAAATTAACTTTAGGCAACTCTACATTAGTGATTTCAAACTCAGAAATTGTAATTTTTCTAGAACTTATCTCAGTAGTTTCACCAGCTCTAGCTAATTCGTACAAGCGTTTTCCATCTTTTTTTAATGC